>Ga0307489_10001100_pt1 | contig 17560 bp, 24 predicted proteins | sample SB12metaG_FD_202247 | JGI IMG/M metagenome (GOLD analysis project Ga0307489, IMG submission 202247) | Sea-ice brine microbial communities from Beaufort Sea near Barrow, Alaska, United States - SB 1.2 | ecosystem: Environmental > Aquatic > Marine > Coastal | place: USA: Alaska | collected...
TCTCGGGGGGTTTTCGGGAATGTGCAGGGTGGGTTTTGTTTCAGAAACGGCTTAGGTTGAGCTGAGAAGTGGACGAGTGTAAGCCCCTGCCGTGCACGCGCGGCACCGCCACGTACACCGACGCGGCGATCTCCCCCGCCCACTGCAGCGAGCCCGGGTCCATCATATCATCCGCTTCGTCGCCCTTCGTCACGGACTGCTTCTCGAGCGTGAGCACCGTGTTCCAGGTGTCAAGATTCGGGTTCGTCCCCGTCAGCTTCAGCGAGCCGGATTCGATCTCAATCAGAAACCCCGACTCCTCCGCGAGGTCGATGGTACCGCCGCTGTGTAGCGGCGCAAGTTGGAATTGAAAGCAAAATTTTAAAGCGATTTAGCACATTTCAGTGTCAAAAGCTTGGTTCCAGGCGCTTTCAACGTGGGTTTGATAGCGTCAACATGCACCGCCCTACCGCTGAGGTCGTCGGTGGTGAGCACGTAGGTTCCGTGCTCGCCGGCGGCGGTGCCGCAGCGGGACACGGCGTGCACGCGCCCGGGGGCGATGGCGTTCACCGCTCACCAGGGCCTCTGCGATCCAGTTCTCGGCAACTGTGACCGCGATGGTGGTGTTGTCCACAACTGCGTCGGGTGGGCAGGTGAGGGTCACATGCTTCACGATTTCATCTCCGTTCAAGTGGACCGCGAGGGTTGGCATAGTGGCACGTTCACGGTGTCCCCGCTGCCGCTCAACTGCCATGGCAGCATCTCCCAAGTAGTGAGTGGGTAGCATCACGGCTGTGGCACAAACACGGCGTCCCCGCTCCGGCTCAATTGCCAGCATCTTGCATGTAGTGAGTGGGTGACAGCAGGGCCGCGACACGGCGTCCCGCTTCCCGCTCAACTGGAATGGGCTCAGCATCTTCGAGGTAGTCAGTGGGTGACTAAAGTCTAACCCTAAACCCTAAACCCTACACCCTAAAACCTAAACCTGGCCAGCGGTGTCAGGGACGAAGCAGCGGCAGTTGAGCGGATGAGGGGACGCCGTGTCAGGCCAGGGAGGAGGATGCAGCGAGTGTGAACTGGTGCACAATGAGCAAACAATCTGTCCACGAGTGGCCAGGCCAGGGAGGAGGATGTGGCGAGTGTGTACTGGTACACCATGAGCAAACAGTCAGGCCCCGCCTTGCATGCGTCCGCATCACCCAACAGGAGCGAGATCCTCCCCGTGCCCACAGCCAGGGCCTGGCCACTCTTCCACATTACTTGTTCAGATTAACATGAGCCGTTCAGCGTCGTTCGTGCAATGAAACAGAGTTTCAACACCCTGGGTCTTCCCGAATGCCACAAATCGACACAAGGTGAGCAATGCAGTGGCACTGTCACATCAGCTGGATGCACCGACAGATGACCCATATAATGCCAACAGTGAAGCTGAGACATGAACGAGTGGCCGGGGAGGATACGGCGAATGTGAACGGGTAAACTGGTACACTATGAGCAGACAGTCAGGTTGAGCAGCTGGAAAGGGAACGAGTGGGCAGGCCCCGCCCATCACCCCGTGCGGCTCGCAGATGGCCCCCTCCTGCATCCAGGGCCTCGCACTACTCGTCCCCTTGTCGCCTCAACTTGGGCAAATCGCAGGTGACGTGGGCATAACCGCTGGCGGTTTCAGTGACACACCCACAACATCCACATGTGGAGCGTGTACGAGTACAGTACGAGCAAACGGGTCGGACGCAGGGTGCGGCCCGCCTTGAGGTTTAGGGTTTAGGGTTTAGGGTTTAGGGTTTAAGATTCGGCCCTTGCCTTGGGGCGGAACAGCATGGTGGCGTTGAGCGTCGGCGACCCGTGCTCCACCGCGGCGTAGGGCCTGCCAGATACTGCTCGCCACGTCAACGGGTGCCATGAAACTCAACAAACCAGGGTTCATAATGCGTGTCGGGGGAAAGGTCTGGAATCCTCCATGTCATTTGGTATTTCACTTTCTGGTTATTCACACCAAATGACGTGGATGATACCGGGCCTTAGTCGGCGTCGATGACGTGGCGGTCAATATCTGCCAGGCCCTACTGCATTGACCTCATTCAGCTTGTTGTCGTTGTTGGTGTGGTACGAGAAAGATGCGCGCTCGCCGGCGCGCAGGGTCCAGCCACCAGTTCCCGTCTTAGCTCAACATGACCGTGTCTACGCGGTCGGCGCCCCTCTACTCTAAGAAATTGGAGGGTTCAGTGGTGAAGTGCAGGATTCGGTGCTTGCCGGTCGACCGCGGCCGGACAATTTCAGTGCCTTCTCGAGTTATCAAACCCCCAACTGGTAAATCAGTGTGATTCACCCCCCGGTTTCTTAAAGTAGAGGAGATCGTACCGCGTAGGTGCATATAGTGTACCAGTAAACCCGTACACACTCGCCGCATCCGCCTCCATGGCTTGTCCACTCGTTCCCGCATCAGCTCATGTGGCCGCAGCTTCGATCGGGGGGGGGTGCGCGGTCCAGGGTGCAGGGGTCCCACCATTACCGGACCAGCCAGACTCTGGACCACTAGACTCTGGACCACTAGACTCTGGACACGTCAGACCGACCGCAAGCGGGGTTAGGTCTTGGTTGCGTGTGCTGTCAGAGCTCGTTCACGTGATTGGTCCACCCCAAAGCAGCGGTAGCAGCACCGAATGGTGTTCAAAGGGAATGTAAATAGACGCTTCGGTTTGGTTTCCTTTTGGGGTTTACTACATTGAGGATTTATTTTGTGTGCTTTCGTCACGGGTACAAAATTGCGTTCCATTGTCGGACTCACGATAAATATGGACTTTGTAGTAATCGACCGGAGCTCCTTGCCCCAATTGCATGAAAACCCAAACAAGCTATCGCCTGTCACAAAAGGGGTGGCGCCGCGCGACCTATCGAGGGGGATGACTGTAGGGGGCGGCGGGTCAATAGGCCGATTTCAGTATATCGCTTCCCGTACCGAGCGCTGACGCTTTGCCCGCAACTATGTATGGGCATTCAACCTGGCGCCCGCTTTCCCGCGTGGAGCGCTAACGCTTTGCCCGCAACTCTGTATGGGCATTCCACCCAGGCGATATACCGAATCCGGCCTATGACCAGCTGGATAGGGGACAGGTGTTTTGGCCCTGCCCTCGGCGCGCTCCGGGCTGCTCGATGCGGTGACGGTGCCAAAGAACAGGTTGGACAGCAAGTAGAGCCAGGCACGGGGTGATGCGTTTAGGGTTTATTTTTCAGGGTTCAGGGTTTAGGATTTAGGGTTTGGAGTTTAGGGTAAGAACAGGCTGGACGGCGAGTAGAGCAAGGCACGGGGTGATGCGTGTGTGTCAGATGGCAGTTGCCTCCACAAACGAGAGTTTACACATGTCGCCTGTGTATGACATGTTGATATGCAGGTACATTAGTGCAGCATAGGTGATTGGGATCACCAGAGCATTAGTTTGTGTTGGGTCTCCAACAAGCAATAATAGCAAGATGACACACCGGGCAATGCGTGCATATGGAATGACGGTGACGGCTCACACATCAAACCAGGTTTACACGTGTGGCCCGCACGTATCCCGTATATGATCCGATCCCGGCACAGGATAATGCCCGCGTGTAAGGATGCCATATGACTCGACAAACGAGTGTTTATGGTACACACACGTGGCCCGCAGTGATCCGGTGTGTAAACCCTAACCCTGACCCTAAACCCTAAAACCCAAACCCTAAACCCTGAAACCTAAACCCTAAACCCTACCATGAAGTACTCCCCCGGCGTGGTGCGGTATGCCAGGCCCTGCACCTTGAGGCTCGCCACCACCACGGTGTATGGACCACAAACACATAATGCACCGGTACACGGTTGGTGTGGCACGTGATCATATTGCTGTTGGAATCACATAGTGTGACGGTACAAATTTGGTGGTGGCACGTGGTGAGATCGTGCAATTGCATAGTGTACTGGTACAAACCAGTTGGTAGTAGCACGTGGACATATCGTTGCTATAATCAGATGTCACGCACAGGCGTTTGGTGAGACATGCCGACGATGCATTGCCGCACGTCGTTAGCGTTAGCAGTAGCACGTGGTAAAACGTCCGTGCAGTAGCCTTACCACTTAGTCCTTAGACCCGAAATCTAGCATGTTGGTCGCGTCGGGGTACACCGGCACAGTATGAGCAAGCAGTCAGGGAACGAGTGGCCAGGGCAGGGAGGAGGATGCGGCGAGAGTGCACGGGCACATCGGTACACTACGAGCAGACAGTCATCAAGCCTTACCACATAGTCCTCGGAGCCCAGGTACAGCGTGCTGGCCGCGTCCGCGTCCTCGGAGGGGCCGCTCATCAAGGCCTAACACATATTTCCGCGCTGGTTCAACTTGAGCGACTTCGGTGTGTTCAGATGGGATGACTGCCGTAACTGCCGGAGGTTTCAGGGACGAAGCGGCTCAAGTTGAGCTGTGACGGGAAAAAGAGTAAAGGGCCCGGCCATTGATGGACCAGAAGGGGATCTCCGTGTTGGTGTTGCCACAGTTGTACTTGATGTAGCGGCGCAAGTTGAATTTGAAACCAAAAGTTGATAGCAGTTCACCACATTCCGGTTTCAAGCGTTTAATTTCAGGCGCTTTCAACGCGATGGGATAGGATCAACCTGCACCGCCTTACCTTGAACGTGACGTTGGTGTCGTGCATGAGGACGGCGTTGGGAATCTCCCCCCACGCCACCATGTCGCCGGACGCCTTGCTGGTGCGCAGAGTAGGGCACAAACCAGAGTGACAAGATATCCCATATCGATATGGAGGATGACCATGTCGATACTGTCATCTCCCATATCATTATCTCATATCCCATATCGATATCTAGGATGACCATATCGTTATGGTAGACAACCGTATCGATACATCATATCCCATATCGATAACTCATATTCCATATCGATATTCTCATCCATGTCCGATCTCCCATATCAATCTCCCATATTGATCACCCATATGGATATCGGATCATATCTTGTCACTCTGGCACACACATGCCGCTGGCAGTCGCACGTGGTATGATCACCGAGCGTCAAACACGAGCATTTAGCCAGACACACCGACAACGTCTTATCATACCGAGTGTGCTCTGAACACATATAGTAGCAGCACGTGGTAAGATCACCGCAGATCCCACACAGGCATTCAGTCAGACGCAGCAACACCAACGACGTGTGGTTATACCGTGAGAGGCACCAACTGACAGCAGACAACGCGCCGGCACACTATGGGCAGCTAGAATGAGGAGGAGAGGGGGGCGTGACGCAGCTTACCACGGATAGTCGAACTCGAGGTCGCCCGCGACGTTGAACACCGCTCGCTTGCCACTGTGTCTTTTGCCCTCGACCTTCTGGTTCACCTTGCCCACGAGCGGGGCCTTACACTGGTCCCCTGCCATTCAAGTTTCACTTTGGCTGTTTGATCCCTGAAACCGCTCGAGTCAACCCTTGAAGGTAAGAAGAGGAAATTTTGATGCAAGTTGGTTGAGTGGTCAGCCAAGGAGCTCGCAGTCGGTCGTAATTACTGTGGAGCTCTGACGAAGCCAATCTCTGTCTTGATATTGGGAGAGGCAGGCGGCTGCTGGGGTGCTCAAGTTGGGCTGAAAAGGGAACGATCGTAAGACCCTGCCGACCAAAGTGGCCGCATTGGCGAACAAGCCGTCGCCGGCGTTGGTCAAGAGCTCCACCGCGGCGGATAGGCTGTTGGGTAAGAAGATTGGGTAGATTCGTGAGGTTCAGCGGTGAAGATTGGATTCGCGAGGTTCAGTGGTGAAGATTGTATAGATTCGCAGGGTACAGCGGTGAAGATTGAGTTGATTCGCCAGGTTCAGCGGTGCGGATTGGGTAGATTAGCGAGGTTCAGCGGTGCAGATTGGGTAGATTCGTGAGGTTCAGCAGTGCATATTGGGTATATTCGCGAGGCTCAGCGGTGAAGATTGGGTTGTATCGCACCTATTGAAGTTGAGCTCGGGGACGCCGGCGTACTTGAGGTAGTTGCCTGCGTGCGTGGGGTCCACACGGTTGGATGTTCGGATCAGTATGACACGGGCTGATCGGATGTTGAAAGGGAGCCGCGATGATCACATGCACGTTCACATGTGTAACGGCGCGCAGTGTGGGCCACTGGCCCATCGCCTAAGTATGATACAAGGTACAAGGTAGCATCCCACCTACGCAGTTCTAGTGGGGGGTCAAATGGAGTTGGCATGTGGCGCGGTATGGTCACGATCGTTGAGTTGATAGACCCTCGCCCATACATGTTTCAGCCTGTCGTGTACAGCAGGCTGAAAACACTGTCATTTATATGAGCGACCGTCTATTAACTCAAGCAAATCCGAATATCCATTTGCCCCCTCCACCAGAACTGCTTAGACCTCTTTGGCTTGATACATATTAGGAACACTTCACTCAGGTTTATAGGATGATTCCTGACAGCCCACCCCGAGAGCATGAACATACATGGAGTCATCACGACTGCCCACCCCGAGAGTATACACGTGGCGGGAGTCAGAGTGTGATAGGTCCAAGCAAGGGCCAGTAAAGTGACTCCAGAATTTACAATTAACAGAATGTAAAAGTACTTTAGGGTTTAAGGTATAGGTCATAGGGTTTTGTTTTCACGAGACGGACCCCCTAGTACCCGCCTCGTACGTCCCTAAAATTAAAATACACCCCTCTTAACTGGTAAATTCCGGGGTCACTTTACCGGCCCTTGTTCGGACCTGTGTGAGCGGCCCGGTGTATGCACGCACCTTGATCCATCACCACCTTGCCCTCCAGCGCGCCGGTGAGCACTTTGCCTGACATCAGGGCCTTGCACTGGTTACCCAGGTGAGCGTACCTTGAGTATCGCGAGGTATGAGGTTGGGACAACTGCCAGTGTATTCCGGGGGCGACAGACCCCAGCTGTGACGGCTGTCTTTTAAGCTGGCAATGGATCGAGAGGCCAGGGAGGAGGATGCGGTGACGAGTGTGTACGGGTATACCGGTACACTATGGGCAGACTGTGATGACCGTCAGGTTGAGCTGAAAAGGGAACGAGTGGCTGGGCCAGGGGGGAGGATGCGGCCAGTGTGTGCGGGTGCACTGGTACACTATGAGCAAACAGTCAGGACCCTGCCTGAGATTGCAATATTGACCTGGACCCCCGAGACGGGCATGGTGCCGAGCTCCATCGCCCCGTCCGTCCCCTCGATGCTCATCGTGTCGCCGTCCGTGCCGCAGGGCCTCACCAGAGTGATAAGATATTTCATATCGATATGGGAGATGACCGTATCGATACCGTCATCTCCCATATCACTAGCCTATATCCCATATCGATATCCAGGATGATCATATCAATATGGTAAATACCCATATCGATATACCATATCCTGGATAGATAACCCATATTCCATATCGATCCCATTGATGTCCGATATCCCATATCGATCTCCCATATCGATATCGGATCATATAATCTTGTCACTCTGGGCCCCACACGGACTCATCACTGTTTGCTCGCAGCGTACCGCACACACTTGCCGCATCCTCCTTGGAATGACACCGCCTTCCCTTTCCAGGTCAGCTGCCAGCCGTCACCGCTGTTGGCAGCTATGGATTCAACTCGGAAACCCTAGCAATGATCCCCACTTGGTGACGCGAAGGCGCTAGCATTGAGCTGGAAACAGTGTGAGTGGCCAGGCGAGGGAGGAGAATGCGGCGATTGTCTACTAGTGCACTATAAGCAAGCATTCAGGAGTGAGTCAGAGGACCTGCCGTGCTATACGTCACCGAGACGATCAGGGGCTCAAAGACCCGCGTGTAGGGCCGCGGCCGGAACATGGATGGATTTGCGTCGAGGCCACCGGCCTTGTTATTGTAATTATACACTGTTCGCTTTGTTTGTTTTGGCTGTGAACACAATACAGAATGAACGGAGGCGAACATGTATATCCCAAACGTCCTTGGTTGGATGAATGCTCGCCACATGAGCGCCATGGGGCTCGATGAACGTTGGTGAAATCACCATGGGGAGGAGGAGGCCAATGTGTACGGGTACACTACGAGGAGGAGCAGGTTAGTGTGAACAGTACTGGTACACTGCCAGGAGGAGGAGTTCCGTGTGTACCGGTACACTAGGTACACTATCTGACTACGCGGAGGATGATATCAAATACAATTTAGCGTCGTTGAAATCGCCCACAGTTTGAAAAGTAACCATGATCTCAGATTGTCATATAGAATAAAGGAAATGTTGCGCATCGAGCATCTGGGTAAAAGCCTACTGCTCAGTAGTGGCTGACTTTGATGTTCATTGGGAGGTCCGAGCAATGGCCGGTAAAGTGACCCGAGAATTTATCAGCTAACAAACTGTAAAAGTGCTTTAGGATTTATGGTTCAGGTCTCAGGGTTGTATTTTGACGTGACGACCCCCCTGACATCTCCCTAATACCCCCCTAAAATAAACTTGTACCCCTCTTAACTGGTAAATTCTGGGGTCACTTTACCAGCCCTGGTTCGGACCTAGTTGGACTTATGAGGTACTTCTCCACCGGAAAGCGTTGTTGGAATGCGGTGGCGGCAACCTTACCACGGCGTTTCCCGCGTCGGTGGAGATGTCGAGCGACAGCGTTACATTGCCCTCGAATGTCGAGCTGTTGGTGACCACCACGGACACCGTGCCGGCGAGCGATAAGCCAGCACGGGAATACGCCAATGCGGCTTCAACCTCCATCGCCTCCCCGTCACTGTCGGGACCCCCAATGAGGGCCATCGCCACTCGTTCATTTGTCTGCTTAACTTTATGCATCTTTGAGTGGCGTGCTGGCGTCAGCCAAGGTTTCAGGGACAGACCAGCTGGCAGTCGAGCTGGAAGCGTCCCCTTTTCGGCTTGACTTTACGCATATTTGAGTGGTGCGCGGTGAGGCTTCAGGGACAAAACAGCTGGCGGGGACAACTAGCTGGCAGTTGAGCTGGAAAGGGGACGATTGGTCAGGCCAGGGAGGAGGATGGGGCGAGCGTGTACGTGTACACTAGTACACTATGAGCAACCAGTGCGGTCGAGGTGAAGCGGTGATGAGCGTTAAGATTCAGTTCGATCGTAACTCGGACATTGGAGTACCCAATTTCGGTACAGTCTATTTGCCAAAGAAAGCAGTCACTATTTGTGTACCGGTACACGAGCCAGGACGAAAAATACTCTGTGAGACCGGGTACCGGTATGTTATTTGCGCGCCCCGATTGTACCGAAATTGGGTACTCATTTGTAGGGGCAAACCCCGATTACGATCGAGCTGAATCCTGACTGCCCTGCCACCCATGATGTAAGTGAGGTTCGACTTCAGGGACGTTTGTCCGCCACAGATCAGGGGCGTAACACCAGTCCACTTTTCAGCTCAACTTTGATTCGATTCGTCCCTGACTCACTCAAGTTATCCCATAGAATACCTCAAACACGCTCAAGTTGAGCAGACAAGTGGATGGTCAGTGCAAGGCCCAGCCAGAGATGACGAAAGACTTTTTCCACGTGCCCTGCAGCCAAGGTCTTACACGGCGTCCCCATTTGAGCTCAACACGACTGTTTGCTCATAGTGTACCAGTGTGCCCGTACACACTTGCCGTATCCTCCTCCGTAGTCCGGCCAGTCGTTCCCGTTTCAACGCAACCTGTCTCTTTCATCATAATGTACAAGTGTACCCGTACATACTCGCCACATCATCCTCCCTGGCCGTGGTCTCGATCCCAATTCAGCTCAACTGCCGGTACCTGTGAGCGGCATCAGGTGAGGTTTTGTCCGACAAAACAGCGCCGCAGTTGAACTGAAAAGGGACCGAATGGTTGCAAGGCCGAGGAGGAGGGGGAGGCGAGTGTGTACCGGTACACAATGAATAGGATGAGGTAGATGAGGAGGCGGCGAGTTTGTACGGGTACGTTTAGGTCTGAGCAAGGGCTGGTAATGTGACTTCAGAATTTACCACTCAAGAGGGATATGCTTTGAGATTGAGAAGAATTAGAAGGGTATTATGGGGGCTCGCCTCGTGAAAATAAAACCCTAAGTCCCAGGTACTCAACCCTAAAGTAAATTACAGTCTGTTAACTGGTAATTTCTGAGGTCACTTTACCGGCCCTTGTCCGGACCTAACATTGTGAGCAAAGTGTGTGAGTGAGTGAGGCCCTGCCTTGAGCGTCGTCTTCAGCGCCGGTACTTCCACGTCGATACCAGCAGAGATCTTCGCGGTCCAGTCCACTTCATCGAAACTCGACAAGTGGCCGGCAAACGCGGAGTCGGACCCGTGCGACAGCGTCAAGACGGCGCCGGTCAGCGTGACGGCGACGGATGCGTCCGCGCCGTTGAAGCTGACGGCCGTGTTGTAGCGGCGCAAGTTGAACCTGAAAGCAAAATTTGAAAGCGGATCGTCATATTTTAGTTTCAAGCGCTCAGTTCCAGGTGGGTTCATTTTGAGTTTGATAGGGTCAGCCTGCACCGCCTGACCGTGTCGTTGAATTCCGCGGTGATGATGAGCTGGTATGGTTTCTCGTTCGTGCCGCTGACTAAGGCCTGGTATCATCCGCGTCATTTCGTCATGTATATGACAAAGTGCGCCAAACCACTTAGACACTTAGTCTGACTTAGTGCCCGCTCGACCAATCAGAAGGCTCAATGTGGACGACTTAGACTACTTGTTGCTAAGTGTCTGAGTGGTTTCATGCACTTTGTCATACCATGTTCACCAAGTACTTCATATTCATTCACACCAAATGACGTGGATGATACCGGGCCTTACCGGTGACGGCGTCCGTGGAGTTAGCAGCGCTGCACGACTTGGTGGCGGAGACTGAGTAGGCCGTATCGCAGGGCCTGGCCACTCGTTCGTCGGTCCCTCACTGTTTGCTCATAGGGTGTCATGCATGCATGCGGCCACTCGTTCGTCGTTCCCTCGCTGTTTGCTCATAGAATGTCATGCATGCATGACTACACACTCGCTGCATCCTCGCCCCTTCCCTCGCTGGCCGATTGTACCCCGCCCAGCTCAATTCCGTGCACCGCTGAAGTGGTTTCAGGTGAGATTTCATGGACGCATGCTGGCAGTGGAGCTGAAAAGGGAACGATTGTAATAAGATCCTGAGCCCTGCCTGTGCAATCGACAAGTCGGTGAGCTGCATGGACAGCGTGGCGCCGCCGCCGCCGCCGCCGCCGAAGTCGCGGGGCCCGTTGGCGCTGGCGCACGCGAGGCAGGACGGGAACACCACAGCGAGAGAAAGTCCCTCGGCGTTGTCGTGCGCCATCCTCCCCGCGCGCGCCGGGCAGGGCCCCCCACCCCAAGCAACCAAGCTCACCATTAACCGCCGTAAGCTCTTGAGTGGGGAAACTCATTGGCGGCGTGACCGGTCTGTGAGTTGGGGTGCTGTGATTGGCAGTGAGGATGGACTGCTCCCGAAGTGTACACGTTTGGGTCGCATTGACTTGACCGGAACCACGAGTCGATAATGATTTTACTGTCCAATGGGTTTGAACATTTATTTTTTCAAGAACTGCCTTTCAAAACTCAGAATCAAAAGCTCAAAATTATGAAATCAGCCTTTCAAATCATTATCGAGCTCGCGTTCCTGATGAGTTCCGGTCACTGATGACGTGATGAGTCACTTTAGTGTAGGACTACGAAAATACGAGAACGTTCAACATCGTAGGATATCGGGCGCAGGACGGTGGGTGAGAGAGGGGTGGTGCGGGCGCGACGTTCGGCGGGTGACCAGAGCACACCATACGCCATTCGCCAATGTGCGATAGCGGGGAGGGGGGGCGCCGCGGTGACTCGATTGGCAAAACAACACAGGCCACCGATGTCCCCTCCCCTGCATACTCGTTTCACAATGAACTCGTTCGTTTTACGCCGGACACAGATGCGAAATGCGTGATGGTGGGAAGGCGCTCCTTACCTCGAACGAGCCCGCGCACGTGTCGAACCACCACGAGTCGCCCCCGCCGCCGCCGCCGACAGACTGCAGGCTTCCCGCGAAGCTGTGCTCGCCCGTCGTATTGTCGTCATATATCGCGGCGTGGATGGTAAAGTTCGTCATGTGCACAGATTCGCCGCCAGGCGAGGCGGTTACATCTAACACGTTGTTGTTATCCGCAACCACGACGTCGAATAAGGGTGTCCCGACGCCGCGTGCCCCGCAGTGCACCTTGATTGCCGCGCTCGTGCTCACGAGTTTGAACGCGCCGCTGACCACGCCGCTGAGCACCGCGGTTCCGTCGGCGGTCGCGGTCGTGCCGTCGCAGGCCTGCCCCTTGTCCAGCGTCGCGTCCACCGTGAGTGACGAGCCATGCGGCCCCGATACTTTGACAGTCAGGTCCCCGTCGCCGAGGCGTGCGCGGGGGGCGGTGGCGGGGGCGGCGAGCGCGAGGGAGGCGCAGAGAAGCAGCGCGCTCACGGCACGGGCAAAACCGCCCATGCCGCGAGCGCTGCTGCCTCGCTTCGCTGCGGCCATCCTAAGCGCCACGCATGTGAATATTCTTGGCTGGGCCGCAACCGTCACGCACGTTTCAGTGTATTCAGATCTCACACCCAATCGGAGACTGAGAGACGGGGGGGGAAATTAGTAATTCGACGGTCTAATTGACGAGTTATCTATTTTTGCTCGGCGCAGGCAAACAGGTTGGAACTTCGCAGTGGTCTTTCCGTCAAACAAAACGATCGGCATGATTGGCCAGTCAGAAAATCCAGCTTCAGGGGTTGGGTTGGGTCTTGGGTGTCTCCAGGTCTCACCACGTAGAATTCCTACATTCGCCACACCTTCCGGCGCAGCTGCCACCCTTCACACCCGGGGTCACGGCGACCCCTGTCCAGTCCAGCCACCCCCCCACGCGCACCGCACCGAAGCGCCCACGCGCGGCCGTCCAACCCAAGTGTCCCTGAAACGGTGAATCTTCGAAGGCCGTTCCTCAGTCCCAACAGTTTGGCAAAAGCAACAACGCTCTGTAAATTTATTATAAATGGGGGCGCGGGGTGCCGTCGTTAATCGCGCCCTCGGGGCGACGGGGACGCTGCTGCTGGCGGTAGGGCCTGCCGGATATCACTCGCCACGTCGTATGATGCCGGTCAAGTCGAAAGCCAGGGTTCACAACCCGTGTCGATGACGCGGCGGGCAACATTTGCGTGACGTGGCGTGGCGGGCAACATTGGTTGCGCTTGGGCCGACCGCGGCCTTCCATTTATTTGCTTGTCCCTTGCTCGCGGCGGTGCTGTGCGGCTGGCTTCCCTCGGCGGCAGGGGCTTACACTCCTTCCCATTTCAGCTCAACTTGAGCGCTTCTGTCCACCGTACAACCCAACTTCACTCATGAACGTGTCCTGGAGTTGCTCAAGTTCAGCTTTAACGTGAACGAGAGTAAGACCATGCTCGGCGGCCGCGGCGGTGTGCCCCGTGGGCCCCGACGCCCTGCTGCTCACCACCGGCGACCGGGGATCCGTCACCGCCGGTAGGGCCCGGCACTCGTTGCTCGCCCCGCCAGAGAGAGAGAGACGCGTCAGCGTGTACGAGAAGGCACCAGGCTTCCGCCCTGGCCCCGTGCTCGCCCCGTCATAGGACGCCACTGAACTCAATAAACGGTCAAGGATGCACTCCGAGAACACAACTCATCAAGTGCCACTAACTCGAGAAACACGCTGAACGCGTCGTAGGTTGCCGCGTGCGAACGAATGAACCCAAACCCAGCTCACAGGATGCCATGAAAATCAAGAGAGGACGCTTCCTGTTGCGGTGGATGACGTGGCGGGCAGTATCTGGTTGACCGCACCCGCGGGCAACCTGTCGGCGCCCAAAGAGCTGGTGAACGGCAGGGGCTTACACTCGTCCACTCTTCAGCTCAACTTAAGTGCCTTCTGTGTGACAGGGGGTGCAGTTAGAGGTTGTTTCGGGGGTGTTTAGGGGGTGGTAGAGAGTAGTAGGGGTGTTTAGGTTGTGCTTTTGTGTTAGAAACGGCTCAAGTTGAGCTGAATAGTGAACGAGTGTAAGCCCCTGGTGAACGGGTGCCCGTACAGCTTCTACCTGCCCGACCGCGCCGAGCTGTACATGTCGCTCAAGCGCCCGTCTGCCACACACTCGCTCAGCATGGAGTACGCCTTCAAAGGTAAGGCGGTGCAGGTTGACAGTATCAAACCCACGTTGAAAGCGCCTGGAATTAAGCTCTTACAACATAAATATGATAAACCGCTTTCAAATTTTGCTCTCAAATTCAACTTGCGCCGCTACACTAAGGGGAGTACAAGCCACCCACCGCCGTCTTCAGCTGGGACGGCCAGTGCTGCAGGGCAAGGCCCCGTGCCACCACACGCCCGTACGCATTTCGCATTCTCACCTGCGACAATATCACGCCACCGGTCACGCATTTACCAAATCTCACCTCAGCATTCATCCACGTCAGATGCTCGCTGCTACCAGATCTAATACAAAGATACCCGGTCCTCCGTTGTTTTAAATGGCCCTGTCTGAGACTGTATCGGGCCTCACCCCCCGGGGCGGCACCCGCACCTGCACATCAGCGCGGGGACCTGACTGTCTGATCATGGTGTACCGGGCCTTACCAGCCGGGCAAAAACCCGTTCATCGACGTGGAACGCAGCGTCGTCTACGGCGACTTCACGGTGCAACCGTCGGGGTGGGGCGGTGCAGGTTGACAGTATTAAAACCCGTGTTGAAACCACGCGCTTGAAACCAAAATATGATACACTGCGTTCAATTTTGCCTCAATTTTGCTTTCATTTTCAGCTTGCGCCGCTACATCGGGGTGGACGAGTAGCTACCAGCTGCCCATGAAGGACGACGGGCAGGACGTGTACCACTGCACAGCCGCGTGCCGCTCCTACCAAGCGGCGCCGCAGACGGGGAACATCCTCATCACGCTCAGCACGTGGTACTCGTACAACCCAGTGGAGGTCGGGCCTGCCAGATATCGCCCACCGCCACGTCATTGACTCAAACGAGGGCTCAAAGTGCGTGTCAATGGCGTGGTGAGCAATATCTGCAAGGCCACGTCATCCAGCACATGTGCAACCCTTGTGTCGTGAGGTACATGGCATCCCATGATAGGTCTGAGCAGGGGCCCGCAAAGTGACCCCAGAATTTACGAGTTATAAGGGGTATTATTGTTGATTTTAGGCGGGTATCAGGGGGGTATTAGGGAGGTCGTCTCCTGAAAATAAAACCCTAAGTCCTAGATCCTAAACCCTGAAGTACTTTACAGTCTGTTGACTGTTAAATCCTGGGGTCACTTTACCGGCCCTTGGTCGGACCTATATGACGTGTTCCTCGCAACATCTGCCCGACCCTGCGTGGAGGGCATCGTGACGTTTTCGTTCGACGAGGCGCACCGCGCCATACTGCGGCCGCAGCTTGACGCGGTGCGGAGCGTGTACGACGCCGTGTGCGCGCCCTACCAGGCGCCCGCGGGGTGGAGCGGCGCCATCTTCGCCAGTACTGTCTCCACGGACACGGCAGGGCCGCCCAGTTGTCTTCACGTTGTCTCCACGGACACGCCAGTTGTTGCTGCCACGCCATCCAACGCAATCTGAGCCCTCTTGTCTTGACTTGAACGGCGAGAATTATTTTGCCAGGCCGTAGGGCACGGACAAGCGGCCGTACTGCGACTGGGTGCCCGGCGGGTGGCGCGCAGTGTGGGGCGAGGATAGCTGCGAGGAGATCCCGGGCGTGCGCTGCGACGCGTCGGGCAATGTGGTGGAGCTCGTCATTTCGGATAAGGGAATGCGGGGGGAGCTGCCGGCGGGCCTGGCCGCCGCGCTGCCGGAGCTGCGGGAGGTGGCGCTGGACGGGAATCGGCTGTCGGGCGGGGTTCTGGAGATGGCGCGGGACCTGCTGCTGCTAGAGTCCTTCAGCGCGTCGCACAACAACCTAACCGGCCGCGTGCCGTGCCCGCGCCGCGGCGTTGGCATCCCGGGCCAGCTGGCGTGCGTCCCCATTGGGGCGTCGGCCCTGCACACGCTGTCGCTTTCCTTCAACCGACTGGACGGCACCATCCCGGGCCGCTGCATCGCCGCATGCAACCCCCACCTCGCCGCGCTGCAGCTCGAGTCCAACCGCCTCACCGGCCAGGTCCCCGGGCACCTGTCGCAGCTGAGCAAGCTGGTGCTGTTTGACGTGTCGCAGAACGACCTCACGGGCACGCTGCCGGGTGAGCTGGCCGATCTGGTGAAGCTGACAACCCTGGACCTGTCGCTCAACCGGCTGAGCGGCATGGGTTTGCACGCGTCCACTTCTCAGCTCAACTTGAGCCGTGTCTGACGCACAAAAAAACCCTAAACACCCCTAATACCCCCTGCCACCCCTTAACACTCCCGAAACAACCCCTAACTGCACCCCCTGTCACACAGAAGGCGCTTAAGTTGAGCTGAAGGGTGGACGAGTGTAAGCCCCTGCTGAGCGGCACGGTGCCAGTGCGGTGGATGACCGACATGACCAGCCTATTCACCCTGGACCTGAGCTTCAACCGCCTGCAGGGCGAGTTCCCCCAGATCGGCGCCGGCTTGACCCGCATCCGCCGCCTCTACCTGGGCCACAACCGGTTTCTGGCAGGGCATTCCCTCACTACGTTTTCTCAGCTGGCACTTGAGCATATTGGGTGGTATGTTAGTGGTATGACCCATGGTGTCAGGTACAGATGGGTGAAAGCGCCTGCTGATACTCGTGAGTACTTAGTGATACTCGTAAGTACTTAGGTGAACGTAAGGCCCTGCTGAAAAAGAACTCAGGCAGTTTAAACCCAGTCCCTGCCTTTTTTAATCAGTCGCCGAAGGCCCTCATATGATTGGTCGAGAGCGTACCGGTATCCTCTCGACCAATCATATGAGGGCCTTCAGCAACTGATTTTCAAAAGCGGAGACCGGGTTTAAGGCACTGCTTTTTGGGGACGTTCGACGTGCAGCTGTCGCAGCTGGCGGCCGCGCTGAACACGGACCGTGACGCCTTCGCCAGCGGCACCACGTACTCGCTGCTCTCCAACCGCTTCTCGGTAGGGTGGTGCAGGTTGACCCTATGACACCCAAGTTGAAACCACCCGGAACTAAGCGCTTGACACTAAAGTGTGATAAACTGCTTTCAACTTCTGCTTTCAAATGCGACTTGCGCCGCTACATTTCGGGACCGCTGCCCTTCACCATGTACTCGCTGTTCACCACGCCGTCCACGTCCGTGGCGCTGTCTGCGGTGGAGCTCGGCCGCAGGGGCTTACACTCGTGCACCTTTCAGCTTAACATAAGCCGATTCTGTCACTTACTCCACCCAATGCACCCAGCGTATCCCAAAAGTTGCTTACGTTGAGCTGAAAAGTGGACGAGTTCAAGCCCCTGCCTGGCGGGAACCACTTCCGGTGCGACCCCGTGACGGGCTCGTGGCCGCTGTGGGCGCTGCGACTGAGGCAGGGGCTTACACTCGTCCACTTTTCGGCTCAACGTAAGCACAACATGTGGGATACGTTGGGTGCATGATTCTGCCCCAGTCTATTAGACAGGGGGACACTGGGAGGTGTGATCAAATTGGCTGAGGTTGAGCTGAAAAGTAGTCGAGT
>Ga0307489_10001101_pt1 | contig 17558 bp, 25 predicted proteins | sample SB12metaG_FD_202247 | JGI IMG/M metagenome (GOLD analysis project Ga0307489, IMG submission 202247) | Sea-ice brine microbial communities from Beaufort Sea near Barrow, Alaska, United States - SB 1.2 | ecosystem: Environmental > Aquatic > Marine > Coastal | place: USA: Alaska | collected...
TTGTTATCCCTAATGGATGGCAGCATATTATTGAAAAATTATACGCTCTTGTAACTCAACTTTTATCTGATATTATAACTACTGGTAGTGAAAGATATTTCCCTTTTGTTTCTGTACTGTTCATGTTCATTTTATCTAATAATTTAATTGGCTTAGTACCCTATAGTTTTACTGTTACAAGTCATATAACTTTAACTTTTTTCTTATCTTTCTCTATTTTCGTCGCAATGAATATCATTGGTTTTCAAAGACATGGTGTAGAACTATTCTCTCTATTTTTACCTGCAAATACAACATTTTTCTTAGCTTTATTGTTGGTACCTATCGAATTAATTTCTTACATCGCTAAACCTATTAGTTTAGGGGTTCGACTTTTCATTAATTTAATGGCTGGGCATAGTTTATTAAAAGTTATTGTAGGCTTTTCATGGAATATGCTTCTAGTCGAGAATTTAAAAGCAGTTGTATTTATTCTACCTTTACTTATTTTAGTTTTATTAATGGGGCTAGAACTTGGTGTTGCCTTAATTCAAGCTTATGTGTTTATTACCTTAACGGCTATTTATCTAAACGACAGTGAATCTTTACACTAATATATATAAGTTAGTTCGGATAGCTCAGTTGGTAGAGCAGAGGACTGAAAATCCTTGAGTCGGCAGTTCGAGTCTGCCTCTGGACATTTTTTATTGTCAAATAATGAAACATTACTTATGGAATATGTTCGCCAACATTAAAAATGGTCAATTAGCTAAAAAAAGCGTAGTTTTACAATCAAGAAAAAATATTTGCGAATCCTTCTTAAAAATTTTGTGGGACGAAGGTTTTATTTCAGGGTACAAAGTATTATCTTCTAACAGTAATAAGCTCGAAATTTTTTTAAAGTATACCAGTAATGGTCAACCGGTTATTCACTCGTTAAAAAGTATCTCAAAACCAGGACGTCGAGTTTACTATTCAGTAAAACAAATTTGGAAAATAGATTCAAGTAAGGCTTTCATAATATTTTCTACCCATAAAGGCCTAAAATCTATAGTTCAATGTAAAAAAGAAAAATTAGGGGGAGAACCTTTCCTAATAATCAATTAAAGTATCTAGTTATATGAGTTACAATAATTTAAAGAAAAAACACACTATAAAAATCCCTAAAAATATCAGTGCATTGTACTGCGATAAAAAAAACTTATTAACTTTTTTAGGTTCGTTGCAAAAGAAATCTCTGAAAATTGAAGTGAAGGTTTTTTTAATACCCTCTACAAATCTAATAGTGGTCAGTGATTTACCTATCCATAAAACATCAAATGTTGGGTTAAAAAGTTCGAAGTCAATGCAGGGTACTACTATTGCTAAAATCAAACAAATTTTAATTGAAATCAGCTACACTTTGCATCATAAGCTAGAGTTAGTTGGGGTAGGTTATAGAGCTTTTCCTCTAGAAACTTTGAACAATCAATTATATTTTAAATTAGGCTACAGTCATCTAATATATTTCAAGGTACCGGAGTTCGTCGAAACACACAGCATTAAATTCACAAAATTGTTTATTTTCGGTAACTCTTCCTACGAAAAAATTATGCAAACAGCTGCTTTGATAAGAGACTGTAAAAAACCTGAACCTTATAAAGGTAAAGGAATATTGCATCACGGAGAAAAAATCACTTTGAAAAAAGGTAAAAAAATTTAATGAAATTAGAAAAAATAAAAATTAAATATAAGCGACTCTTCGAGTTACATTTGATAAAATCTCGTATTTACGAGCAACCTATTAAGAAAAATATGTCTGAGAACCTACCTGATGCCGACTTATCAAATATAATGTTAAATTTTAAAAAAGCATTGCAGGTTATATTTAAATATCACAGCAACAACAAGCGAATTCTATTCTTAGGTGTGCCAAAAGTTATTGAGACAACATTAAACTCACAAACTAATCACACAGCCGTTTCAAATTCTTTCAATATTAAACGATTACAGCTTAGTAAATCTATAAAAAACAGTGTAAGGTTTAGTAGTAGAATTGCAGCTACAGCGAAAGCTTCGGTACTACCTAAACTGAATAGTAAGCCTGATTTAATAGTACTATTTGACCAAAGCTTCCTTGATTCTAAGTACGAAGCAATTGTCAAAGAAGCTTATATAGCTAGAATACCCGTAATTAAATTTAACGATACTTTACAAGAGCGTTATTGGAAACATTGTTACGGTGTACCAGGAAATCTTAATTCTTCATCAACCAAGACTATTGATAATATATTTTTTACAATTGTGAACTCGATGCTGAAAAATCCGACTATAACAAAACCTAACAATTCTAAATAATGGGATTAGTGAACAAAAGAAGATATAAACCGTTTTACAAACAGTTTTTAAGATTAAGAAAAAACGTTCAAAACCGGCTTAAATTATTTAAATTTAAGAAGCAAAAATGGAAGAAATTCCAAGACTATTCGAAGCGGCAGTTAGGTTTTTTTAAACGATTTAAAATTCAAGATCAATATCAATTAACAGCGACAAAATTCGCAAGTCAAGGAAATTCCTTAAGAAAAAAATTTAGGGATAATCTGCATGAACGAAAAACTTTCAGTTTGTTCTATGGTGGGTTGAAGAAAAACTATCTAAAAAGACATATAACTGCAATTAAAAAAAGAAAATCTTTGGGCTCAAATCTTCAAACTTTCCGCCATCAAACACTGGCATTTTTTGAAAGTCGACTGGACGTTGTTCTTTACAGAGCGAGCTTTAGTTTAAGTATTAAGAGCGCCGGGCAAGTGATTAGACATGGCCATGTTTCAGTTAATGGGAGTACGGTCAGAACGAAATCTTATATTTTAAAAACAGATGATTTAATCGAAATCGCTTCTAGTGAAAAATCCCGCTCTTTAGTAAAAAAAAGTGTAGATCGATCTAATTTTTGGCCATTACCACCAAAACACTTACTTATCAATTATAGAACATTTCAAATAATATTTGTTTACAAAAAAAATGCAAATTTTTTACCCTTATTCAATCATTACATAAAGGTAGATTCAGTGGTAGAAAACATAAGAAAGTACTAAGTTTTTTCTTCAGTAGCTCAGTAGGTAGAGCAAGTGGCTGTTAACCATTTGGACGTTGGTTCGAATCCAGCCTGAAGAGATATATAATATTATATAATATTTGGAGATAATCGGGATCGAACCGATAACTTCATGCTTGCAAAGCACACACTCTACCAATTGAGTTATATCCCCTTATAGTAGCCTTTATAAACGGGAAATCCGAAAATTAAGATTTTTTCTGGTGAACTACTGTATTATAGCTAACAAGGTTGGGTAAAAAAACTAAGTTTAAGCTTAAAGAATTTCCCTTAAACAGTTTTTTCACTCGGAATTTTAATGTTGTTATTACTTCTGGTAATAACTGTAGTGCAACAAATGCGTAATAAACAGATGCGCTTACTAAAGAACTGAATAAAACGGTTGACAAAGTAGAAAAATCAAACTGCGGTATATATTAGAGAAAACGTAAAATTTGCAATTGTATGCTCGTTTGGTGGAATTGGTAGACACGTCAGACTTAAAATCTGATTCTATTTAGAGTATCGGTTCAATTCCGGTAACGAGTAAGTTTTTCAAAACAAAGCCAAAATGATGGAATTGGTAGACATGCTAGGTTTAGGTTCTAGTTCTTATAAAGAGTAGGGGTTCAAGTCCCCTTTTTGGTAATTTTATAAAAAAATTCATGGCTACACTTAATCAACTTTGTAAAAAAGGGCGTCAAAAAAAAAGAAAGCTTAATAAAACGCCTGCTTTAGATAAATGCCCGCAAAAAAAAGGAATTTGTACTAAACTTGTTATACGAACTCCTAAAAAACCAAATTCTGCGTTAAGAAAAATAGTAAAACTTAGATTGAGTAATCACAAAATGGTCTATGCATATATACCAGGCGAAGGCCATAATTTACAGGAGTACTCTACAGTAATTATGAGAGGAGGTCGGGTTAAGGATCTACCTGGTATTAAGTATCATCTTGTTAGAGGAAAACTGGACTTCTCTGGTCTAGCCTCACGAAAAACATCTCGATCAAAATATGGAACAAAAAAAATCAAAAAATATTTATAATGCCAAATAAAATAAATAATAGCAGAATAAGTTTAAAACAAAAATTAGTAAATACTTTAATGAATAGCGGTAATAAAAGGACTGGAGAAAAAATTTTGGTGAAAAGTTTAAAGTTGTTGCAGAAGTCCACTGTTAAAAAACATATAAATCTAATTCAATTAGCCGTGATTAACGCTACCCCAACGTTTAAAGTTAACCAACAGTTGTCTAAAAAAGGTAAACGGAAGTCCAAAAAAGATATTCCAACCTTTATAACAAATGACTCACTTAGAATAATGTTGTCTCTAAAATTTATAAAAACCGCATCCACAAAAAATCAAAGTTCAACTTGTTTTTACGAAAACTTAACCCAAGAAATTTTAGCTTCTTCGACCTTGAAAAGCCAATCTGTGGAGAAGAAAAATGAATTGCAAAAACGAACATTGATAAATAAACGATATTTATCTAAATTTAGATGGTAATCCAAAACGTGTTTACAGTCTAAAACTGAATTTCTATACGTTTAATAGGAGTTGAACCTATAACCTTCGGGACCGAAATCCAACGCTCTATCCAATTGAGCCATAAACGCTTATCCTCACAAATGATCCAACAACAAACAATTTTAAAAGTTGCTGACAATTCAGGGGCAAAAACTGTTAAATGTATTAAAGTACTAGGGGGGTTTAAAAAAAGATACGCTAATCTAGGGGATATAATTGTCGTTTCAGTACAACAACTTCGTAACAAATCAAAAAAAACATCAAAAGTCCTTAAAGGAGGTGTTTTTAGAGCATTAGTTGTACGAATAAAAAAACGTTATAAAAGAAAAGATGGTTCTACGTTTTTCTTACAAGAGAATTCTGTAGCGTTAATAAATAAACAAGGAAATCCCATTGGCAGTCGAATTTTAGCACCAATCCCGAAAATGTTAAAAAAAAAAAAATTAATGAAATTTGTAAGTCTCTCAACGGGGCTCATTTAACAATATATAAATTTAAATTATGAATATTCTAGAATATTACTATGAGAAAGTTATAAAATACGATTTAGTTAATAAATTTTTCTATACTCAACTGAATGAGTTGCCTAAATTAAAAAAAATTATTTTGAATTTTGGATGTAAAAGTTTCGAGATAAGAAACTTGGCTTCGTCGCTTCTCGCTTTAGAGTTAATTACTACGAAAAGAGGGGATTTGACAACGTCTAGACGAGCAAATATTCTGCTTAAAATTAGAAAAGGTCATCCAGTTGGTTGTGCTTTGGTTCTAGAAAAGACATACATGTACAACTTTTTCTTCAAACTTCTGACTGAGGTTTTTCCAGCATTAAAAGATTTTAAAGGAATTTCTGGTAGCAAAAGATTAGAAAAAACAAGTTTTTCGTTCACATTGAAAGATCTGATTGCTTTTGAAGAGCTTGGTAAGCATTTTTATCTCTTCAACAATTTACCCCCTTTAAATATTACTCTAATAACGAATACGAAAACTCAAAAAGAGCTTTTCTATCTTATAAATTCTTTCAAACTCCCATTAGAATAATGCTTATCTTTCGAAATCTAAAATGACGACTCGCGGAAATGCAATTGTAACTCAATTGGTAGAGTGTAATCTTGCCAAGATTGAAGCTAAGGGTTCGAATCCCTTCATTTGCTAAGAAATATTTTATTTGGATGAATGGCCGAGCGGTTTAAGGCGATAGTTTTGAAAACTGTTGTATTTAATAGATACCGTGGGTTCGAATCCCACTTTGTCCTTCCGTCTTTCAAACCTCAATAAACAGAATGTAACGAAAATTGTCTTCGGTTGAATAACATAATTGGTAATGTACGAGATTGCAAATCTTAAAATACTGGTTCAAGTCCGGTTTTAACCTTTCTATAATGACTTTTTCAATAATAATAGCCTTTTTAAAAATAATTAGTATTACTATTCCATTATTAATTTCTGTAGCTTTCTTCACTGTAGCAGAACGAAAAATAATGGGAGCAATTCAACGGCGTCGAGGACCTAATGTAATAGGTTTCATTGGTTTGTTACAAGCACTCGCTGATGGGTTAAAACTGTTCGTCAAAGAGACCACATTGCCAAGTAACTCGAACATTATGATTTTCTTGTTGGCCCCAATACTCTCTTTCTTATTAAGTTTAATAGGCTGGGCAGTAATACCTTTCGCACATAAAATCGTATTAGCCGATACAAATCTTGGTATCTTATATTTGTTAGCTATTTCTTCATTGAACGTTTACGGAATTGTATTAGCCGGTTGGTCGAGTAATTCTAAGTACGCGTATTTAGGAGGTTTACGTTCTGCAGCTCAAATGATCTCGTATGAAATTTCTATAGGATTTATTATTTTAAGCATTGCTACATGTACAGGAACTTTAAATCTTAGTAAAATAATCTTAGCTCAGCAAGAAATTTGGTTAATAGTACCCTTATTTCCTTTATTTGTTATATTTTATATTTCAATGCTGGCTGAGACCAATCGTCACCCGTTTGACTTACCTGAAGCCGAAGCAGAGCTTGTTTCAGGTTACAACGTGGAGTATTCTGCGATGACATTCGCCTTATTTTTTTTAGCCGAGTACGCTAATATGTTAATGATGAGTTCATTATCTGCTATTTTATTTCTAGGAGGTTGGCTTCCACCATTCGACGTTTTCCCATTAAATTTAGTACCGGGAAGTTTTTGGTTTAGCATAAAAGTGCTTGTAGGTGTCTTATTTTTCATTATTACTCGTGCAACTTTACCTAGATATAGATATGACCAATTAATGCATCTTGGATGGAAGTGTTTTTTACCACTGTCAATTGGTTATTTAATGCTCACTATAGGAGTGCTTATAAGCTTCAACTGGTTACCAAATTAATCCGTTTATAAATTTTTATTAATATTAGTATTTCATAATTCAAGATTAGAATAAAGCTTAAAAGTAATTGACTCAGGACGTCAGGAGGCGTAGTTAACGTGGAAAACATAATAAAAATAAAATAAAAAATTTTTCTAAATGATTGTATTTTGTTCAAATCATCGCTTATGTTGTTAATAAATAAAGCCACGAAAATAAAAAATAAAAAGTTGAGTAAACAAACATAATATAAGCTGATATAAAAATTGAAGTACTCATTAAGTTTTGCCTCGAAAAACAATGAAATTGTTTTTAAACGCGTTTCATCCTGAAACCCCAAAAAAAATTTCCAACTTAAGGGCATTAAGATTTTATTTAGTAAAAAGATAGAAATAACCCAAGAGCTCAAGAGTACCTCAAAAGCAAATTTCAGATTAGTATATTCAAATTTATATAAACCTAATGATAAAAACATTAATATATGATAGCTTAGTTTAATAAAAAGAATTTGATTGGAAATGAAAAATATCAATTGTGCGTATACTGCAAATATCTCGGTAACGTCTGTAAAAATGAAATACGGTTTTGAACCTGCTAAAACACCATAGTTGCTAAAACTAATGAATAAAAACAATAAAGTTTCTTTGTAAAAATAACATACAATGCCCACAGAAAGCCAGCTAATTAGTGATAAAAAAATTCTATTTTTGATTTCTAAATAATAGGTATATAAGTGATTCATTTTTATTTTTAAGGATTATTAGAAGTGTTTAGAGTCGTTTTCGTTGGTCAAAGGAGAATAGCTCAGTTGGTAGAGCAGCGGTTTCCAAAACCGAAGGGCAGGGGTTCAAGTCCCTTTTTTCCTGTTTTTCTTCTTATCAAAATAGTGACTAAGGTTTTTGAAAATAGATTTTGCTTTTTTTTTCACATTATTAAGGTCTCCGAATAACAAAAAACATATTACAATTAATATTAAAATTTGTCCTATACTAGTATTTCTCATAAAAAAATATTTTTAATTCGTGTAGTCAATTGAAGGTTTCAAAAACATACTTCAGACTTGACAAAAGGCTTATAGTTCAGTTGGTAGAACGTGCTGCTCATAACGGTTTAGTCGTAGGTTCAAATCCTACTGGGCCTAATTCTTTCTTAAAAAATACAATTTGAAAATCTTAATCGAAATTTATAATGGATTTTAATCTAAAAAGCTATCGAGTCTTAAAAGTAAAAAATTATTTAAAAAATTGCGACTTCTTCTTTTTTTTCCATTCAGCAAAATTAACATCTAATGAATGGATATCTATAGAACAAGATTTAAAAAAACTAAAATTAAAGTATTATAAGGTGTTTAATGGAACAACATTAGAAACTGTAAATAACTCTGTTTATAAAAACTTCAACCAAATCATATGTGGAATCATTTTATTTATAGAACCACGATTTAAATTAACAACACTTGAGTTGGACTTAATTAAAAGACATTTAAGACCTATGTTTGCTCTACTTTCAGTGAAACTTAACAACAAAATTTACGCTGTTGAACAATTAAAAGGTTTTAAAACCTTTTCTTATAAACAAAATATGTTTAACTTTTACAGGTCTTTAGAGAAAGGTTTAAAATCAACTTATGTATTAACAGATAATAAGAGTTCTTCGAAATAATGCGATTTGAACACATGACCTCCTGTTCCCAAAACAGGCGCGCTACCAACTGCGCCATATTTCGACTTTTCCTAGGAGAGAGTAGGATTCGAACCTACGATGAGAAACCTCAACAGATTTACAATCTGCCGCTTTAAACCGCTCAGCCATCTCTCCATTTTTCTTAATTTTTTAGCGTATTTCTTCCGCCGAATCTTTTTCTTCCTGCACCCATTATAAGGAGCTTGATTAAAACTTTTGATTACTTTAACAAAAAAATTCCGTTTTAGTTTATTTACAATTAAAGGCTTGTGAAAAGTTACATTATTCAAATGTAATGCTAGAGGTTTCTTTTTCAGAAAAGTTGCTTTCTTAACTAATAAAGAAATTAATCTAGAAACAGCCAAACTTCTTTGTTTTTTTTGTTTACCTGCTAAATCAACAGAACCCGCAGTATAGAAAAGTTTTATATTACCTTTTATATCAGAAACGTGAATCGTTGTGTTAGCTCTTAAAAAAGAAATGTTAATAATATACATTACGAAGAAGTCATTATCTGATCTCACGTCTCCTCCCACACTAAGTGGTTTTTCAAAATTTAAATTTTTATAATGATTTTCTTTTAACTTTTTAAGAGAAGAAACTTTTTTCAGTAATTTTTCTGTATATAAAATTTCTTCTTCTATTTGTAAAGTTTCTAATTTTAATTTAACTGCAAGGCTATTAAATAGAATATTGGACAAACTCATAACTAAAAAACGTGTTTAATTTAAAATGATATTTCAAAATATAAAACCGACAACTCCGTCAAGACGGCAATTAATAAAAGTTAATAAAAAACATTTGAATAATAAACCAATTTTAAAAAATAAAATAATAGGGAAAAAAAAAGTAACAGGTAAGAATCATTCTGGTCAGACAACAGTTTTTCACAAAGGAGGAGGTGTGAAACAGCGCTACCGGGTAATCAATTTCAACCGAACGAATAATTCTACTGGAATTGTCTGCAGTATGGAGCATGATCCAAATAGAAATGCTTATATCGCGTCCGTTTTCGACTTTTTATCGAGTAACTTTTTTTATATTTTAGCTCCTAAAAATCTAAATGTTGGGGATATTGTAAAATCAGGTTTAGAAATAGAGCCTAGTTTAGGAAGTTCATTGCCTATATCAGAAATTCCTGTAGGAACCTCCATTTATAATGTATCACCAAAAGTATCAAAACACGCGCAGTTATCCCGATCCGCAGGCACGTTCTCGATTATCAAAGAAAAAACAGATACCTACGCTTTAATAGAATTAAGTTCGGGTGAGCAACGATTTATTTCAGCAAAATGCTTCGCTTCTATAGGTGAAGTTTCTAATGAGTTACATTTCCTGACCCGATTAGGAAAAGCAGGTCATTCCAGATGGTTGAATAAGAGACCCACAGTCAGGGGAGTTGCTATGAATCCAATCGATCACCCTCACGGTGGTGGTGAAGGTAAAACATCAGGAAAAGGTTTAAGTCCTTGGGGTAAGCCAAATCTTAGAGGTAAAACTACAAGATCGAAAAACAAATTGATTTTCAAAAATAAATAAATGAGTAGAGCGAAATGGAAAGGACCTTACGTAAATAAAATATCACATTTTAAAAACCCAGAACTTTATAGGATACCTTCATTACCAAGAAGTTTTGAAATAACTTCTAAAATTGTAGGCAGCACTTTTAACGTATACACAGGCCAAAAATTCATAGCAATTTCCATTACTGATGATATGATTGGTCATAAAATAGGAGAATTTTGTCCTACTAGGGAGAAATTTGTCTTTAAAAAAAAAAAGAAAAAAAAGAAATAATACAAATTTTTCGTTGTATAGAATTAAATGGGACAAAAAACAAATCCAAATATTTTCAGACTAGGTGTCAATAAAAAATGGAAAACTGAATTTTTTGAAAAAAAAAGTCAAGAACTGTCTAATTATACTTTTAAGGATTTAGAAATTAAGGAGTATATTGAAAGATTCTTAGAAACAAGAGGGTTGTTACTACATGATTACAAGTTGCATTATAGCAACTCCGTTTTAAACATTTATATTTCTTATTTTGTAACACCCAGTTTTGTGTTCGGAAAAACTCTAAACGATAATATCACCATTATTAAAAGAAGTGATTCACAACAGGTTGTTATTCAAAGTCGTAACAAAATAAATGTAAGAAGAACTATTTCGCAACGAATAATACTCGCTAAAAAAAATTCTTCCTCTTCTAAATCCTCATTCCCCACTGTAAAATTTCCAAATAGAATAAAAAAGTATTTAAGATTAAAATACTACGGATCAGTTCTACCAGTAGAGGGCGGTTCAAAATTAAATTCTCTAAAAATTCAACAGAAAGTTTCAGGGAATTTTCTAGAGCTGCTAAATAGCCAAAAAGATATAAATCCAAAAGTGAATTATTCTAGTTTACTAACCTCACCAAATTTAGAAACATCACAAATTGAAAGTGATTTTCAAAAGTTATTAAAAGGTTTAAGTTTATTTACTAACAAACATTACAATATTATAACTACATTTCAATGTATTAATAAAACTTTTAACTTAACACTAAAACAAACTCAAGCTTTAAAAGAGAAATTCATGTTGTTACAAAAGTTCAAAAACATCGGGTTTTTCAAAGAAAGTATCGATTTACTATTCACATCAGTTCATCATAAAAAGTCGGCTAATTTATTAGCAAAACTTATAGCTTTCCAGTTTAAAACAGTAAAGCGTCACAATTTCTTCATAGCTTTTCTAAAACAAACGTTAACTAGGTTTATAAATTCAAATTTTTCAAAAGTGAAAGGAATTAAAATTATTGTAAAAGGACGGCTCAACGGAGCTCCTAGAGCGAAGCATAAGATTTTAACTGTAGGAAGTGTGCCAGTTCAAACTATAGTATCTAACATGGACTATGCCCAATCGACATGCCACAATTCGAATGGTAGTTACGGAATAAAAGTTTGGATTTTCGAAAAGTCTTAAAAATAAAACTTTTTAGTTAAAATAAATGTTTTTGCAACCAAAAAAGATTAAATATAAAAAAGTAAGGAAAGGAAGATTGTCTAGGTTAGAATTTAAAGCGAACAAGCTTCATTTTGGAGAAATCGGTTTAAAAGCTCAAATATCTGGAACTATAAGTGCTCGTCAAATAGAAGCTGCACGACGGGCTATTACAAGAAAAATAAAAAGGAAAGGGAAGGTGTGGATTTGTATTTTTCCAGACTTACCAATAACGGCTAAACCTAGTGAATCTAGAATGGGGAAGGGGAAAGGTTCTGTCTCTTTTTGGGCAGCTAGAGTAAGAGGTGGCACTACTCTTTTCGAGGTTTGTGGAGTTCCAACTCATATTGCAATAGAAGCTCTAAAAGCTGGAAGTACGAAATTACCTATTAAAACTCGTATATTTGACTAAAATATAAATCTAATTGTAGATGGGGCGCTTGAATAAATAACATCAGGCTGCTTTGCGCCGTTCGCAATAACATAAGCCATTTATATGGCTTATGTTATTACAAGCAGCCAAATACGTTGGAGCAGGATTAGCGACAATTGGATTAGCAGGAGCTGGGGTTGGAATTGGTACCGTTTTCGGTGCTTTAGTTCTAGGTATTTCTAGAAACCCTTCGCTGAAAGATGAAATGTTTAGAGTAGCTATTTTAGGTTTCGCACTTACTGAAGCTATTGCATTATTCGCACTTATGATTGTTTTCTTACTGCTTTTCGCAGTATAGTCTTAATAATCAAAAGAGTATATAGCTCAGTCGGTAGAGCATTGGACTTTTAATCCACAGGTCCTGGGTTCAAACCCCAGTGTACTCAAATGAAAGAAATCGAAATGAGTTTTTATCTACTAAGCGTTTCAGTAATACTTTTCCATATTGGAATGCTTGGTTTAATATTAAATCGAGGGAATATTTTAAAAACAATAATGTCACTGGAACTTTTATTATTGTCAGTAAATCTAAGTTTTATAACATTTTCTTTATATTTAGATGACATTGTGGGTCAGATTTTCGTACTGTTTATTTTAACTTTATCTGCAACAGAATCGTCGATTGGTTTGTCTATTTTAGCTGTTTATTACGAGCATAGAGATGATATCCAATTAGATCCAATTAAAATAAGAAATAAAAACCTTAAAGCGTAAAAATTTACGAAAAAGATGGGACTTGAACCCACAGTCTCCGACGTGACAGGTCGGCGCTTTAACCAATTAAGCTACATTTTCTTTTAACGTAATCATGAACATTAAATTAAAAATGTCAAAAACTAATTTATCAACTTTAAACAAAGTTTCTTTACTTGCCTATTTAATCAATCTAGGGGTTTCTATCCCACATTACTGCTACCATAATAATTTATCTATAGCAGGGAATTGTCGGATCTGTATTGTCGAAATGGGGAATTTAAATAAACCTGTAGTATCTTGTGCTGTTAGTGCAGGAACAAGCTTATTTAACCACGAAATTTATCATAATAGTGGTTTAGTTAAAAAAGCACGAGAAAACGTTTTAGAATTCCTACTACTAAACCACCCCTTAGACTGTCCTATTTGTGATCAAGGAGGTGAGTGTGATTTACAAGATCAGTCTCTATTTTTTGGTTTTACAAAAAGAAGATTCTATAAGTTCAAAAGAATTGTTAGTGACAAAAATCTAGGGTCAATTGTTAAAACTGTAATGACCCGGTGTATCCATTGTACAAGATGTGTTAGATTCAGTTCAGAAATTGCTGGAGTTGAAGAACTTGGTATTTTCGGTCGTGGAGGCTCTAGTGAAATTGGTACCTATGTTAATAAGGTTTTGCTATCTGAACTATCAGGTAACGTTATTGACCTGTGTCCTGTTGGGGCATTAACACACAAAACAGTATTCAACGTTCCAACTTGAAAATTTGAAAATAAATGAATCTAATTATCCTTTGGCTCACTTTTATGCTTATTCCAGGGTTATTCCCAGGTATTGGTGCATCACATTATTTATTGTTTAGTGGTACAATGTTTTATTTAACGTATATACACAATCAAATAAACCCTTCAATATTAACACTTAGAATTTCTGTGTTTTATTTAACCGTTCCTAGTGCCCTTCTATGGTATATAGCCTACCACTATAACGATTTTCTTTGTATTAATCCTATTAGTGAGGAATTGTTCATAAGTTTAATGTTCATTTATTGGTACGTTATAATTTATATAGCAAGCGAATGTCACTAAAAACACACTCCAGCACTTAATCACGTGGTGAGTGTGACGTAAGTACTACTTGCGCTGTAGGTTTGCGCCTATAAATGGTTAAGTTCGCATCTATATTTTGTTTCGATCTTTTTGTTGTAATGGGTTAATCAATTTTAAGCTTTATTTAGTATTTTACCAACTAGACTTTCTCATCCCACTTATCATTCCCGATCTTACTAACTTAAAAAAGACTGTTCGTGAAAAATTTGAAAATTTGTGAAAAGTTTTTTTATTCACTGTTTTTACACACCGATTAGATACGTAACCTTTCGAATTTCGTTTGGGTAGATGTGTTAACTTATATACCGCATTCCAGCGAGTTACTTTTAAGAAATTTAAATTATTTGAAATTTGTTTTAATACAAAATGATCAAGTTCCGACTGTTTTACAGTTAATCTATTTCTTCTATCTTTAGCAAATAATTTTTTCATTTTTAATTTAGTTCTAAGGTTTCCCAAGGGGATGAAAATTTAAAAGCTCTATATTCCTGACTTAATTCAACACGCTCGTTAGATACACGTTTCCTTGTATAATCGTAACTTGCCTCCACGAAACCACTTAATGGAAAGTCTTTCCTTAATGGATAACCTTCAAAACCATAATCAGTCAATAGTCGAGTTAAGTTACTGTGGTTGCTGAAAAAGACACCGAACATATCCCAAATTTCAGACTCATACCAATTAGCTGCAGGGAAAATGTACCCCGCAGACTCGATTGGCATTAATTCGTGTGTAAGAACTTTTACTCGAATTCTTATGTTATATCTTACACTCAAGAGTTCATAAACCACTTTAAATCTATGCTTGTTTGCTGGATAGTCTACACCAGAAATACAGGTTAAAATTTTAAATTGATATTTTATATGATTTTTTAGAAAGTTAAGCACGTTTATCAAATGCTCATTTTTCACAACAATACTAATATCTTTTTGATGAATTTGAATTTTGAGAATAGGCAGTACTTTTGAAATTACTTTAAGGTTTTCGGCAATAAATAAATTATTCATTTTAGTTCTAATATTATCTTATACGTCTATTCTTACGCGCAGATTTGGCATTAGTATGAGTTCTCTGCCCTCTGACCGGTAAACCTCTCACTCTTCGTAAACCTCTGTACGATTTTATAGAAATTAAATTTTTTAAACTCAAAGATTTTAGTTTTTTTAATTCATTATTTAAAACCAAATTTAAAGAATCTACGAGTTTCAATATTTCTACAGTTTGTTCTTGAGTTAAATCTTTTATTTTTAAATTTAAAGAAAATCCTAATTTTTTGCATATTTGATATGAAGTAGTTTGACCTATTCCATACACCTGTGTTAAAGCAAAAAACACAGGTTTATTTTCTGATAATTTAGTTTCTAATAAATAAAGCATTCTCTAAAAATACATATTTTCAATAAGATTATTAACACTCATATGAACTGAGCTTAAATAAATATCAGGTGTTAACCCTAAAATTAATGTATAGCATATTAAAGGTACGAAAATGAAAAATTCCCGTCGACTTATATCTAAGGTTTGTTTTAGATACTGACTTTTTAAATTTCCAAAAGCTATTCGGTTGAAAAGCCATAAAGAATAACATCCACCAAGAACCATCCCAGTAGCCCCAAAAAAAGTGACTGTTGAATTAACTTTAAATGATCCAGCAAATATTAGAAATTCCCCTATGAACCCACTAGTTCCTGGAAAACCAATATTAGCCATAGTGAAAAACATAAAAATAGATACATATAATGGCATTGTATGAACTAAACCTCCATAATACTTAACAAGTCGTGTTCTGTATCTTTCGTAAACAACACCAATTACAATAAATAAGGCACTTGCAACAAAACCGTGACTTAAACTTTGTAATAAAGCACCTTCAATCCCAACATTATTAAAACTGAAAATTCCAAGCATAACTACATTCATGTGAGCAACCGAAGTATAAGCAATTATCCGCTTAAAATCTGTTTGCCGAATGGCCGTTAATGATGCATATACAATTCCGATTAATGATATAGTATAGACAAATGGTGTGAAGTAGAAAGAAGCTTGTGGGAATAGAGGCAAAGAAAATCTAATAAATCCGTAGGTTCCCATTTTCAGTAAAACCCCTGCTAAAATAACAGAACCCGCAGTTGGAGCTTCTACATGTGCCTCTGGCAACCATAAATGTACAGGTATCATTGGAACCTTAGCAGCAAAAGCCAAAAAGAAAGTAAACCATAAGAATTTTTGTTCAAACTCTGAGAATGTGAAGGTTAATAATATTTCATAGTCAGTAGTTCCAACTTGGTAGTATATATATAAAATAGAAAGAAGCATTACAACAGAACCTAGAAGAGTATACAAAAAAAAGTAATACGCAGCTAAAACTTTCCTTTCTCGCGAACCCCAAATACCAACTACTAGAAACATAGGTATTAATATGCTTTCAAAACAAATATAAAACATTAATAGATCTAAGATGCAGAAAACCCCTATTAGAAAGAATTCTATCAATAAGAAAGAGATTAAATACCCCTTTAAGTTATGATGAACGCTATTCCACCCAATTAAAATACATAGAGGAATTAATAGAGTAGTAAGTAATAAGAAAAATAATGAAATACCATCGATTCCTAAAGTTATGTTTAAATTTAAAATTGGAATCCACAAGATTTTAGTTACAAATTGAAAAGTACCTATAGATTTTTTAAAACCTCCCCAAACGAACAAAAAACCTATAAATGGTAAAGAAGAGAAGTTCAAAGCTAAAATTTTAAGTACTCTTTGTTTTTCTGGGTTTATAAATATTATTATTGAAGTCCCTATTAACGGGATTATAGTTAAATAAAATAATATATCTTGAAAATAAAAAGCAGGAATTTGATTCATATTGTTTTAGGGGGATTTAACCCAAAATGATATTTTGATACGGGGATTTAAAAATCTTTTTCAAAATATTTTCAGAGAAATGCACTCTAAAAGAAATTTTATTAATTACTGCGAAAAGTATACCAGAGAAATCAGGTAGTAAACTACCCCTCTGGGTTTTCACGCCGCCAGTCCGTAACTACTTGACTTACAGTTTTGCTAATCTCTGAGATAGAGACCTTATCGGATTCTAGGCCAGAATCTTCGGATTTTAGATCCAAATCTTTGGATTTTTCTTTCAAGTCTGACTTGTCGAGGGCTATCGTGTCCCTCAGAAAATTCTCAGCACCCGAATTAGGCGTAGTTGATTTAATCCGAGCCTCATGCGCCTGATGCACTGAGTATGGGTCTGTGTAATAGATACCATTTCCGTCCACCGGAGTCGGTCCACAAATAGCACCATTACTTATGTTATTAACAAACCTGGCCGTAGGATTCATTCTCAAGCTTTTATGAAAAGCTATGTCATTCACCCTCTGTAATTATTGAGGGCCTGCATTGTTTCCAATAAAATGTAGGCACGCCCTACGAGAGAAATACTTCACAATCCTTTGTCTTAGCTTTAAAAACCATTTAAAATGACTTGAAATACCTAAAAAACTAAAACTTAACAAAACTAAAGTCAAAACAAACAAAACTGGACTATTATAGGAACCTAAAGACGCGAAGAATACCGGACTAAAAACATAAGGAAGAATAAATGAATCCTTAATCAATGTGGGAAGTAAAACGAACAGCACCCATAAAATCAATTTCACTATTGAATTAGATCGCAAAAAAGTCTGAACGACCGAATAAACACGTAGAGTAAATCGGCGCGTA
>Ga0307489_10001102_pt1 | contig 17555 bp, 29 predicted proteins | sample SB12metaG_FD_202247 | JGI IMG/M metagenome (GOLD analysis project Ga0307489, IMG submission 202247) | Sea-ice brine microbial communities from Beaufort Sea near Barrow, Alaska, United States - SB 1.2 | ecosystem: Environmental > Aquatic > Marine > Coastal | place: USA: Alaska | collected...
CCATCTCACGTCGGTCGAGACGATGCTCTGAGTGACTCCCTGCCATGATGACAGCGGAGACGGCGATCTTCTGCCGCACCAGCGCGGACCACTGCGCCTGCTCGCACGGTCTGGCACATATTGCTCGCCACGTCATTGGAACGACGTCTGAACCCTCATCTCTTGAGTTACAGGACACCATAGGTGGCTAGCAACATCCACCAGGCCCTGACATTCAACGCACTTTAATCACTCGTGTCTTGAGACAACCGACGCCGAATGACGTGGCGATTCATATCCACCAGGCCCTACCTGCTCGCTGGCCTTGCCCAGGAAGTGCCGCGCCGCAGCCTCGCCGGAGGGTCATTGGGAATAAGGGTTTAGGGTTTAGGGTTTAGGGTTTAGGGTTTAGGGTTTAGGGTTTAGGGTTTAGGGTTTAGGGTTTAGGGACTCGACCCGGGATCGGAATATGACTAAACTTCAGGAACGCAGAGATCCAGAAACATAGCGCTGGCGTGTGATCAAACAAAAAGCTTGACATTCTCTCGAGCAATCGCCGAGAAGCGCGAAGAGACGCAGGAGTGATAAAAACAGTTTTGCAAGAAAATAAGTAATTTTCGAAAAGTGTCTACGAAAGTTACTTCTACTAGTAGAACTGAGTTGGGGCAAAAGAGTTTTCGGCAAGGTATTATCTAAAGAATGTCTAGTCGGAATCTCGTCTATTTTGTTTTTATTTGGTGCCGGCATTGGGGTAATCCTCAAAGTGTGAGTGCTCATACCGACGCGCGGCTAGTACGAGGGAGATAAAACGTCCTTCCAAGTGATAGTTATCAATAACCTCTGTGCCTCGCGCAGCCGCTTGAACGACGACACCTCCCACCAGGGTCGTACACTCGTCCCCGTGCCTGCATCGTGTAAGCATCTGAGAAAGTATTACATAAGCGGGGATGCGCACGTCCTAGCAACCTCGACAGCATATTTACTCCCGTTATCATGTGAACCTTTGGATGATTTGGGTCGACTACCTTAGATAATGCAGGTGCGGGGACATAGTCAGACGGCCCGTAAAGGCGCACGTAAAGGGTGCAGTGACGATGCTCAGGGATGGAAAGAATGTAAGTCCCTGCCTCCATGCGGAGCCAGCCCCCGATGGTGACGAGGAAGCAGAGCCGGCACAAAGTCTCGGCGGCCCAGCACAGCCACGTGTGTTCCATGGTGGCGATGTAGCCCGTGATGAAGAGGCGCAAGTTGAAGTTGAAAGCAAATTCTGAAAGCGGTTCGAGGCGCAAGTTGAAGTTGAAAGCGATCATTTTATGCGGTACATCACATGTTAGCTTAAATTGCTAAATCCAAGCGCGGTGGACCCGGGGTCAAGCTGGGGTCAGCCTGGGGTCCACCTGGGGTCAGCTTGAGTTCAACATGGGTCAACATTGCGCTTGGTCGGCGATTCCGGATTCGGACAAATTCGATCGAGGGTCGGAATCGGTTGGATTCGGGTGGATTCCGAGCAGCCCCGTGAGGGGAAGCATTTGTATGGGCATATGACTCTATTAAGATGGATCTAAGATTCGCACGGATTCGGCCGCGGGATGGATTCGGGTGGATTCGGATGTTGTCCTGGACCCAGGAATCCGAATCCGAATCCGCCAACCCAGACATTCGGTCAACCTGCACAGCCTTACCATGATGATCATGACCACGTCAGTCGCGATGAAGAAGTTGACGTTGCGCTGCGTCCACCCCGTGCCGCAGGGTCGTTGAGACCAGGCACTGCAACGATATCGGAGCATGGCTAACCGTCAGGGGGAATGCCCATACGGACAGAAGGAGGCGGGAAGGATGTTCAACGTTGGTTGAGTGCGTGTTGGGTGAATGCTCAGAGGAGGAGGATTAGGAACAGGAGGAGGCGGAGGAGGAGGAGGAGGCGGAGGAGGCGGAGGAGGAGGAGTAGGAGGAGGAGAAGGAGATTCAAGGTCGACTAAGAGCGTGTTAGATGATTGCTTGTTCTCAACACCCCCCCTGCCGTGTTGGTACCCGCGGAGAAGATGAAGCACGGGGTGGTGAACGCCCACATCCAGGGGCTTACACTCGTCCACGTTTCGGCTCGACGTCAGCACGTTTTGTGGGATACGTTGGCGGGTGCATGGGTTCCCCCCAGTCTATTAGACAGGGGGACACGGCGAGGTGTGGCCAAAACGGCTTAGGTGGAGCTGATGAAGTGGACGAGTGTATGCCCATGCCCACATCATGAACCGCATGGGGTTCGCGGCGCCGCCGGGAAGGTAGGAGATGGTGAGGGTCAGCTTCTGGAAGTGGCCGTATACTAGGGACTTACACTCGTCCACTTCACATCTCAACCTGAGCCGTTTTTGTCACCGGAACTAAATGATACAGCCCGACAACGTATCCCACATAAAGCGCTCACGTCAAGCCTAAAAGTGAATGAGTGCACACATCTCATCTCAACCTGAGCCATTTTCCCGAGGTATCCCACAAAAAGTGCTGACGTCAAGCCTGAAAGTGGAGTAGTGAACACTTCTCATCTCAACCTGAGCCGTTTTTATCAATGAATGTCAATGAAACAGCCCGACGTATCCCACAGAACATGCTCACATGAAGCCTAAAAGTAGACATTTCATCGAGCGCCTACCGTAGACGTAGTACAGCCCTGTGATGGCGGAGACAGCAAAGACCGGCGCGGCGATGTCGCGCGGCTCCTGGCGCGAGGGTCATTGAGAGCAACAACTCGAACAAACATCGGACAAGCGGGTGATTGATCACAAGCACTCGATCCGAGATAGAAATAACACGCCTTGCCTTCAGAATGAATGCTCATGCAAACGCACGGCGGAGGTTGAGCTGATTCAACGTCATGCAGACTACTTGCTCTTCTCCATAACCAGAATCAACATCGGAAGAGTGCTTGATCACGTTAAGCGCCCTGCCTGGCGAGTCTCGAGGAGCACGCCGATGCCGGTCTGCACGGCGATGGAGAGGAACAGGAACGCAGGCACGGCGTGGCGCGCGAACAGCTCCGTGTGCGTCTCTGTCTGCGGCACGGAGAAGGGCTCGAGCATGGTGCACACCTTGTCGGAGACCGCGATGCACAGGATGACGACGCAGCAGTACACCGTGGCGTGGCCAATCGCCAGCGGCGGCTTCTTGGCCGGGCTCGCACCCGAGGAGCAGGGTCGTTGATATCCAGCGCTCGGGCTGAGATCGCAGCGAGACATACATTCAGGGTGACTGCACCCTGATACAGACGCGGAGGAGGAGGAGGAGGAGGTGGAGGAAGACACAACGTTGGTAGAATGCAAACAACAGCCGTGCAAACAAGGAGGAGGAGGAGGAGGAGGAGGAGGAGGAGGAGGAGGAAGCGATTCAACGTCGGTCGAAAGCGCAAAACAGCTGTGCGGAGGTGGAGGAGCAGGAGAAAGAAGGAGGAGGAGGAGGAGGAGCCACGATGAGACGAGTGCATGTATCAAAGATCCCCCTACCGGCGCGCTGACCTCGAGGCCGCACCAGTTCCGCACCTGTGACTCCAGCCGCGCGGTCATCGGCGATGCATTCAGATCGTCCAGCTGGCGGGGTCCTCTGAAAACAACGACAGGCAATCGAACCGAGTTCGGAGCTTGACGACTCACCATCAGGGTGGGTGTACACATAGACGCGCGGAGAAGGAGGAGACGATGAACATTAGTAAAGTGCGTGACGGGCGACCGCTCGTTTCGAGGCGCGGAGGAGGGAGAGGATCTTGAACGTCGGCTCGATGGCGTGTCGAGTGAATGTACCGAATGTTTCTCGCTGACAGTGGCGCGGGAGGAGATTCAACATCGTTCCAGGGCTAGGTCTTCATAAAAACCTGGGTTGCCGCATTCCATATTTGGGGTCCTGGAATCCGTCCGAATCCGTCCGAATCCAACTGTCTACCGAATCCGTCCGAATCCGGAATCCATTTATTGGACGGCAACTTCACCCCTCAACCGAAAGTCGTCCAAATTCGCCCAGATTCGCCAAAAATCGTCCAAAATCGCCCAAAATCTTCCACAACATCGTCCAAAATATCGGTCACTGTGGATTCGTCTCCGGAGTGGACACCTCCTGGAATCCGCCCGAATCCGTCCGAATCCGACCCTCCACCGAATCCGTCCGAATCCCGAATCGGCAACCCAGATAAAAACCCCCAACGTCAAGTCTTGTGCGGGTTGGTTGAGATATCGGACATAAGCGCGGAGAGGGGTGATGGGCGAGAGCCTCGTAAGATGATACATATGCGACGTGAGCTGGCGGCGGCGCGGTAGAGGAGGGGTGGCTGCGCGCGGCGGGGAGGGAAAGTGAGCGCGCCGGGGAGCATCGGAGTATCGGGGCGTGAGACAGGAGAAGCGTCGAAACGTCGTTGTTTGCTCGTTTCAGAAATAACCCCCCCTACCAGCGCCGGAGTCGGGTCCGCCATTTGCTCCTTGCTGCGCCAGCGGCTCATCATCCCCTTCATTGCCCTCGGCGGCCTCTGCTCCCTCCTGCACGCCCACGCACGGTACGACGGGGTATCGCGTCCGTCAGTACGTGAGCAGTGAAGCTAGTCAGCTGGGAACGTTGAAGAGAGGCGTGCAAAAGCCACAACTGGTTGAATCTAGGGCATTTACGGAAAAGCGTGTTGGTCGAGGACTGCCAACCGCCTCGTCACGGCCATGCGGTGACGGGGGGGTAGTTGCGTTGAGTATCGTATCGTATCGTGTTGTGCGTCCCACCTGCAATCCCCAGCACCGTACGGCGCAGATACGCGAGAGCTAGTTAGCTGAATGGGGACTGTTTTGATACTCGTATCTGATATTGAGGAGCGAGGGTGCGAAAGCAACAACTAAACCTGAAGCCAAAAGAGCCGTAATCTCGTAGACTGTCCGCCGCCTCGTCTTAGGCCTTGAGGTGAAGCGGGGGGTGGTTTGCCCAATATTCACGGCGACGATTGACTACGTTCCGCGCCGCGCGCCTGTCCCCGCGTTCACCGCAGCGGCATCAGATACACGGCGTTTGGAAGAACATTCCAGAAGCTTCCAGAACGCTGACGCAACCCTCCATCTTATATCGATCTCTATACGCACAACAACTGGACGGCGCTACGGGCGCTTACCCTGGCGGGGCGCTCCGACGCGTGTGCCTGGTTGTTCGGTTGGAGCCGCGGGGCTCCGTTGCGCGACAGAAGTTTTCTCCGCGCCACAGTGCGCGTCGAAATGAGCATCGACGGCGTCGCAAGTGGTCGCACAAGCAGGGAGCCAAAATAAAAAGATTTATCACGAATCTGATTGTAAAATAAAGATTCGCCAATCGACACGTTTCGCTTTTAATATTTGCCATATATCGCATATTCCAGCTGGCCGGATCATTGGTCATCTGACCAAATATGGATAACCAAAAACGGCGCTCGACCAAACGAGTTTTAAGTTTTAACTCGGGATACGGAATCGTGACGAAGAAAACGGCAGAAACGGCCGTCAGATTCAGAACGTTCCCGAGCCTAAACAAGCATAGCAGGTCGGGAATCGCAAAGTGTTGTTGCGCACACTCGTTGCCGCCGCCGCGCACCTCCGCCCTCGCCCTCGCCCTCGCCCTCGCCCTCGTCCCACTGACACGCTATGTGTGTGAAGGTAAGAAACAAGCGCGATAGCACCAATGTGCGTTGACGCCTACTCATGCTACATTATAAACAACGAGGATGGGCAGGGGCGGGGGTGCTCGTTGGCTACCCCACGTGCTCGTTGGCTACCCCACGTGGAGCCCAGTCTGGCTCGGTCAAATTGTCAGCGTTGGCAGGCGGTGCTAGGTGGGGGGCGGGTTGCCTGGTCGTGGATGGCGAGAGTCAAACGCTGCTGTTGACCTATGTAAAGCATAATACGTCTGGTATGAACCTCGACTACAGGACGGCGCTCACCGGTATTCTTAAATCCTGATTCCAGCGGGAGTTGGGCGGTCCGTGCCTGAGATCCTCGAGGGTGCCCCTGCGCTGAGCGTGGTTCGCGAAGACGTGCGGGCTTTACTGAGAGACAGGGTTTGCAGCTGCACCAGAGTGACAAGATATGGAGGATCGATCTCCAGGATGACCATGCATCCTGTCATCCTGTCGGTTTGAGGATGACCTTAAAACCCTATATATGGCCTTAGACTCCGGAGGATGACCCCTGAAATCCTGTCATCCTGTCATCCTGTCGGTCAACCAGACAGTATGACCAGATCATATCTTGTCACTCTGAGCTGCACTAGCTCGGAAACCCGAACCCATGCCAGAGGCGCCTCGAAAATGTGTAAGTGAAGCTAGTGCCACTGCAGTCTAAATGGTACGAGTATGCGCATTGTCATCACTAGAGCTATGACAAAGTGCGCCAAACCACTTAGACACTTAGTCTGACTTAGTACTACTCAGTCTAACTTAGTGCCCGCTCGACCAATCAGAACGCTGCATTTGGACGACCTAGTACTTCTTGTTGCGAGGTGTCTAAGTGGTTTCACGCACTTTGTCATAGTTGCTGGTGACTATAATATGATACAAGCAAGTACCCAACTTGGACGAAACAACCTACTGTCAACGGTTGCATCAATATTCATTATCAGTCCAGGATGAGGACGCACGCGACGCCGACGAGTATCCCCAAGAGCCCTGGATAATGCAGTGAGTGTGTCCCATGGCGCAGCGGCGCAAGTTGAAATCACCAGCAAACGTTGAAAGCGGTTGGGTTATCATATTTTGGACACAGCGCTGAATCTAAGTGTAATAAAACCAGGACCAACCTGGGGCAAACCAGCACCGCCCAACCATAGGACTCCGAGCTGGGTTCGTGGCTCTCTAGCCAGTCGGCGAGGGCGTCTGGTGCTAGGGGCTTACACCCGTCCACTTGTCAGCTTAACCTGACAGCCTGAGCACGTCTGGAAGGATGCGTTGGTACAGTAGGTTTCATGGGCCTACACTTCTACACGTTTCGGCTCAATGTAAGCACCAATTGTGGGATACGCTGAGTGATTTCATTATAATAATGACTTAACAAGGTTTATATTGAGATGAGAGGTGGGCGAGTGTATGCCACTTGTAAGTTCAGTGCAGACAAACTGAGATTAGCTGGGAAGTGGACGAGTGTAAGCCCCTGTCTGTGGCGTCTGCAAGGTCGTCGTTGGCGGTGGCGGCGGCGGCGGCGGTGGTGGCAGCGGCGGCTGCGGCGGCGGCGGTGGTGACCTCTGCATTGGCTCCGGCGGCGGCTTCGGCGGCAGCGGCGGCGGCAGCAGCGGTGATATTGCTCTCGATTTCGATCCGGGTGATGTTGCGTTCGATGAGTGCAAGGGCCAGGAGGGGTTGCTCGAAGTAAACCTCGCGAGCGGCGCCGTGGTGAAGCAGCGCAAGTTGAATTTGAGAGCAAAACTTGAAAGCAAGTTCATAATCTTTCACGTTCAAGCGCTTAGTTCCAGGCGCTTCAACACGGGGTACATGGGTTCAACCTGCACAGCCGTACTGTGGTGTGGTGATGCCTGCTCTGGCGTCGTGTATGTTCTCGGTTGCGCCCAAGAGGCTGACAGTGCTGGCTGGAAAATCGTCTGCGTGTCCGTTTTAGGGTTGACGGGGGGCGGGAGGACCTCTACAGGTGAGGAAGCGTCGCCGCCGCCGCCGCCGCCGCCGCCGCCGTCGCCGCCGCCGCCACCTCCGCCCTCCCCGTCGCGGTCGCCGCGCACGCAGGTTGCCAGGAGCGCGAGCGTCGCGACGAGCTCGAGCAGCGGAACGTCCCCCGCCGTCCCCCGCCGCTTCGCCGCCGCCCTCGTCCTTGGAGCAGCCATACAATAGCGCCAAAACTCGAGGTGAAAGTAGTTCAGCATATATTACAGTTTGGAACCAGGGTTGCGCTTTTGCGGGGGCAGTGCAGGCGGGGCTGGGTTAGGGAGGGCGGAGACGGCGCGGGAGGGGGCGGTGAGGGAAGCGGCAGCGGGGATGGGGGTGCGACGGGGGAAGGCAGCGGGTAGCTGGGTTTGTACGCCGGCAACACGGCTTACAACACGTGTCAACTTCACCTGCTCACCACCCCACCACTGGCCGCCACGAAACTAACCCTTTCAGCAGTGCTATAGTAGTCTCGTACGCCATGAGAAGTAGGCAGTAGACGGCGGACACGAAGAGGCGCAATGCCATGCTGAGAAGGGGGGCGCCGGCGCCGCGCCCTCCTCCGCTGCTGGGGGCTACGCGTTTTTGCGGAGTGAAGAATATGCCTCACAACCACTGAGTGAACAGAGCTCGAGTCCGACTGTCCGAGATCGACAGGCCCGCGAATCAAAACACCTCATGAGTATTTGTCATATTCTCTGTCCTATTGTGTGGGCTCTCGCTCCCCCGCTCTCATTTTCATATGTGCGCACGACTGTCGCACGCTTCGTGGGCGCGTACCATATCGCCGCCCCACTCCCCCGACACCGAGACTCCACCCGACTCCCCCACTCCCATCGCCCCCTTCGAATTCACCACCCCACCCCCCTTCCGCTCCCGCCCGATCTTCACCCTCAACTGCCCCGACAGCGAGAACGTGCTCCCCTCGAGTGTGCTATCCCCGTTCATGTCGCTGCTGACTCCCGAGTCCATGGCTGCTGCGGCGGCGGCTTCAAACAGCTATGACCGCGTCGGGGCCAGCGGCAGGGGCATTCGCTCTTCCCCTTTTCAGCTCAACATGCAACGCTTTTCGTCCAAGAAACACTGCGGTCTGAAGTCACCCAGCGTATCACACAAAAGGAGCTTATGTTGAGCCAAAAAGTGGACGAGTGTAAGCCACTGCTCAGCGGTGGCAGCGGGTCGTCCAACTCCTCACTCGAGCTGCCCGACTCGCCGGCGTCGCCGCTCCCAGATCCCACAATGGACATGCCCACCGCCGCCGTCGCATCCGCACTTTTCCGCGCCGCTAAGGACGGGAACCAGATCAAGGTCCAGCAGGTGACTCCCCGCCCTCTTTCAGATTTCCGAGGCTACCCACTTACAAGCCTTGCAGCCACGGAGTAAGGACTGATGGATCACGGAGTGAGGACTGATGGATAGTAGTAGTGTTCACCACTTCATCGACACGGGGTCCAGGGTGAAAGCCCGGTGCCTTCTCAGACACGCGGAAGCGTCTCTCTCACGTGGGGCAGAGCGAAAGCCTGGTGCCTCCGTATACACGCGGTAGCGTCTCTCTCACGTGGGGTAGGGCGAAAGCCTGGTGCCTCCTAATATACGCGGAAGCGTCTCTGTCTGCAGCCTTCTGACATCTTGTCAGGTTAAGCTTCCCTCCACCTCCCTTCTCTAGCAGGAGGCGCGGATCACCGTGGCCGCCGCCCAGACAGGGCTCATGTGGCAGGCGTTCTGCACGGTGTGGATGGCGGTGCAGGTTCACAGTAGCAAAACTCGTGTTTAAAAGGCCTATTGTTTCAGCACTTGACGGGGGCCAAGAGTGGAAGCCTGGAGCCTCCTCATACACGCTGACGCGTATCTCTCTCTCCATTTGTTTCAGGGGCAAGGCAACTGCGCCTGTGAGCCCTAAACCTGGAAGCTAATATTTCAAAAAAATGGTTATAAATCATGCTTTCAAATTAAGCTAGCGCCGCTGCAGCGAGGTCGCTGCCCCGACGTGGCTCCTTTGGATGGCGTTCTCGCCGTCATGGCTCCTTTGGATGGCATTCTGCACGGTAGGGAGGCAGGTTGACCCCAGGTTGATCCTAGCTAGATTGACCCTAGATTGTCCCAGGGTTGACCGCGCTTGGCTTCAGCGCTTGAAGCGGGGCGGTGCAGGTTGACCCCAGGTTGACCTCGGGTTGAGCGTGTTTAGTTTCAGGAATTGAAGCTTAATTGTGATGAACTGCTTTTGGTGTTTACTTCCAACGTCACCTGCGCCCCTCCAACACGGCCGTGTTCGTCGTTGTGTACCCGCTTCTGATGGGATTCAACGCCGTCTGCCGTGTCATGACCAAACTGACCGAGCTCAGGGCAACTAGCGTGATTTGGATGTGATGGCGCCGTTTATGGAGGCGGAGTCGGCGCTGACTGAAGGAGGTGGCGGCTGGCGGTGGCAGCATTGGATGATCGAAAGGAGGCAGACATGGACATGATATTAGCGGCGGCTGCGGAGGAGGCGGAGGTGGCTGAGGTGGAGGCGGCGGTGGGAATCACGCATGCGGCGGGCTGGGATACGTTTAGCGCGGCGGTCGAGGCGGCAGTTGCTGAGGCGACTGTTGAGACGGTGGGAGGCAAGTCGGAGCTAGACGCATGCATGGACCCGCTTCGTGTAGGCAGTCTGTGGCTAGGGCCGTGGCCGCTGTCGTGGCGGGCTGATGGTGGAGGAGCTGGCACTCGGCAGCGGTCACGCAAGAGTACAACGGGTATACGACGATGTAGTGTATGCGATAAAAGCGGCGTGGGATGTGAAGGACGGGGAAGATCAGTGTGAAATAATGCATGCTTGATAAATCGTATACTTGAATGGATGTGCAGGACTAAATGAAATGCAATGCGCACACCGACGATGACAACATTCCACACTCCACGCACGCCCACCGAGACATAACGACAATATCCACTGACAACACCCGCACCACGTCAGACTGCAGCCACTCCCCTGACTTAGGCGCCCGGCCTCACCTGCGTGTATCCCGTGGCTCGTGGCGGCATCCAACCCACTGGCGGGGTGAGCGAGGCCAGCCAATCGTGCAGGGACGGGGGGCAGGGCGAACGAATGCCTGGGGGCCTGGGGCCTCCTTGTACTCGTGATGCGGAACTATGTGATGGCATGTCTGTGTGAACGCGTGGATGCGTGAGAACACGTATAGCTCTAGCGGGATGTGCGGGACCAAATAAATGAACTTCAACGACATGCTCGATGACAATGTTTACTTGTCCGCATGCGCCAAAGATTGGCAAGGACAAATGACAACGCGTTCGCTGAACAACCTACAAGTTGTCAACCACCCCGCCGCCCCCCACGACCGGACCAGAGTGACAAGATATCCCATATCGATATGGGAGATGATCGTATCGATACTTTAATCTCCCATATCGTTAGTCCACATCCCATGTCGCTATCCAGGATGACCATATCGATATGGTAGATAACCATATCGATATACCATATCCCATATCCCATATCGATAACCCATATTCCATATCGAGATTCCTATCGACATCCCATTGAAGCCCGATCTCCGTTTAGATCCCCCATATCGATGACCCGTATCGATATCGGATCATATCTTGTCGATCTGACCCCGGCTCCGCCCGCGTGAGCTCCGAGGCGGTGGCCAACCCACACTGCGGGGTGCGCCGGAGGGAAGGGATGGGACGCCAAGGGTGAAGAAATGTGGCCGAGGTTTTCCTCACTGTGATTCATATCAATCATTTCAAGCCATTCAGTCCAAAACCAGCGCATGTGCCTCTCGCTACTGCTGACGGTAAATAGATCTGCGATCTCAGAGTTTCCTGTTTGACAGTTAGTAGAGTCTTGGATTGTGAGGACAATGATTTTGACAATAAACTGTATTACAGCAGGACACTTGGACTAAGGTCTAATGTTAGCGCATGTTGAGGATATGCACTTCTCGCTACTCGTGTGTTAACGTGGGTCATCGTTGCGCCATTGTTCTTCCATCACTGCGCCCTAGTGCTCCACATCAGTGGACGCCGCCTTGGGATAGGCCTTGAGGTACGCTCTCGTGAAAGCTGCACTGTGGTAATTGCCGGCGCGTGCGTCATGGCATCATTGTGTCGTTGCGTAATCATCGTGTCATTGCGTCATTCCGCAATAGGTGCGTCATTATATCGGTGCATCTCATTTTCGTCATATCATATCGCGTGAACCCCTCACCAGCTCCGTACAGTTGGTTCTTGCTCAGGTTCTTGCTCGGGTTCTTGGTCAGGTTCTTGCTCAGGTTCTTGCTCAGGTTCTTGCTCAGGTTCTTGCTCAGGTTCTTGCTCAAGCTCTTGTTCAGGTTCTTGCTCGGGTTCTAGCTCAAGTTCTTGCTCGGGTTCTTGCTCTTGTTGTCGCACGTGTTGCTGCGGCTGCGGATGTTGTTGCTGCTGTTGTTGTACTTGTTCTTGCTCTTGATATTGTGCTCTCGCAGTTCCCTTACACCAGAGACTTTAACTCGTCCACGTTTCGGCTTGACGTGAACACTTTTTGCCGGATACACTCGTACACCTATCGGAATTACCAGGCTAAGCTGGGCGATTTCAGTACTCATTACTCAAACGGCACAGGATGAACTGACAGTTGCACGAACACTGCAGCTTCTGAGACAAAGCACGGGTCAGGTCGAGCTGATAGGTGGACGATGTTGTACCTTCAGAGACAAATACTCGATCAGGTTAAGCTGAGTACTGGACAAGGCAGTAGCACTAGGGACACAGGAAAACGGAGCTACGCGCACGAGAGATTGCGCGCCGCCAAAAGTAACGGCGCCGCGGCGTAAAAAACAGGAAACGTCCGCAGGCATGACGCATCGCTCCGCACGTCCGAATACGCTTGTATTGCGCGCGCGGCGGCGTTATTTTGGTAAAAGCTGGCGTCTTCGAAGCCATACTGTATCAGGCAAAACCCCGGTAAGGAGGTGCACGGGTGCGCGCCGCTCGGGGGTTGGGATAGCACGGCGGGCACGACCGCCCGCGGCGACCGCGGGGTGTTTGACGTCCGCCGTCGCCGCGGGGGGCGTGTCGTGTTGTCGCGCCGCGCCGCCGCCGCCGCCGGCGGCAGCTGAAGCCGGCGGAGCAGGGTAGATAGCCAGACGCGGCCGTCTCCACGCCGAAGAATGACCAAACCACGGAAGCCCAGCCCCCGCGGGGTGGTTCGCCCGGTGTGCGCGCGTCGAGGATCAGGGCTGGCGGGGGTTGGCATGAGGGGGCTGGGGGGGGGGAGGGGTGCTCGCCTGCCCGGGAGTCGTCGACGCCATGTCGTGTGCGCTTGTTGGTGTCGAAGGTTGACGAAGTGGCTCCGCACGTTCTTTCGTTGTTCACTTTGTTGTTGCTCTGACTACCCGACGAAACTGAAGAACAACAGACTGTAGGGTCCAAGGGCCTTTAGCACTAGCACTTTTTCAATACCACCGCTAGCTCGTAGAGCTACTTTCAGTTTCCTACATACCTAGGGGCTCGGCAGTGACCCTGCCGATGCCTAAACCAAACCCTAGCGAAGGTCACTTTCCTCTGAGCGCAGCGGATCTAGCTACTGTCGCGTTCCTACGCCGGCGCCAAACATGACCCCGCCCGACTCCCCCAACAGAATCGCATATAACAATCCATACACCACCCCACCCGCGTCCCCGCCCCGCTCCAACCACAGCTACACCCTCAACTTCACCGGCAGCGGGCAGGGGCTCACACTCGTCCACTTTTCAGCTCAACTTGAGCGCTTTGTTTGGGACAGGGGGTGTACGTAAGGGATTGTGTAGCCCATCTTAAGGGGGTGTAAGGGGGTGTTTAGGATGTGTGGGGTGTTTATTGTAACAGACACGGCTCAAGTTGAGCTGAGAAGTGGACGAGTGTAAGCCCCTGGCAGCGGGACGGTGCTTCCTTCGAATGCGCTCTTTGTGTCGCTTGCTACTACCTCGGGGGCGGCGGGGGCGACGGCGCGGAGCGGTGACAGCTGGACGTCCGACTACTCACTCGAGCCGCCCGAATCACCGAAGTCGCCGCTGAAAGATCCCGCGACGCCGCCGCGACCCACCACCGCTGCCGCCGCCCCCGGTCGCGCCGCCGCCGGCCGCGTCGCCACCGCCGCGTTCGCCGCCTTCGTTGAGGAAGGGAACCAGATTGAGATCCAGGTGGGCAGGCCCCCTGTCGCCTCGTTCAGATCGTATTGGACACGAGGGCCAAGGCGGAAGACTGGCGCCTCCTCATACACGCTGACGCGTCTCTGTCTCTAGATCGTATTGGGTACTCACCTTTTAACATTGCACCTTGAGGTATTGAAGTGGGCGCGGCAGCCCGACTGTCCGTGGACGCGGTAACGTGCACGAAAGCAGTTGCGGGGTTAGGTTACATTATCGCAGAACGAAGGTACTGCTGTAGCAAAGAAACGTCATACGTTGATCTGAGAAGTGGGCGATGGTTCAAAAACCTCGTCCACCTGTCAGCTTAGCTTCCTCCTCCGTCCATTCGCATACAGGAGGCGCTGATCAGCGAGGACGCCGCGCCGACGGGGCTCGTGTGCCAGGCGTTCTGCACGGTAGGACGATGCAGGTTGACAGTATCAAAACTATGGTGTGATGGTTCATAGGTGAGACGTCTCAGACTGAGCTGAGAAGTGGGCGCTTTATGTTGCTTCAGTGCCCAAGCATGGCTGAGATTGAGCTGAAAAGTGGACGATTGCACGCCCCAGATCAAATCCCGTGTTGAAATTGCCTATTGCTTCAGCAATTGAAGCTAAATTAAATAAACTGGTTTCAAATGTTTCTTTCACATTCAGCTTGCGCCGCTTTGGCGAGGTTGCTGCGCCGACGTGGCTCCTGTGGCTGGCGCTATGCACGGCAGGGGTATGCAAGTTGACACCCGTTTTTGTACGCACGGGATAAGAGATCATTGGCGATAGCGTGTCTGACTATTTGAACGACGCCGGTGTGTGTTATTCTGTAATCTTATCACGAGGTGCTCTATTGAAGAGCGCCTGGTTTCAACGCTCGGAACTAGAATATGACAAACTGCTTTCAAACCGTGCTCCTGATTTCAACCAACGCCCCTCGTCCAAGGCATTGTTCGTTGTCGTGTACCCGCTCCTGGTGGGATTCAACGCCGTGTGCCGCCTCGTGTCCAAAGTTACCACGCCCCGGGCACCTTTTGTCGCGCAGCCGCTGACCATGACCGCCGGAACCGAGATCCGAGCTGGGGACGGGTCAGAGTCTGCGAACGGGGGCGCCCCATGGGGCAAACCTTCTGTACGCGAACACATCAACTAAGACATTACACGACGCAAAATCGATGCTTCAACATCCTCCACGGAGAGTATCGGTTACGTTGTCAGCGGGGCGGTTAGCGGCATAGGAGGGCAGCAGCAGCGGAGGGACAATTATAGTGGGGTAGCGAGGGGGCAGGGCGGCATGGCGGCAGCGGCAGCAGTCACGCGGGCACAGCACAGCGACATGACGCATGGACCCTCTCCATGCAAGCAGGGGGCGGTGGGCAGAGTGACAATATTTGATCTTGTCATCCTGTCCACAAGATGACAAGATGACAGTATCGATATGGAAGCTGCCCTTAAGATGACAGAACCGATATGGGAAATGACAGCATCGATATGGAAGATGACCTCACGATGTCAGTATCGAATGGGAGATGGGGGTCTTGATATGGGAGATGACAGGATCGATATGGGATATCCTGTCACTCTTGGAGAGGCGGCGGCGGTCACGCTGAAACATAACGCGGCGGTAAACGTGACAAAGGCGGCGCTGACGGAGACGAGCGATGCGGTGTGAATGACTGGACGTACAAGAATACGTGAATGGAATGGGTGAGCGGGACTGATTGCTATGAAATTCAATGGATGTGCGGGACTCAATGCTATGAAATACTTATGTTGAGAATAATCCACGATCGTTCTACATTTAATTTGTAATGGATGCGCGAGACTCCGTCGAATGACATCACAATCGAAACATCCTTGGATTCATATGATTCCTGCGAGCTTATACACGCTGGTCTCCCGGGCGAACTCATACACAATAGCTGTGCCAACACTTCCAGCTGCGGCAAGTCCTGTGGCGGTGGGTGTTATGCATCGCAACGCCGACGTGTTGGCGCCCGGATTGTAAAGCATCCGAGAAGTTAATGAACAATAATTAATTATTAATTTAATCTGGCTGTCGAGCTCTGTCATTCAAGATGCAACATGACTAATGAAACATCGTTCTTTAATTTTGTAATCCAGCGGTCTCAATTACAAAGCCCCCCCCAGTAGACTCACGCAAAGTCGTACACGATGGCCGTGCCGTCATCCCCCGCCGCGGCAAGTCCGATCGCTGTGGGTGCGATACAGCGTACCGCCGCCGTGTTGGCGCCCAAACTGTACAGGATCCGAGGATCGTCATCGCCGCCGGCGGCGATGACGTGTAGGTGCCCCATCAGGAGGGTCATTGAACAAATGCACTCGAACCGGGATCGGATCATGACTCAACCTCAGGGTAAATGCAGTAGCTCATACAGACGCGACAGCTTGGTTCGTTGGATCACAATTACAATAACCCCCCAGTCGAGCCAGCTAATTGAGAACAAGTACTCGGGCCCAAACCGGAGTATGGAGGAGGAGGGGGAGATTCAACACGGGTCCAGTGCAGTTTCTCAATGACCCCCTACCCGAGCCAGTGCCGGCCAAAGCCAGTGGGCCCGCGGCGGCCAGGGAGTACACGAAGTCACCGCACGCGATGTGCGCCACGCGCTCGAAGCCCATCCGGGGCTCCAGCACCTGCATACACGGTGTGGCAAATATTGCTCGCCTGGTCACAGTATGTCATTCAACTCGATAGCTTATGGGGGCCAGGGCCCCGATGTGTTGGTGGTCATGAGGTCGGGCTAAGGATGATTTTCACCGCATACTATGGTGCCTCCTTCCGCAGCTCCTCTCTCCTCACTCAACGAAAGAGACGAGGGTTCACAACGCGTGTCGATGACGTGGCGGCAGAGGGCGACATCTGGCAGACCGCACCGCGACGTGGCCGTCCGCGCCAGCAGTCACCACGCGCCCGCCGGCGGTCTGGACGATGTCCCCCACCGCCCCCGCACCCCCGCCGCTGCCCACGTGCGCGGCGACCTCCGCCACCGGCCAGGGCCTGGCTGATATTGCTCGCCACGTCATCCAACGCACTTTCAACCCTTATCTCGTTCATTGGTTGGCATCTTGTGACGTGGCGAGCAAGAGGATGTTCTTTAATACGCCCTCGTCTCTTGAATTGAATGGCATCCTATGACATGGCGAGGAACATCCGCCAGGCCCTGTCCTCCGGCGCACTTTGGACCCTGGTATCACATTTTAAATGGCACATCTTGGCGTGGCATGTATAATCTGCCAGGCCCTGTCAGTCAACGCACATTGAACCCTCGTATCTTGACTTAGACGGGTTCCTATGACGTGGCAAGCAATAACCGCCAGGCCCTACCGCCGGCGAGGTGCCGCTGGCCCTCGGGTCCCAAGCCTTGACCATCCCATCCTGTCCTCCCGATACCAACAGCCTGCCGCCCACTAGGGCCTAGCATATATCGCGCGCCATGTCATCTACACGCATTGTGAACCCTCGGTTCGTGAATTCAATACCCTTTCAATGGCATCCTGTTGGCATCCAGAATAGCATCCTGAACGGCGTCCTCATGAGATTCTAATGCGGTGCGCTAAATCTGCCAGCCCTGCCGCCCTCGTCTCCTGTCCCCCCGGTGTGGTCTGTTACCCACGCGAGTGCAGTGCAGTGGCCTTGGTGGCCGGCCCGCCGACCGACCGCGCTCCCCGCCCCCGCGTCCCACATCATCACCACCCCGTCCCGGTCGCCAGACGCCAGCCCAATGAGTAGGGCCTGGCCAGAAATGAATGTAAAGGTTCAAAACATCACGCGGATGG
>Ga0307489_10001103_pt1 | contig 17553 bp, 29 predicted proteins | sample SB12metaG_FD_202247 | JGI IMG/M metagenome (GOLD analysis project Ga0307489, IMG submission 202247) | Sea-ice brine microbial communities from Beaufort Sea near Barrow, Alaska, United States - SB 1.2 | ecosystem: Environmental > Aquatic > Marine > Coastal | place: USA: Alaska | collected...
TGAGGCGCACCTGCACTTCCCATGAACACGCGACTAACACACACGTCCGATGCGAACCGGCGCCGCGCAGCAAGTCATCGTGGAGTGGAACCGGCGCATCCGGCAGCAGGGCGCCATGTCGCGCCTCGCCGCCGACGTGCTGTCCTCCGCCGCGCCCCTGCTCGAATACTCGGACGTGCGTATCAGGCTGCTGGCCGCCGAGGTGCGGCGGTGCAAGTCTAAATCCTCGTGCCTAAACCCTAAACCCTAAACCCTAAACCGTTGAAAGGGCTTGACATCCGTGTTGATTGCGCCTGGTTCCAGTGCTTGAAAGTAGGATATGATACACTGCTTTCAAGTTTTGTTTTCAGTTTCAATTCGCACCGCTATGCCAACTGCCGAGGTGGGGGGCGCTGTGTGATGCGGCCAAGGGGGAGGATGTGGCGAGTGTGTCCGAATACACTGGTATGCACTATGAGCGAGCAGTCAGGTTGAGCTGGGAAGTGAACGAGTGGCTAGGCCAGGGAGGGAAGGATGCGGCGAGTGTGTACGGGTACACTGGTACACAATGAGCAAACCGTCAGGTTGAGCTGCAAAGGGGGACGAGAGTGCGCCCTAATCGGGAGGTCTGCACGCACGCGCTGCAAGCGGTGGCCAGCATCGACGCGTGTGGTAAGCCCGAGGAGGGGGTGTACGAGACGGTGAAAACGCTCTACCCTCACGATGTCCCTGAGATCTTCGGCGAGGAGAAAAAACCGGCTAAGTTACTGCCGCAGGTGCACAGGCTGTGGCCGCACCTGGTAGGGTGGTGCAAGCTCAAAGCTGTTGAAACCCGTGTCGACACCGTTTGGTTTCAGCGCTGGGAACTCAATGATGATAAATCGCTGTCAAGTTTGGTTCCAATGTCAACTTGCGGCCGTACGGGGGGGTGGTGTCACTGGGCTCGCGGCTGGGCCCCGCCCTACACCCGGAGCCGTTCAGCGCCTGCCTAGCGCTGCTGCTGGTCGTCGCGCGCGTCAGCGGCGGGCAGTTCATCTCCCGGCGGTAGGGCGGTGCAGATTGACCCTATCAAACCTGAGTTGAAACCGCCTGGAGCCAAGCGCTTGAAACTAAACTGTGATGTACTGCTTTCAACTTCTGCTTTCAAATTGAACTTGCGCCGCTACACGGCGGGTGCGCACTGACGCCTGGCCCAACCTGGCGCGGGTGCTGCTCACCGGCATCCCGCACGCCGAGTCGGGTCCGCGGCGGATGGACATGCTGTACATTGGGGGACCGCCGCTCGACCGACCGGGGGACCGAGGGGGCGGCGCCGCGGACATCCGCGCGGATGATGCGCCGCAGAAGACGGAGGCGATCCGGCGGACCATTTTGTGCACCCTTGCGGAAATGGCGGCGGACCCAGTGGCGCGAGCGGCGCTGAGCGACAGCGCGGCGGCGGCGTGCCACGCCGTGCTACACTTGGCCACCGCCGGGCCGCTCATGTATTCGCCCGAGATTCGGCGCGCGGCGGAGCAGGTGGTGCGGGGGTTGGTAGGGCTGATTCACTGATGCCGGTCACGTCACTGTCCACATTATGGTTCCCCGTTTGTTGAATCACGAGGCATCCTATGACGCGGCGAGCGTGGCTCACGTCACCGTCCACGTTACAGCTAATCGTTTGTAGAATTTCGCGGCATCCTATGACGTGGCAAGCGTGCGTCGCGTGGGGCCCTAGGGCCTGGCTGGCATCGACGCGGACTCGGTGTGGTATGCGCTGATCCTATCCGCCACGGGGAACAGAGCCATGCAGTGCCCGGTGGCTCCCACCTGGCAGGCGCCCGGCCCCGGCCACGGCTGTCCCGCTCACGCTCACGCTCCTCACGATTTGGTGAGCCTCCCCAGCTTCCGCGAGATCCTGCCGGCGCCGCACCGGTCGGAGGAGGTGCCCGCGGCCACGGCGCGCGCGGCGCTCAGGGTCATGGCGGCGTACGGGATGGCACCCGCGGCGGGGGTGACGGGGGAGGCGGCGGCGGGCCGCGCCGCCGCCGCCGGTCACCGCAACGCGGAGGAAACTGTAGCGGCTTGACGATTGAGCACAAATGATGATTACAATCGTGTCCACGCCTAGCTTGAGTAGAGACAGTAGAGTTCAGTTTCAACGTTTCAAAACAAAGACGGCGACCGTCGCATGTTATACATCACCTGGAGGGTGTCATCCGCGATATGAGTCTCTCGTTGATCCCCCCGAGGTTGACTCTCACCTCCTCGTCCGTGCAGGAGGTCGCTGCTGTGGGCGGGCCCCTGGATGTGTTGACGTGGGTGCAAGAACAAATTGCTCCCTTCCATGCGCCAATGCATAGCGGCGCATGCCGGCGTCGCCCAGTCCCACGGGCAGTGACGCTCCCGCGCCCACTGCAACACCCCCAGGTGCCCCCCATCAGCCGTCACGCGTGCGGGCCTGGGTGACGTCGTCCCCCCACAGCGATCAGCCACTCCAGCACATCCAGATTGCCCCAAAACGCGGCGTTGACACATGTCCGCGCGTCCCACGGGCAGTGTCTAAAGATTTCATATTTTCATTTCATTTCCATTGCAATTATTGCAGGGAGGATCCAACATTGTGGATCGTGCGCGTGCTACTGTTCATACTGTGCTTTGCACTGTCATAGAGTGGAGTGGAGACAACTCCAACTGCCGTGCGCTACTAATGTGATCATAATGTACTCTGCCGACATACTGTACAGTCCCTTGAACGGGAGCCTCCCAGGGCGAAAGCCTGCTGGTGCGGCTGCCTCCTTTACACTGAGGAGTGTTACTCTTTCACTCTCTCTATTGTACCTTGTACAGCCTGCCATATTTATTCCGGCGGAGACGTCATATTCCGGGATCCGCCCCTGTCCCCGTGCCCCCAATTACCCCCGATTATCCCCCGCATCCCATACCCACAATGAACCCCGTGCCCTCTGTGCACCACATGCCCCCCATGCCCCCCATGCCCCATGCTCGCCATCGACAACGAATATTTGCAGCTTCTGCAGTCGGAGAATGCGGCCGCCGCCGCCGCCGCTGCCGCCAAAACAGCCGCCACTGCACGATGCCCACGCCGCTACAACCCCCATTCACCGTTGCCTCCTCCGCCGACACCACCACCGCTGCCGCCTGCCGCCGGATCACCAGCAGCATTTCGTCGCCCAGTGGACCATCACGCCACATTTGACGCAGACGTCGTCATAGTCCCCCCGCCCCCCGGGCCCCGCCCCCCAGCTTCCAACACCCCCGCCCCCCAGCCCTCAGTGGGCCGCCGCCGCCACCTGAGCCTCCAGCACCGCCTCCACCGTCATCGCCCGCGCCGCGCCCCCCCCTTCCGACGCCGCAGCCGCCACCGCCGCCTCGACGACCGCCGCCCCCGACGCGTGCGCCGTATCCGCCGCTGCCGCTGGGGTGCTGGAACGTCTGCATCACGATTCCACGCGCCCGTCCAACCCCGGTGCCCCCCGCCCCACCCCCGCCCAAGAACTCTCCCCAGGCCCGCTTCAACTCGAGCTGCATGGCACCCCTGTGCCACGCCCCGTGCCGCCGGTCAGCATGGTCGGGTCGGGCCCAGCGCCACCCCGGCCCCGCCCCTTCGCCCCCCCCCGCGGCAGGCCACCTCCCCCGCCCCCAGCCCATCCCTCCGCCCCCCACCCATCTCCCGCCCAGTGCATCCCCTCCGATTCCTCGTCCAGCTTCCGCTTCCTCTCATCCTGGTCCTGCCACCACCGCGCCCTCTCAGCCACCTCAGCCGCCTCAGCCGCCACAGCAACCGCCTTGCATGCCAGCGTCGCTTGCAACACTTGCTGCTCTCGCTGCTCCGTCTGAGCTCGCTGCGCCGCAGCAGCCGCAGCTGCCTCACGGCCGCGGTGCCGCGCCGCCTCAGCCGCCTCAGCTTTAGCATTCATCTCACCCTCCGCCCGCCGCAGTACCTGACCCGCCTCCAGCTGTGCCAGCTTGGAATGTTTGTGCTCCTGTACCAGCCGCGCCGTCTTCGCTGCCTCCCGCTGCCGAACATTATCTTTCGCAACCTCCACCTGCTCCGCCACCTGCTCCCTGTGCAGCAGCCCCGCCACTTTCGCTACCACTGCTGCGGCCGCCGCCGCATCAGACGCAGCTTTGGCCCCCACCGCAGTCGCCGTCGCCGTCGCCACAGCCTCAAGCGTCTGCTTCAGATCTGCCGCCGGGATCACCAGCCCGGAATCCTCGAGCGCCTGCAGCTCCGCCGCCCCAGCCGCCGCAGCCGCCGCGGCCCATGGGCTTACACTCGTCCACTTTTCGGCTCAACTTAAGCGCATTCTGTGGCATAGGGGTGCACTTAGGGGTCGTTTACGGGGTGTTTGGAGTTGTCAGGGGGTATTAAGGAGTATCAGGGGTTGTTCAGGGTGTATTTTGTGTCAGAAACGGCTCAGGTTGAGCTGAGAAGTGGACGAGTGTAAAAGCCCCTGCCTCGGCCGCCTCCCGCTGCTGCCCCGCCTCCCGCGCCGCCGTCGCAGCTGCTGCAGCTGCGCTCGACTGCGCCGCCTCCCTCAGGTCCAGACCTTCGGCCGTGTCGCGCACGTTGCAGTGGTCCAGCCAACCGGGGCAATTCTCCACCAGTACGTTGCACACCAAACAAAAGCAGTTGGGGCATGTGAGCACGTTGGCCCTCGAGCAGGGGCTTTCACTCGTCCACTTGTCGGCTCAACTTAAGCGCATTCTGTGGCATAGGGGTGCATTCAGGGGTTGTTCAGGGGGTGTTTAGGAGGCGTCATGTCAGGGGGTATTAAGGAGTATCAGGGGTGTTTAGGGTGTGTTTTGTGTCAGAAACGGCTCAGGTTGAGCTGAGAAGTGGACGAGGTGAGTGTAAGCCCCTGCCCTCAAGCGGCCGTCGAGCGTGAAGGGGAAGTTCTCGCAGAGGTGCCGCTGGTGCGGTAAGGTAGTGCCGCTCTCGCCTGTCTTCGCGGCGACGATGGTAAGCTCCTGGCTGAAGCCCTCGAGGTTGCCTTGGCCTGTGCGGCGGAAGGAAGTAAATAGTGTGGCGGAAGGAAAGGAAGGAAGCCGCCGCCGCCGCCACACGGAAGGAAAAAAAAAGTGTGGATGCGTGAGTCACCATGCAGACAGTGACTGTCGTGAAAGTTGGGCGAGTGAAACTGCATGCGAGCTGGGGCGTCGCGCACGTACCGCCGTGGCCGTGTCCGTTCACGTTCGGGTCCCCGTTATCCTGGTTCGCGGCGCCCCCGCCAGCCGCCAATCCGCCCGGCACCTCCGGCCGCTGAGACAACAGGTTTATTACATCAGGGACGCCCGCCATTTACAACTATTTTGCAGAACTCGTGTGGAGGCTGGGGGCGACCACGCCTCGTCGTCCGCCAACCACGCGCGGCCCTGGTCCAACGAAGCTCTCGCACTGTCCGCGTCGCGCCTCCGGGCGCGCGCGAGGCTGTGTCGTGTGTGCCTTGGGGAGACGTACTTTGCCGACCACCGGACGCGGACGGGGTGCCCGTAATTCTAAATGACGACTGCCACTGCACCGACGAAATGTCGCGTCGGCACCGACCGGAAATCTGTGCGCGCCGTTTGAAAGATATGACCGAAATTCCCACATCCAGGTTCAAAATCCATAAAGAGCGGTTCAAATATCGTCCCAATATTGTCACGCGCGAACAGATGGAAAAATATTTCGTTCGCGCAGTTCCGGCAGTACTCGTAGCGTAGACGGGCACTGGAGCTGCAGTGGGCGCGGCAACACAATTGCCCGTCGGATGCGGCGACGTGTCGACGCACCGCTCGTGGCGGACACCTGGCGGTGCTGACGTGGGCGCGGGAGCCTGAGTGCCCGTGCGATGAGATGAACGTGCGCACATGCCGCTGAGGGTAGGCACACTGGAGAAGTGGGCGCGGGAGCACTACTGCCCGCGGGACGCGTGGACGACTGCATGAGGCCGCTTCGAGCGGGCGCTTGGAGGTGCTGCAGTGGGCGCGGGACCCGGCGGCTGCCCCGAATGGTCGGAGAACGACTCGGACGAAGAGCTATGGGATGGGTATTCATGCGTGTATGAGGCCTGCGAGGAACCGACGGATTGTAGCGCATATCGTTTCACTAAGTCGACACCGCCTATAAGCCTAACGCTATAAACACCACGGCGAGTCACTGACGAGACGAAAGATTGAGCATCACGTCACTAAAGGAAAAGCCGCTTTCGGTTCATGGTTTCTACTCCGCAGTAACAAGACCCGCATCCCGTTGCTCAGCGCGGCACGCCGCTGAGGCGCACCCACGCCACCTTGATGCCGTAGCACGTCAGCACGCCGCGCGCCGAGTGCATCACACTGTACGCGGTGAACAGCTGCGGCTCCCCCCCATAACGCCCGACAGATATAGCACGCCACGTCATCCAACACGTTTCATATCATGTTTACTCGCATCCCGTGACGTGGCGAGCAATATCTGCCAGGAGCATTTGCCGCCGTGTCATCGACACGGGCGTTGAACCCTCGTTTGTTAGAAGCTGAATGGCATCCTATGACGTGTTCCTGGCAACATCTGCCCGGCCCTGCCCCCGCCCCGCCGCCGCTCGCGCCGTGCCCCACGGCGAGCATGGTCGGGTACGAGAACTGCAGCACGCCAGCGGCGGGCTCCACCACGGTGTAGCTAGCGGCGCAAATTGAATTTGACAGCAACACTTGAAAGCAGTTCATCATTTCAAGTTTCAAGCGCTGCAGCCATAGGCGCTTTCAATACGGAATTTGATAGGGGCAACCTGCATTGCCCAACCACGGCGACGGAGCGCCAGGTGGCGCCGTCGTAACGGGAGCGGTGTGCTGGCTCTTGGGGGGGTCCGACCGGCCGAAGCGAAGCGTGTGTCGGAGCCGTGGAGGACCGCGTGTTGCTTGGTGCGTGTTGGGCGCGAGGCGCTGTTGGGGCGCCGGCGCGGTTGGGAACGGCCGGGATCTGGGAGGGCGTGGTGCGTGAGTGAGCGCCGATGGACCGAGACAATGGATTCAGTCTTGCGGTAGTTGTCTTAGCTTTGCGTGGGCGGAAGCGTTTGGCGAAGCGTTTTGTGAGGTCCGTTTTTCCTCGTCGACACTTTATACCTGCGCAGATCTGATGGGGGGTGTTTAGTTGTCACATATATATATATATCCTTTTTATTCGTCACTCAACAGCTCGTCACGTCGCCCCCACACAACCCTCCGGTGGTCTACGTACCCCACGCGCCTCTCGCGATGACGGCGACAGGCGCGATGACGACACTGGCGCCTCACTGCCCCCGCCCACGCCCGCCGACCGCTCTGGCCAACTCACCAGCCCCGCGATATCGGCACACTACAACATGCGCTGTGCCCCGAGGTGAGCATTTCACACTTTATTCGGCACCCCCAAGCCAGGCCCAGACACTTGCCCCGAGCGGCGACTGCACACGTCCGCGCGACCCACGGGCAATCGCTCGCCTTGGCCCAAGCCAGCCGCCCGACGGGCGTGCTAGACTTCTCGTCTTGTTGTGCGTCACCAGCCACACAAGAGTCCCCAGCTCCACCCGTCTCGTCCCCGTGGGGGAGGGGTGCCGCTCACCGCTGCACGTCCCTCCTCCCAGCTGCGAATATCGTTTGGCGCATACGCGGCGGGCGTCCGCACGCCGCCACTTCGCCGTCGCGCTTCGACACTCGGCCAAGGCAGCCACGAATATGGAATATCTAGGCGTCGCTCTGCTGAGGAGCAGAAGCTACTACAGGCGCGTAGCTCCTATCTAGATACAGGCTGTACTAGTTCTCCTCTTGCTTTTAGTCGGCCCCGATACTGCCGTTCCCGATATTGACCCCCGCCGATGATACCCTTCCCGATATTGACCCTCCCCGATGACCGATTCCCCATAATGGGGTGCCCCGATGACCGATTCCGCACTGCCAAACGAGCATCGGGGAGGGGCGATATCGGGAAACCATCATCGGGGGAGGCAATAACGGGAAGACCTCTCCCGATGATGGTTTCCCGATAGTGACCCCCCCCCGATGTGAGTTTAACTCACATCGGGGCCGACTAAAAGCAAGAGGAAGTTCTGCCGATATTATCGTTATTATCCTTATCCGCTCATCCGCTTGGCTGAAGGCGAAGGCTCACAGTCGACTGTGTGGGGTGGTTGCTGGGCTGCCGTAGGACACCGTCTCCCCCAGGGGCCTCACACGGCGTCCGCGTCGCTGCTCAGCTGGCAGCCATTTCGCCCATTGAACCGGCTGGCGGCTATCTCGACTTGACACCTGTAAGGTGCTGGCGTTAAACTCGGTGTCGGGTTGATTCTTCGGACCCTACCCGCGGGCGCGCTGGTGGCCCGCCGCGCGGTAGAGCGCTGCACCTTTACCCCGGGCTCAACGCGCTACTTGGTTCAGCGCTTGAAGCTAAACTACGATTATCCGCTTCCAAATTTTGCTTTCAATTTCAACTTGCGGTGCAGCTTGACCCCGGGTTGAACGCGCTGCTCGGTTTCAGCGCTTGAAGCTAAACTGTGATTATCCGGTTTCAAAAATTGCTTTCAAATCAGAAGTTGCGGCCGTAGCGCGCGGCGATGTACGGTGACCCGGCGTTCGCTGAGCACATCGCGGCGGCGTTCCCCGAGGTGGGGCGACGCAGGTTAACCCTATCAAACCCACGGTGAAAGCGCCTGGAACTATCCGCTTGAAACTAGAATGTGTTAGACTGCTTTCGAATGTTGCTTTCAAATTCAACTTGCGCTGCTACAGCGAGGCCGGCATCGCCAGCGCGGAGGAGGGCCGCGTGCTGTGGGACCAGGGTTACACCATCCTGGACGTCCGCGCGCTCAGCGAGATCGAGTACGTGGGCAAGCTGCCCAACCCCAAGCGCGGGGAGGTGGTCGACGTCGTCATAGGGGACAAGGTAAGGTGGTGCAAGTTGCACCGATGAAAACCATGTTGAAAGCACCAGGAACCAAGTGCTTGAACCTTAAAATGTGCTAAACTGCTTTCAAGTTTTGCATTTGATGTCAACTTGCGCCGCTATAACAAGGTGAAGGTGATCCCGTACATCAACGCGGAGCGCAAGTACAACGCGGAGCTCGGGGCGAAGGAGTACGTGCAGGTACCCAACGCGGCGTTCCAGGCGCTGGTGTCGAAGACCTTCCCGGACACGGCCACGGCCAAGATCATGGTCGCGTGCTCGGTGAGGCCCCCGCTGTTGTCCTCGCCAATCGGTATCGTCAGGCACCTATTCACCTACTATAACACAGTGTGTCAAAGCATTACAGAGCAAAAGCAAAAGCAGAAAGCAAGGACCAATCACAAGCTGGGATCAAACCGTTCCGACCCAAATCCGAGCCTGTGATTGGTCCATGCTTTTTGCTTTTGCTCGTAACACTTTGAGGCACATTGTCATATCAAGCCACTATGGATGCTGGTTCCCCACAACAAGCGGCTCCGTTTGATGGTGGGCCCTGGCGGTGGGACGGGCGCACGCGCGCCATCGCGGCGCTGGAGACCCTGGACAAGATGGGCTACCACAACATTGTCGGCCTCAAAGGCGGCGCCAACGTGTGGATGCACACCTGGTATGGACCGGTGGATATTGCTCGCCATGTCATAGGATATCATTTCAGAGGATGTTGCTCGCCATGTCATACGATATTGTTTCACGCAAGAAGCAAGAGTTCAAGATGCGTTTGTTGACGTGGTGAGCAATATCCGGCAGCCCATAAGAGGTGGGACAGGAAGCTGAAGCGGCGCAACCTGCCCGGCCAGTTTAAGAGCGACTACAGCGCGCCCGGCGACGAACAGCAGTTCAGCGTGGGCCTCGGCTCCCGATCCTCCAACGACGCGGACCACCACGAGGCAGGGGGGGTGTTGAGAACAGGCACTCAACCGACGTCGACTATCCTCCTCCTCCTTCTCCTCCTCCTCCTCCTCCGCGCGCCGTCTGTAAGTATGAGCGTTCACCCTGAAGGTAAGTCATGCTGGCACCTCCGATCTGGGTTTGAGTGCTCGGTCTCGATGCCCCTCCTCCGAGGTGCGCGAGTGGCGCGACCCGGTGGAGTGGGAGTGCCCCGAGGATATGTTCTGTCCTGTGGTGATGGAGGAGGACTGAGCGCGTGAGTAAGGTGCACTATGAGCAAACTGTCAGAGTGAGTGAATGAGTGATGCCCCGACAGGACAAGTCGTGTCCCGTGACGACCGAGGAGGAGTGAGCGAGAAGGAGTAGCAAGTGAGTGAGCGAGGAGCAGTAGTACGTAGGAAGGATGAAACGGGATGATAGACACCTACGGTACTACAGTCACAGCGCTGGTAGTAGTAGCCGCTTGGGCTAGCGAAAGCGATGGAGAGAACGCTACCAAGTAGGCTACGAATGGTGGATACTAGCAGAGGAATGCTGGAGAGCAGGACTGTATCCATAGAGGCGTACTAAATTATGCATAGGGAACATGCTATATAACGCTGACATGAATAGGCTCTGGAAACACTTGGCGGCGCGTCTTGGCGGCGCGTCTTGAAGCAGGCCGCGGTCAAGCCCATAACTCCATCCCGCGCGAGCGGGGCGCGACAAGGAGCGGGAAGTGGTCACTCGTCGCGCTTGACATTTCACGGTGGCTCCGCGGGAGATAGCGCCGCACCTCACGCGTCGCCTGCTGTAGCCGGCCGGCAGGGAACGCGGATCGTCATAGAGGTAGTGACATGACAGTTCAAAGAGTGCTCCACAGTCCACAAGGACATCAGGCCGGTCGGGGTGCCATACCCGGTCGGTCGTCGTCAGTGCACGAGCGAGCTGGGATTGCGAGAGCACAAGAGCAGAGCGGTACGGGCGCGTCACTTAGTCTCTTCCCGTGCCACCTCGCTCCCAACATGTTGGGTGGCATGGAGCCGCCGGGCGCGGACCCCAGCACCGCTCCACACCGCGCGCGCCTCGACCTCGGCCACGGCAGGGCCGCCACGTCCCACCGCCCATTTATCCCCAAATTCAGTATGGTTTCAGGGGATGAACGTGCCTGCAGGGATCCTTTTGGCGAACAACGACTCGAACGTCGAACGGAGCACGACATTCCTTCGAGGGTGGTTGTCCATAGACGCGCGGACTAGATTTGTGGTGGCTTGACCGTCGTATGAGCGTGCACCCTCTACTGCCCGATTGTGGCTCTTCGCTCAATTAACGTCGGTCGAGTCGTTGTTCTCGATGCCACCCTGCCACGGCAATCGCCGCGGCGGACGGGTCTCAGCCCTGGGCGCGGCTTTATATACGCTGAGTTGAGACGGGCACGAGGGTGTGAGGCCCTGCGCCGCGGATTTATGAAGAGCATCGTACGGAACCAGCAGGATCGAGACAAGTATGAAAAGGTAGGGGTAGCTAGCTAGCTAGCCTGCCGGACGTTGACATCGCTCGCCACGTCACGTGGTGCCAGTTAACTCAAGAGACGAGGGTCAAAGTGCGTTGGATGACGTGGCGGGCATTATCCGCCAGGCCTGTCATCAGGCGTGCTTCGACGCGCGCGCGGCGAGCGAGGAGAGCAGTCGGAGGGCGGCGCGTGGCGGCGGGGGAGAGTGGCTGGCGGCCAAGCGAGCCGGCGCCGGCGCGGGTGAGGCGAGGGAGGCGAAGGCGGCGGAGGAGGAGGAGCCGCCGCGGGAGCCGCGTGTCCGGAAGGAGCTGACCCGGACTCGCGAGGGGTTCGGGGCGTACGTCCCCGGCGCCATCGCCCGCGGGGCGAGAGGTGCCGCTGCCACCGCCGCCTCCGCCGCCTCCGCCGCCTCCGCCGCATGCGACGCCGCCGCCGCCGTCGCATCGTCGTCGACGCCCAATGCTCCCCCGGGCGGACGCTCGCAGCGCTTCTCTCAGGTCGAGGGAAAGAGTCGGAGTGAGCCGAGGGAGCCGAGGGCGGAGAAAGATGGGACAAGTCGAAGTCGTGAGGCGATGGAGGTGAGGGAGGCGCCGCAGGAACCGCGTGTGCGGAAGGACCCCCCCCGGACGCGCGAGGGGTTTGGGGCGTATGTGCCCCGCGCCGCTGCCCGGGGGGTGCGGGCCGATGACGAGCGCCGCGCGCCGAGAGCCGTCGATGATGCGGATGCGGCGAGGAGGAGCGACAGCAGAGATGACGCGGGGGTTAGCAGAGGCGGCGGGGGCGGCGGCGGGGCCGGCGGCGGGGGCGGCGGCAGGGGCGGCGGCGGCGTCAGGGTGGAGGTGTTCCGGAGTAATCGACACACCCCCGGGGCAGGAGCGGCGGCGGCGAGTCCAGAGCCGGAGCCCGGACAGGCGGCGGGTGGTGCGAGGCGGGTGACACAGGAATCACGGTCAACAGTAAACACAATCTCTGAGCGAGGCGGTGACGATGAGGATGAACGGGAGGACGATGCCGACGGCGAGGGAGGGGAAGCGGGGGAGGTGAAGGCGGAGGCATTGGAGGCGGGGGAGGCGGACGCGGGGGAGGCGGAGGCTGGGGAGGCTGGGGAGGGGAAGACGGGCAGGAGGCGTCGCGCACGTGGCGGTCGCAACCGAACGGCAGGGGGCGCGGCCGTGGCGGCAGGGGCGGGAGCGGCGGCGAGCGAGAGGGTGGTTGGGGTTGCATGATAATATTCAACAGGGAATGAATCAAATCAGTTCGTCTACGGCGTAGGGTGTCGACAACTCAGACGCGCATCGTTCCACTCGACAGCCCTCCACCCTCCGTAAGCTCCGGTTGACAAGCTCTCCCTGTTCTCTCTCGAACTCACACACACTCTTTCACTGCCCCGCAAAGACGCACTAACACGCACCCACACACACCCACCCACGGTCCCACACACGTCGTGCTCAGTCGAAGGTTGTTTTCGTCGGCTTGAGAGACATGTCCACGTCCTTGAAGTGCGCGCCGTACAGCTTGCTCTCCTTCGGCTTCACGTGCGAGCCGAAGTTTGTCAGCGCCGCTGGCACCTCCGCACCCGCCGGACGCTACGGTCTCACTGAGATTGCTCGCCACGTCATGGGATGTCGTTTAAATCTGTACTCGAGGGATTATCAAAGTGCGTGTCGATGACGTGGCGGGCGATACATTCGTGAGTCCGGACCTCCCGCAACACGTTGGCCAGCTCCCCCGCGCGGCCCTTATCGTGCAGGGTGAAGAACGTGTGCGCGATGCCAGTCTTCCCCGCGCGCCCCGTGCGCCCGATGCGGTGCACGTAGTCTTCCGTGCTGTACCGCCGCAAGTTGATATTGAAAGCAAGTTCGAAATGCAGTTCATCGTAATTTAGCTTCAAGCGCTGAGATTATGCGGTTTCAACCCGGGGCTGCCGCTGCAGCGCCGTGCCGTGGTGAGCGGGAACGTGTAGTTGATGACGTACTCCACGGCCTGGCAGCACGGTCGTCCAGAACACGCACTCCAACCGAAATCGGTGCATGACTTACCATCAGGGTGAATGCTCATACAGAGGCACAGACGAGGAGGGGTCGTCGATTGAACGTGGCGTATGGTTGTCGCCCCTAAACCAGAGTACTAAGCACTAGCCCCTAAACTAGCTTAAACCAGCCTAGTTTAAACCCCCCTATTTTACTCACCCACTGTAGTCGCCAATACTAAGCCATTAAGCCACTAACCACTAGACCTTAAACTAGCGGTTATACTAGCTTGGTTTAACCCCCCCCATAGCCAGCACTAACTCAGTTCGACAAGCATAAACGTGGGTATTGTGCTACCCTGCCTTGATGTCCAGCCCGCGCGCCGCCACGTCCGTCGCCACCAGGATGGGGTTTTTGCCGCTCTTAAACTCCTCCCACCTCTACGGCCGCTACTCGCAATTGAAAGCAAAGTTTGAAAGTGGCCCATCATGATTACGACTAGCTTCAAGCGCTGAAACCAAGCACGGTGGGTGAACCCGGGGCTGGGGCGGCGGCGGCTCCCCGGCCCGACCACACTCTGCTCGCGGTCCTTCTGGCTCATGTCCCCGTGGATGACGCACACCTCCCACTGCTGCCGCTTCAGGTTCTCAAATAATCGCTGGCACTCCTTCTTGTATAGGCCGAAGATCAGGGGCGCACATCCCCCACTTCTCGTCTTGAGCACTGTTTGTGGGATATGTTGGGTGATGTCAGTGAAATAAAACGACTGAGAGTAATGCCGGCATATGAGTATGTGTATTTCACAATTCACATGAGTATTCTGCAGCGACATAGCCCTTCTCCGTCCATCAAATGCCCTCTTCATCGGGGCTTGAAAGTGTGGGCGTGTATGGCCCTGCCGAAGACGAGGCAGCGCGGGGTGGGGGTCTGGCCACCCAGGTACTTCTTCATCAGTCGCGCCAGGTGCTGGTCCGTCTTCTAGCGCCGCTACTTCACATTCACAGCAAAACTTCGAAGTAGTTCATCGTATTTTAGTTTCACGCACTGATGACAGCAGGCGCTTTTAACACGGGTTTCAAGTTGCACCGCCTCACCTTGTCGTTAGGCTCCACAACCTCCACAATTTGCGTCACGCTGTGGCTCGCCTGCCAGGAGGGTCGTCTAGAACAAGCACTCAACCGATTTCCGATTTCCGATTTCGGAGCATGACTTACCTGCTGGGAGAATGCTCACACGGAGGCGCGGACTCGGTCATTCCATGCAACGCCGGTCGAGTGCTGGTTCCCAATACCCCCCCTGCCTTGAGCCCCTCGGACCCGATCCGCACCTTGACCGGGTTGGTCATGAACTCCGCCGGGTAGGGCATAGCAGAAACAGAGTTTAAGACATCAGGCGGGCAGCGTCTACTTCAACAAGCAAGAAGTGACAAAGTGTTGAAGGGTGGTTGGAGCACATTGTGCCGCGGCCTTGCCGACGCCAGGGCCTGGATGCTATTGGGCCACGTGGCGCTGAACATGACGGTCTGGCGGTCCGCGCGGGTGGCGCCGGCGATCTCGCGGATCTCGGGCTCGAAGCCGAGGTCGAGCATGCGGTCCGCCTCGTCCAGCACCAGCACTGTCACCCGCCAGCAGGGTCACTCAGACCAAGCACTCAAACCGATATCGGAGCGTGACGTCATGACGAGCCTTCAGGGTTAACGCTCATAAAGCCGCGCGGGGGAGGAAGCGTGGATTGAACATCGGTGGAGGGATTGTTACCCGCGGGCGCCCTGCCCGGTCGAGCTTGATGTCGCCGTCGTTCATGAAGTCACGCAGGCGCCCGGGCGTGGCCACAATCACCGCGTGCCACGGCCGCACACTCCTCCACTTCCCGCCTCAACGCAAGAACGCGTTGTGGGACACGTTGGGTGAATTCATGGAGCTTCAGTGACAAAAACGGGTGAGGTTGAAGCGAGAAGTGGCGGAGTCTGCGAGGCCCTGCCGCGCACCCGCCACCGTCGCGCATCATCTTCTTCTGCTCGTACTTGGGCGCGCCACCCCAGTGTAGTGCCGTAAGTTGAAATGGGAACAGAAACTTGACAACAGCTCATCACATCGTAGATTCAGGAGCTGAAACCAGGCGCTTCGGTTTCACAACGGCTTTCGAAAGGTTGAGTTACAGAAGCTTACCGTAGATGCAGACGCAGCGGACGCCGCACTTGGCGCCCGCCTCCTCGAAGACGCGCGCCGTCTGCTGCGCCAGCTCCCGCGTGGGCGCCAGTGTCAGGCACACCGGCTGCCCGGGCTTCACCGGCTGCTGTGCCAAGATCTGCATGAGGGCGGGCAAGCCGAAAGCCAGCGTCTTGCCGGATCCGGTGGCAGCGATGCCGATCATGTCGTGGCCGCTGAGCACGATGGGCCAGCTCTGGGACTGGATGGGCGAGGGCTTCTGGAAGCCGGCGCAGGACGCGAGGACGTTCTTGCTGAAACCCGCCTCGGAGAAATCAGCGAGTGGCGTGAGGTTGGAGGTGCAGCTGGTGGGCACCTCGAGGGTGACGCCGAGTTCCTCTCGGCGCGCCTCGATGGCCGCGGCGGTCATCTTGGTGACGCTGGCCAGGGGGGTGTAGAACTCACGCTTGAACGCCGGACCGCTCTTCGCCAGCTCCCACTCGCAGGGCCACGCTGTGGCTTAAGCGTTGCGAGCTTAACGACTTGAGAATCATCCAGGACCCTGCACAGCGCGCTACTTGAGCATCCTGCGGCGGAGCGACCCTCCACCACTCAGCATGTTCAATGACCCTCCATAAGGAGCGACCCTGCATCATACACACACAACATTTTCTTTCCGTCCCTCTCTTTCCCTCTCTCTCGCTGAACCGCTCACCAGCTCACTCACACACACACAACACACACCGCCGCTGGCGGTTTCCGGAACAACCCGCTCAAGTCAAGCTGAAAAGGGAGCGCTGTGTCGGGCCCTGCCTGGTCGCCCACGCCCGCGAACTTTGAGGTGGAGGCCTCGTGCGTGGTCGTCTTGGATTTTTTCTTAGGGGCATCGTCATTCTGCGAGAAGAAATTGCGTGAGGCTTGGAGCTCGTCAGTGCGCTTGGAGAGTGAGTTGGATGGGTTCTCGTAGAGCTACGACGCCGCGCCGCGCAACGCCAATAACTTTTACGTTAGTGAGCCGAAGTCACAGACTCGCAGCAGTGCTCGAAGCCGTCTATATATGGGCGCCCACGCGAGCAACATCACGCACACGCACGAAATGATGCGCGGGGCGCTGATACATCAGACCTCCCACCGCCGTTGCCGCCGGTGTGTCTGTGTCGGGACCGTTCAGTGGCTGGGATTGCGCAGTGCCCCGTCGCGCGCACCTCATTCTTGCGCTTTTCTTTCTTTTCTGTCTTGTCTTTCTTCTCCTTCTTCTCGCCGCCGCCGCCGCCGCCCGCCGCCGCCGCCTCCTCAGCCTTCCGCGCCGCCTTCTTCGCCGCCTTCTTCGCGGCTTTCTTCTCCTCGTCAGTCATGCCCATGGCGCTTGGGGTTGGCGGATGGCTTGGCGGAAGTAGTTTGTACACGAATCTTTCCGGAAAGTTGGCGTGCTTGTGAGCTGCTACTCGTACGGCGCGGCGGCGGTACCGAAATGCCACGGGGACGTAAGTTTGGCCGGGACGGAACGAGGCGGGGGTGAGTGTGACGTGTCGTCTGGAGAGTGCGGGGCGATGCGACTGGCTGGAGAGCAGGACGTCCGCGTCCTGATGCCGCTCTGCCGATCCTGTCGCGCGCCGGCGCGCCGCCGCTTTTCAGGCGGTCGGCCGACGGACAAAACGCCGGCCGGCCTTTTAAACACTGTGCCCTTCACTAGTACTTTTATTCGGTAGCCTCAAGCTGCCGTTCTACATGAACTTCCAGAAAACGTTGTAAAAAAGGAAGTGCACCGGTACACTACGCACAAGCAGTCTGCGGTCCTAAACAGGAGAGGGGGCATTGCGAGAATCATGATTTCGCCCTACGGAGACTTTTTTTCCTTATATGGGGGTCGAGTTATGTCAACATTAACTCAAGACACCAAAAGATAAACATCGAGAGGTCCCTATATCCTTTTTTGAAAAGTCGCGGAAAATGTCCTCCGGTTTTCAACGGACCTCCTCGTGTACCGGTACACCACGGAGTGCAGTCAGTGGGATCGGCATGAGAATAGGAACTTTGGTTGCAGGTTCCGGAGAGATCTGGTTGCACCCTGCAACGGGACTTTCCGAGCCCATACAAAATGACTCGAGATTTAGACAGGCGGTTGCAGGGTGC
>Ga0307489_10001104_pt1 | contig 17551 bp, 33 predicted proteins | sample SB12metaG_FD_202247 | JGI IMG/M metagenome (GOLD analysis project Ga0307489, IMG submission 202247) | Sea-ice brine microbial communities from Beaufort Sea near Barrow, Alaska, United States - SB 1.2 | ecosystem: Environmental > Aquatic > Marine > Coastal | place: USA: Alaska | collected...
ACCGTTGTAGAGCCTGGCATATAAATCCCTAAAGTCATCCCCCAACACATTCACGAAACCGTGGCTCGTGAGCACCCGCCTGATGTATTGCGAATTTCTGCCGGGCCAAACCTGAAACAGGTCCTTGGTGCTGCGGTTGACCGCCTCGTGCAAGGCGCCTGCCACATTCCCAATCTGTGTCTTGAGAAATTCGATCTCATTGCGCGTCGCGTTCACCTGCTTCTCACAATCCTTGATGCAGGGGCTTACACTCGTCCACTTTTCGGCTCAACGTAAGCGGATACCTGTGGGATAGGGGGTGTGTTTAGGGGTTGTTTAGGGGTCGTTCAGGGGTCGTGTAAGGGGATGTCAGGGAGTATTAGGGGGTGAGTAGGGCGTGTTTTGTGTCAGAAACGGCTCAAATTGAGCTGAGAAGTGGACGAGGGTAAGCCCCTGCCTTGATGCGGCCCCGGAGGGATGACTCGGTCTTGGGAATCTGCAGAATGTGATACAACCGTTTGCCCGCCTTTTCTGAGGGCCATATAAACGCTGCCTCGTCAATGGATAAACCAGGGTTTAAACGTGGGTCTACACGGCGGTGAATGAAGAGGCGAGCACCTGCACATGTGGTGGAGGACGTGGCGAGCACCGGTACACTGTGCGGGGGATGACACAGCGAGCACCGGTACACTATGTGGTGGATGACACAGCGAGCACCGGTACACTGTGCAGTGAATGACACAGCGAGCACCGGTACACTGTGCAGTGAATGACACAGTGAGCACCGGTATGCTGTTCGGTGGATGACACAGCGAGCATATTCGGCATGCCTCCCCCCACCCTCGTCTTGGGCATGCGGTCGATCGGCAACGCGTCCTCCACCACGGAGTCCTGTAGGCAGGGGCTTACACTCGTCCACTTTTCAGCTCAACCTGAGCCGTTTCTGACACAAAACACACCCTAAGCGCCCCCTAATATGCCCTACCACCTCCTGAACATCCCCTAAACACTCCCTCAATGGACCCCCTATCCCACAGAAAGCGCTTAAGTTGCGCCGAAAAGTGGACGAGTGTAAGCCCCTGCCTGCAGGTTCCGCATAACCTCCTCCAGCATGATGCAGTCCTCGTTGATGCGCCCCAGGCTCTGCCGGATGGACTGCACGTGCGTCGGGTCCTCTTGGTAGGGGGGGGGACGGAATATTCCTTTGGAATGGCCTAAGATTCTTACGCCATATTCCGGCTTTCTACCCAACATTCCGCGGAATATTCCCTTAAAAGCCAAGAACTCTGTGCCCATACCGCTCATGTCCAAACCGCCAAAAATCGCCCCAAACTGCCCAAAATCGCCCAAAACTGCCTTACATGTCTACTGTTCCTCAGAAAATGCCTAGAATTGCTGAGAAAGTGCCTCGAATTCCCGAAACATTCCGGCATTCTGGAATTACCTACAATGAAAGACATATATTCCGTTCCCCCCTACCTCGTAGTAGATGTTGATGAGGCGCTGCTGCTCCGCCATCTGCTCGGCGATGATGAACAGCCGGTTGAAGAAGTTCGTCACAAAGTCCTCCCGCGACTTCAGCGCCAGGTGGCAGGGGCTTACACTCGTCCACTTTTTGGCTCAACGTGAGCGCTTTCTGTGGGATAGGGGGGGTATTTAGGGGTTGCTCATGGGATAGGGGGTGCTTAGGAGATGGCATGGGGTTTTAGGGTGTATCTCGTGTCATGAACGGCTCAGGTTGAGCTGAAAGCAAAGTCTGAAAGCGGTTCATCGCTTGTTAGTATCAAGGGCTGAAACCAGGCGCATTCAATAGAATAGCACGTGGTAAGATCACATATTATCACGCACGGCATTGAGTCACAGACCCATGGCGAAGGACGTCTTATCCCGTGCTTGCTTACACAACCCTAAACCGTAAAACGTAAACCCTAGACCCTAAACCTGCAACACCCTACCAGGTAGGCGAGCAGCAGCGTCTCGTGGCGGATGCACTCGGGCCCCGCCAGCAGGGACTTACACTCGTCCACGTTAGAGCTCAACTTGAGCACATTCGGGACACATTCATGGGTCAAGTTGGGTTACGTGGGGCACCAAGACAGCTCAAGTTGAGCTCAAAGTGAACGAATGTAAGCCCCTGCCCGCCAGCAGCACCCCCTGATCGCCGAATATGACCACGTCGTTCTCCGTAATGTAGCGCCGCAACATGGATGTGAAAGCAAAAGTTGAAAGCAGACTATCAAATTTTAGATTCAAGTGTTTCCAGAGGCCGATTTCGGTATATAGCTTCCCGCGCCGAGCGCCGACGCTTTGTACGCAACTCTGTATGGGCATTCAACCTGGCGCCCGCTGTCTCCCGCGCGGATCACTGACGCTTTGCCCGCAACTCTGTATGGGCATTTTCACCCAGGCGATATGCCGAAATCGGCCTATTCCAGGCGCTTTCAACGTGGGTCTGATAGGGTCAACCTGCAGCGCCCTGCCGTGATGTCGAACGCGTGCTGCGTGTCGCCGATCACCTGCTTCAGCTCCGCCTCCAGCGCGTCGCCGTCCACTAGGGCCTCACGTTGTGTTCTGCGCATCTCCTCAACATCGTGGGTTTATTTACTCATGAGTGGCAACTTCACTGTTCTGCGCATCTCCTCAACATCGTGGGTGTATTTACTCATGAGTCGTCACACGCGCCGTATTCTTGAGTTCTACACGTGTCGCGCTTCTGCTCAACATCGTGGGTTTATTTACTCATTAGTCGTAGCACGCGCGGTATTCTTGAGTTCTACACTGTGTCCCGCCTCTGCTCAACATCGTGGGTTTATTTACTCATGAGGTCGCCGCAACACGCGCAGCATTCCTGAGTCAAATATCTGGCATGGTTGATGACTCGACGTGGTTTGCGTTCAAATGTACCGGTGTGGAATGAGTGCGAGGCCCTGCCGTCTAGGTAGCGCAGCGCGCGGAGCTTTGGCGTGATCTTCTCGCAGATGAACACGTTGACTTTGTTGCGGTTCGTCTCGTTCCCCGAGATAAGGCCTGGTAGATATCGCTCGCCACGTCATGGGATGCCATGCACTTCGACCCTAGACACCATTGTTCATTCGCTTGTTGATGATATGGCGAGCTTAGGGCCTGGCTGCTATGCTAGCCAAGTGATAGGATGCCATTTGACTCTGCAAACGAGGATGAAAATGCGCGTGGATGACGTGGCGGGGTCTTAGGGTTTGGAATGAACCTTAAACCCTAACTCTAATCCCAAAACCCTAACCTTAAACCCTGGCATGGCATCTAGCAGACCCTGCCCCGAGAACACCATCTTGAGCAGGTGGCCCTGGTGCTCGCTTGTCAGACTCTGGGTCACCTTGCTGCAGGGGCTTACTTACACTCGTCCACTTTTCAGCTCAACCTGGGCCGTTTCTGACACAAAACACACCCTAGACACCCCCTGATACCCCCTGACACCTCCTGATCACCCCCTACATAACCCCTAGATGCACCCCCTATCCCACAGAGAGCGCTTCACGTTGAGCCGAAACGTGGACGATTGTGAGACTCTGCCTTGCTGCTGTCCATGTGGATGTCTGTCATCACCCGTGCCAGGTTGTCCAGCGAGATGTCGTTCAGAACCGCCTCCATCCAGGGGCCTGCACTCGTTCACTTTTCGGCTCAATGCAAGCATATTTTGTGGGATACGATGGCTGCATGATTTCCCCCCAGTCTATTAGACAGGGGCACGGGGAGGTGTGACCAAAACGGCTTAGGTTGAGCTGTAAAGTGGACGAGTGAAAGCCCCTGCCTGCATCACGGACTCCAATTTCAGTCCGTACAGCGTGGTGCCGTCGCGCTGGTAGCGGATCCCAAAGTTCTCTACCTGTGTGATGCCCTCCTCACAGGGCCTCACACATTCTCCAGTGACACGTCATGTGATGCCAAGCGATTCAAGCCATGAGGGGTCTAGTTGCGATGGATGACGTGTCGAGGAACGTTAAACGATGTGTGGAGGACCTGGCGAGCACCGGTACACCATGTGGTCAATGACGCTGTGAGCACTGGTACACCATGTGGTGAGCACTGGTATAACATATGGTGGATCACGTGGGGAGCATCGATACACACCAAGGTGATTAAAGTGGTGAGCATTGGTACCAGGTGCAGGGGATGACCCGGCGAGCACAAGCTGTCAAGCCCTGCCTCATCCTCGGGGTACTCCACCTCCGCCTCGATGTTGATCCACTGCGCCATGTCGTACGAGTTCACTGTCACCTGCCAGGCGGGTCAGGTTTAGGTTTAGGGTCTACGATTTAGGGTTGAGGCACAAGCAATGGAATCGACATCGGACGTGTCCGCCTGACTTGCCTTCTTAGAGTGAATGCTGATACATACAGGGTCATTGGGAACAAGCGCTGGTCCTGGGATCGGACGTGCCCGCACGACTTACCATAAGGGTGAATACTCATACTTACAGACGATGCGCGGACTCGGGTGGTCGATTCAACGTCGGTCGAGTGCTGGTTCTGAATGAGCCCCCTGCCTTGGTTAGTCCCACAGGGAGCTCCAGCACAGTGTCCGTGGAGTAGGGACAAGCTGGGTTGGCGTTTCCGGATTAGGACGGATTCGGTCGGAGGTCGGATTCAGGTGGATTCCTAGACCCGGAATCAGCCAACCCAGAATATCTGCCAGTCCCTACCGTGGAGTGCTGGTCGATGGTGTTGGTGAAATACCCGCCCTTGATGCGATCCTGCACCCAGGGGCTTATACTAGTCCACTTCTCAGATCAACGTAATCACCTTTTGTGGGCCACGCACCTCCACTTCTCAGTTTGTCGTGAGCACTTCCGGTTGGCTAGGTTGGGTGGTTAAGTCACCAAAACGGCTCAGTTCGAGCAGGGAAGTTGGCGCTAGCTTTGGCTTCAATGACCAAAACAGACTCAGGCTGAGCTGAGAAGTGGACGAGTGTAAGCCCCTGCCTCCACCCCCAGCCTCTGGGTCAACTGCAGGATCTGATTGCATCCAAAGGGAATCCACTCCCCGACTGCAGGGTCAAGTAACATGATGCTCGCCAATAAAGTCAAGTCATTGAGGGACAAGTAAACAGCGCTCACCACTACATGGTATGCAATGTAACTCAAGGCAAATGTGGACGTTGAATGGATTCCGGATTCGGACGGATTCCGTCGAGGGTCGAATTCGGGTGGAATTCGGGTGGATTCCTAGACCCCGGACATGGAATCAGCCAACCCAGGTCCCTACCCGACTAAGATGACCACACGGCTCAATGACAGCTGCACGTCCAGCTCATCCTTCAGATTGGAGGTCCCCGCCGCCGCCTCCGACCAGGGGCTTACACTCGTCCACATCTCAGCTCAACCTGAGCCGTTTCTGACACATAATACGCCTTGAATACCCCATCATACCCCCTAACGCCTCCTAAACACCCCCTCATCAAACCCTTGGTGCACCCCCTATCCCACAGAAAGCGCTTACGTTGAACCTGAGCCGTTTCTGACACATAATACTCCCAGAATATGCCATAATACCCCTTGACGCCTCCTAAACACCCCCCAAACAAACCCCAACTGCACCACCTATGCCAAAAAAGGTGCTTACGTTGAGCCGAAATAGTGGACGAGTGTAAGCTCGTGCCTCGGACGCGCGGTGGGCGTTGGACGCCAGCGGGCACTTGAGGTCGCGCAGTGTGAAAGGCAGGTAGGGGCTGGACACGTAGGACACGTCCTCCGTCTCCGTGATGAAGCGGCGCAAGTAGAATTTGAAAGCAAGAGTTGAAAGCAAAAATTGAAAGCAGGTAATCACATTTCAGTTTCAAGGGCTTAGGTCCAGGCGCTTTCAACGTGGGTTTGATAGGGTCGACTCGCGCTGCCCTACTGTGATGGTGCTGTCCACGCAGAACCCGGTGCTGGAGTGCATCCTGAACACGTCGTCCTCAAACGACACCATCAGAAGATCCCCGGATGGGTCTCTGATCACCTCGTCATAGGGACAAGCGTCATATTGAAGCCGAATTTCTTGAGGTTTCTTGGCATCCTATGACGAGGTGAGCAATGTTCGCCGGGCCCGCCACGACATCCAACGTACGTCGAACCCTCGTATCTTGAAACAGACGGAATCTAATGACGTGGCGCGCAATCCATTATGCTTGAACGTGACGGTGGACGAGGGACTAGGGTCATCTCATTGACTCCCTGTATGGGCAAATAGTCAGGGGGGGTCAACCCTACCTCGTCGATATCGTTACGATCATCTTTGGTGAGCAGCGCGGTGCGCAGGCGCTCCAGCCCCTCCTCCGTGAAGAGTCACAAGATATGATCCGATATCGATATGGGAGATCGATACAGAAGATCGGACATCAATGAGATGTCGATAGGGATCTCGATATGGGATATGTGTTATCGATATGAGATATGGTATATCAATATGGTTGTCTACCATATCGATATGGTCATCCTGGATGTCGTTATGGGATATGGGCTAATGATATGGGAGATGAAAGTATCGATACGGTCATCCTCGATATCGATATGGGATATCTTGTCACTCTGCCTCCGTGATCTGGTACGCCACGACCGGCTGCTTGTCCTCCGTGATGGACCGCAGCGAGCGGATCAGTTTGGCCTCCACCAAGGGGCTTAACACTCGTCCACTTTCCAGCTCAACCTGAGCCGTTTCTGGCACGAAATATAAGCTAAACACCCCGTAATACCCCCTAATACCACCCTGACACCCCATAAATAACACCTACATGCACCCCTATCCGACAGCAAGCGCTTAGGTTGAGTCGAAAAGTGGACGAGTGTGCGCCCCTGCCTCCACCATATCGTCCAGGTTATCCCGCCCCTCCTGCGTCACGTTCAGGTAGATCCGCTTGCCCTGCACCATGGCACTCGCCGGTGCGTAGTCGTAATTGAACACCTTAGCGACGATGCACTCGTACATGATGTAGTGGCGCAAGTGGAATTTGAAAGCATAGTTTGAAAGCAGTCTGTCATATTTTAGTCTCAAGCGTTAAGTGCATACGAGCTTTACACGAGCTTTTAATTCAGTGTCGGCGTCGCTTGTGACGCTGATCTCCTCGAAATTCAGGATCTGATTACTCACGGATCGCGTCCCGGTCGGACACTCGGCGAGTCAGTCGGTGAGATTTTCGAAATGGACAGTTCTGAAGAGTCTAACGGGATCCGACACCGCATATTCGATACCAGACCCGACACTGACTTTAATCACGAATTTTGATACCGTCATCCTGCACCGCCCTACCATGAGCACGAGCAAGGGCTGGAAGCGGATCCACCGCTCATTGTCCGTTACGCGCTCCGCAAACTGGCTGTACTTCGATACCAGGTACAGAATCTTGTAGTGCTCCACGGTGAGGCCGTCCAACATCTCTTGTGTCAGAAGGGCCTCAAACTCCACATCGCCCGCGTCAGTGAAGCACACGTTGTACCCTTGTTGTAGCGGCGCAACATGAATTTGAAAGCAAAGTATGAGAGCAGTCTATCATATTTCAGATTCAAGCAATGAAACAGGCGCTTTCAACAATGCTTTCAACACATTTCAACCTGCACCGCCCTACCTTGTACTGGGCGGAAGGCATCGAAGGTGAGCGAGTCGTTGTTGATGCGGTGCATCATTCGGCGAAACAGCGGGCCGTGCTCGTAGAACGGCTCGTGCTCTGCGACCTTGCCAGTGAGGAACAGGTACGCGTGAATCATGGCGTGCAGGAGCCCCTCTTTCGTCATAGCCGTCAGCTAGGGCCCGCCATGTCATCGCCCGCGTCTTGTAACATATTTAAATGGCAAGGAAACTAAATGGCATTATTCTTGTCAAACTAAGTTACTGCTGGCAATGGGGGGGAATAAACTAAGCTAGTTTAAGCTAGTATAGGAGCTAGTGGTTAATGGGTGGTGGGTTAGTATTCGGGACTACAGTGGGTTACTTAAATAGGGTGGTTTAAACTAGGCTAGTTTAAGCTAGTTTAGGGGCTAGTGCTTAGTAGGCTAGTTTAGGGGCGACGAGTATAAATGGCATCGACGGCATGAATGGCAGGGCATGATATGAACGACATCCTGTGACATGTCATAAATGGCATCCTTCGACGTGGCGAGCAATATCTGCCAGGCCCTACCGTTAGCTTGAACTTGCGCATGACGTCTGGCATGCGGATGTGCACTCCCCGCCGAACTTTAAGGCCTTGCATATAATGCCAGTAACCTCACAGTATGTCATGTGACTCAAGCCTAGAGGGATCAAAATGCATCGCATCACGTCGCATCACTTGGCCGATAAAGTTTCCGCCTCGTCATAGATGCCATCTGACTCTGGAAATGCGGGTTCAAACGCGGGGGATGATGTGGCGGGCTATTGCCCGCCACGTCATAAGATGCCATCTGACTCAGGCACTGAGGGTTCAACATGCGGAGGATGGTGTGGCGGGCAATAGCTGGCAGGCCCGACCGAACCTGGCCGCCTCGCCGCCTCTCCACCACGCACGAGATACCTACACAAAGCATCTTGTGCTGCCCGTGCCCAGGGGCTTACACTCGTCCACTTATCAGCTCAACGGAAGCACCTTTTGTGGAATAAGGAGTATAAAGTGGGGAATTCAGGTGGTATGTAGGGCGTGTTGATGGGTTGTTATGGGGTATTAGGGGGTATTAGGGGGTGTTTAGGGTGTGCTTTGTGTCAGAAACGGCTCAGGTTAAGCTGAGAAATGGAGGAGTGTAAGCCCCTGCCCGTGCCACCACCCCGGCACCTTGGAGCACAGGCAATACCGGAACTCGCCGTCCTCGTGCTCGCGGTTGATCCACGAAAACGTCACCTCGTGCAATGCGGACTCGAAGTACGTTGTGTTGTAATAATGGAACAGCGAGTTGGCGTCCGTCCACCAGGGGCTGACACTCGTCCACTTTTCGGCTCAACGTGCAATCTGTGGGATAGAGGGCGCATTTAGGGGCTGTTTAGGGGATAATAGGGGTGTGAGGGGGTACTACGTGGTGTTTAGGGGTGTGTTTGGTGTCAGAAACGGCTCAGCTCGAGCCGAAAAGTGGAACGAGTGTAAGCCCCTGCCGTCCAGCGGTCGTTGGTGACGCCGGACAGGTGCAGGCCAGCACGCTTAGATTGCAACGCCTCCCGAGCTTTGCCCCAGTTGCCCTTCCCTGTGCTGACCTTCGCGCAGGGGCTCACACTCGTTCACGGTAGAGCGCAACTCGAGCATCTCCAGGACACATTCATGAGCTAATTTGGGTTGTACGGTGGATAGTTGAGCTCAAGTTGAGCTGAAATGGGAAAGAGTGTAAGCCCCTGCCTTCGCGGCGCCGAGCTCCACTTCGTCGGATATTTCGCGGTCCGTCGCGTCGGGCCGCTTGGCCGGCCGCCGCAGCTCGCGCTGGCTGGCAATCTGGCCCTCGATATAGCGGCACAAGTTAAAATTAAAGGCAAACTTTGAGCGCATCATCATGCGTTAGGTTCAAGCGCTGAAACCAGGCGCGGTCAAGCCGGGGTCGACCAGAGGGGAACTTGCACTGCCCTGCCTCGATAACTGCGCTGTCCGTCGCGAACTGGGACTCCTCGATGGACTGCGTTTTCCGAACCAACCCCGCCAGGGTCCCTGCCCCCACGCCCAATGCTCCAGTCTTGCTCGGGAGCGGGGGCTTGCCCAGCATCTGCCGCGCGCGCTGCTGCGCCGTGGCCTTGTCGCCGCTGGACGCGGTAGTGAACGCGGCGGACGCGGCACCGGACGCGGCGGCGGAGGCTGCGCCGGAGACCCGGCCCGCCAGGGGCGGGAGGCTGTCTGGCCGCTGCGGTGTTGCCATTTGTTGCTGGCCCGCGGCAGGCATGTGTGGTGGCTGCTGCTGAAGTTGGCTAGCCGAGGCGCTGCCACCGGCGCTGGAGCTGCTCACCCTTCGTTGGTGCTCGAGCTGCTGCTCCATGGAGGGCATTGCCCAGCCGCTGCCACCTCCCCCTCCTCCACCTCCGCCGCTCCCCCCTCCTCCTCCTCCTCCTCCCGCGGTACCTGCGGAGCCGGCACCCCCGCTCGCCTGCACTCCAAATAATGGAGCGCCCCCCGCGACGAACTGACGCCTGCCACCACCGCCGTTGGGGCCCCGGCCGCCAGAGGCACCATCCGGGGGACCACCCGGGTTGCTCATTGGCTCGCGGCGCCGCGCGTGTGGTGTGACGCGGCGCCGTTGGCAGCGCGGACAGACGCCGAGTTCAAATCTCCTCGTATGACAAAGTGCCTGAAGTTATTGAATGTATCCTTTGCTCGTTCGAGTAGGGTTGGCCTCCATCTCACACTTGACTGTAGGGTGGCAGCGGCAGCAGCGGCGGCGGAGGGAGTCGATGCGCTTCCCCCGAGCGTCGCGACCTCACCCGCCGCTCGACGTCTGCATGCGCTTTGTGTCGCGGTCGTCGTCGTCAAAACGCAGTGCATATTTCAACGGAATTTGTTTATTTACCCCGCCCGCGCCGCGCCGCGAGCCACCCGCACCGATACCAGCTGATCGCGTCCCGCTTTTGGCATCAGCCTCACGTGCTAGGGCGGGGCGCCACTCGCACAGTCGCGCTGCCACACGTATCGCGCATCCCCGTACATCTTTACGCCTCCGCGTCTACGGTTTCGCTGCACGAGGCCCAACCGGAGTCACCCAAATCAAGCCTCTATCGAGACAAGAAACTCAGCTGGCAAGTTTCGACCCCTGCACCCCAGCAACGCGCCAACGCCCACTCGACCTCGGCGTCGGCGTCGGCGGGGTCGCGCGGGTGATCCCTAATCATGCAGCGCGGCGGTGGAGGCGCGGGCGGCGGCGGGGGATCGGGAGGCGGCGGCGCGGGCGGAGACAGAGGGGCGGCGGCGGCAGGTGGGCGTCCCCGTGAGGGGCCGCCCGAGGACAATTGCATCGTCAAAGATGCCGCTGAAGGTATGCCTCTCAACACCTCCCACACCTCCCACACCTCGCTCGACTCTCTCGCTCATCCCTCACACTCTCACTCACTTCACATCTCTGTCGCTCACGCACTCATCTCATCTGTCTCTCATCTCTCCCTCACACCCTCTTATAGACATCCTCTCACACACTTCACTCGCCACTCTGCCCAGGCCAGGAAGGATGTCCAGAAGGCACCCAAGAAGCCCCCAGCGGCGCCGGCGCGTCGGGTGCTGTCGGAATCGGCGTGACGGTGGCCGACGACTGCATCGTCATCGAAGAAAGTGACGACGACGCCGGCGCCGCCGCCCCCAGCGAACTGCTCGGCCCGCTGCTCGAGTGGCCTGAGCTCATGGAACAGGTGCTCGCACAGCTGGACCCCACGGACTGCGCCCTGCTCGCGCAGGTGGGAAAACCGTTGATGACGGTGGTGCTGGCCAACAACCTGCCGCGCGCGGGGAAGGGAGGGTTGGCGGCGCTGCAGCTCAAATCCTTTGTCGGGTCTGTCGAGAGGTTGGCTTGGGCCAAAAGGAACGGGTGCCCGTGGTTTAGTAAAAGGACGTGTGCGCTCATCGTTGCGGGTGGATCCCAGGAGGCTTTGCAGTGGGGGCGGGAGCACGGTTGCGAGTGGGGCGCGACGACGTGTGCACGCGCCGCTGGGGGCGGGCGCCTGGAGGAGTTACAACATATGCGGGGGAGTGGGTGTTCGTGGGACGCGACGACGTGTGCGTCCGCTGCTCGCGGGCATCTGGCGGTGTTGGTGTGGGCGCGGGAGCAAGATTGTCCGTGGGGCGTGTTGACCTGTGCTGAGGCCGCCGCGGGCGGGCACATGGAGGTGCTGCAGTGGGCGCGGGAGCATGATTGCCCGTGGAGCGAGCTGACATGTGCATGGGGCTGCTAAGGGCGGGCACCTGGAGGTGTTGAAGTGGGCGCGGGCACACGGCTGTCCGTGGGATGAGTGGACGTGTGCTTCTGCCGCTGAGGGTGGACACCTAGCGGTGTTGATGTGGGCGCGGGAGCAGGACTGCCCGTGGGGCGCGGAGACGTGTTCACGAGCCGCTGGGAGCGGGCACTTGGAGGTGCTGCAGTGGGCGCGGGGGCGCGGGTGTCCTCGGAGCGCGGGGACGTGCGGAAGTGCCGCTAGAAACGGTCACCTGGACGTGTTGCGGTGGGCGCGGGACGACGGATGCGAGTGGAACGATTTCACGCCTGCTTGCGCCGCAGAGGGTGGGCACCTAGTGGTGTTGCAGTGGCTTCGGGAGCAAGGTTGTCCGTGGAATGAGGCGACGTGCAGACGCGCAGCTGCAGGCGGGCACCTGGCGGTGCTGCAGTGGGCGCGGGAGCACAAGTGCCCGTGGAGCAGGTGGACGACTGAAGAGGCCGCTGCGGGCGGGCACCTGGACGTGTTGATATGGGCGCGGGAGCACACGTGCCGGTGGAACAAGGAAACGTGTTACGCCGCTGCTGCGGCCGGGCACCTGGAGGTGTTGATGTGGGCGCACGCGCACGGTTGCCCCTGTGACTGGAGGGCGTGTTGTTCCGCCGCTACGGGTGGTCAGCTAGAGTGTTTGAAGTGGCTACGGGAGCAGGAATGCCCATGGGGGCCTCAGGGGGGGCTCGGTGCAACGATTGAAAGCGCCGCTGGGGAAGGACACCTGGAGGTGATTATATGGGCGGTTGCGCACGGCTGCCCATGGCATGATAGAACGTGTCGCGCCGCCGCAGAGTGCGGGCAACTGGAGGTGTTAAAATGGGCTGTGGCGCACGGCTGTCCGTGGGACACTAACGCGTGTGCACAAGTCGCGGAGAGAGAAGGGGCGGCAGAGAGCTGTGTGGAGGTGGCGCAGTGGGTAAGGGCTCACCATGCGTACTGACCGGCACACACCCGCCGGTCGATCAAAACGGGGACATCAACCTAGGTTGGTTGACACGCGTTTGGCGCCAAGATTAGGGATGTATTGAGCTGATTGTAGTGTAAGGTAATCGGACGAGAGCGGTGCGAAGGTAGCACCCCTCCTAGTGTGTTGCATCTACCATCACCCGCCTCGTTCCTGGTGTGCAGTGTAGTATCTGATATCTAATTTGTTCGGTAAACTGGCCAATTTACATTGGATTTTTGGCCAATTCACCAAAATCCAGACCCAACACAATATAAACACCGGTAGTATCCAATACAGACCAGGCACTAGCTCTACTTTCGCCTACGGGTACAGCTGTCCGCCCTCACTCCTCGCCGCCGCCGCCGGAGTCTGCGCCTCCTCCGACTTGGTCCTGGCCGATACTTTATTTACAGACAAGGCACTAGAGTGGGCTTCCACAGCAGGAGTGTGGGGTGGACGCGCCTGCTCTCAACTACCGTGAATGGATGTAACAATCACCGCCAGGACGCAGATGTTGCACCACTTATGTACAAATCCCGAATGAGTGTCGAACACAATTTATGGTTTTGCACGAGCTGCACCTTCCACGACCATCCCGCGCCGAGCTCCACCACCGTTGGCAGCCACTGTAGGCGGGAGCCGCAACACCGGAGCCGCATAATGGGTGCCTCATAAAGAGAGCACACCTTCGGGGGGCAGGGCGAATTCATGACAAGCTTCGAATGTAAATATTCCAATGTCAGCTTACGTGCCATCAGAGCTCCCGCCTGCCGTGTCTCCATCGGCGGTGTCTAGTAGTCTACAACTTTCAGCGTCATACAATTCATTTGCTTGTTGATACAACGGAATGTTCATCGAGCCCCAAGGCGCTGCACAGGGTGAGCATCAACCAACCTCCTCCGCCATTCCAAGCGGACAGGCCGTAAAGTCTGTAAGGGTTTAAAGCCGTATCAATGGGCACTATTCTAAGTCTATTACGCATCTAAGTGACATTGGTTCATCATTCAGGCGGTCAGCCTCACGGTGGCTGCGAGGCAGGGGTTAAACTCATACACTCTGAGCAAGCAGTCTAGTATGTGCTGTTTCGTAGGATGAAACGGTTCAAGTTACGGGGGCCAGGGCGAAAGCCTGGTGCCTCCTTATACTCGTGGAAGCGACTCTCTCTCAAACGTTTAAAGTTGACAGGAATGCCATGCTGTGATGCCGTCGTCATGATGCGGCAGATTCATAACATTGGTGGGATCAAGTAGCTGGGCACTCGGACAGTCAGTGGAGCGGCGCGGGGGCGGCTTAATATTCAGGCGAAAGCGGCTCTCTCTCACGTGGCTTCCCCGCGCCGCACACCGAACACTTGCTCATCTTGGGTTTGTTAAGTAGCGTGCACTCGCCGCACGCCAGGGTCGAACACTCGTCCACTTTTGGGTTTATCATATGCACTTTTAGTAGAATACGGTGGGATGTTGGTGGGGTTCAGTGACAAATACGGCTCAGGTAGAGCTGAAAAGTGGACGAGTACAATCGTCCACTTTTGGGCTTATCCTAAGCACTTTTGGTGGGATGCGGTGGGCTGTTGGTGGGGTTTCATTGACGACAGACGGCTCAGGTTGAGGTGAGAAGTGGACGAGTGGAAGCCCCTGCACACTTGCCCACTATTCGGCTGTAAGCGAGCAATTATTGCGGGATATGTCGGGTGTATCGTGTGGTGACAGTGATAAAGACGACTCAGGTTGAGGTGAGAAGTGGACGAGTGGAAGCCCCCTGCCGCACGCCCACTGCTCCGGGTCCGGGGTGCGCCGGGCGCCGCGAGCGGGCGGCGTCCCCCGGCTTGACCGCCGGGGCGTGGCCTGCGTCGCCTGCTTCGCCTCCGGGGTGAGCCGGGCGCCGCGGGGCGGGGCGGGCGGCGTCCCTCGGGACGACCGCCGGGGCGTCGCCTGCGGGATGACCTGGCAGCAGGGTCATTGATAACAAGCGATAGAACCCAGATCGTATGTGCCCGCATGACTTACCTTCAGAGGAATGATCATACAGACGTGTGGCGGAGCAGGAGGAGGTGATTATTCAACGTCGACGAAGTGCTTGTTCTCAACAACCCCTTGCCTGGTCCGCCTGCTGTGAGGCAGTCGCCGGGGCCGGGCACCTTGCCACCGCGGCCCGAGCCGATGCACGAGCCAAGGCCACCCCCGTGGCCTCGCCCCCATCACCACCCCCGCCCCCGCCCCCATCCCCGCCCACACCCGAGGCTTCAGCCCCGCCTCCGCCACCTCCCACGCCCCCACCCCGGTCCCCACCCAAGACCCCAGTCGCGGCCCAGCTCTCGCCTCTGCCGCCGTTACCGTTATCGCCGTTGCGTCCACCCCCGCCCCCTCCCCCGACCGAAGCGTCAGCCCCGGCCCGGCCCCAATTCCCGTCACCACCTCCGATCATTTCCTCGTGCTGGTCCATCGAGCCAGCAGCGGGGCGCACCTCGTCCGCTCTGCCGCCCCCGCCCCCGCCACCCCCGCCGCGGCCGCCGCCGCCGCCGCCATCGCTGCCGCCGCCTCCGCCGCCGCCGCCGCCGCTGCGCGCCCGCTTCGGGGAGTTACCCGCCGGCAGCGCCTTTTCCATCACCGCAGCGCATGCGCTCGATGGTGCCGCCGCCGCCGCCGCCGCCGTCCCAAACGCTCCCGCGCGTTTGAGCGGATTCTGTGAGCAGTGGATGCTCGTGGCGCCCGCGCTGGCCAGAACGCGGTGGTATGCGCCCACCAGCGACGCCATGAGGCAGGGCCACATCTCAGCACAACCTGCGTCGTTATTGACAACGAAGCCACAGCCAACGTCCACTTCTCAGCTCATCCTGAGCGGTGTTTGTGCGTGTCACCGAACCCATGGCGAGCACGTCTGCCAAGCCATGTCGGTGACACGCACTTTGAACCTTCCTTTATTCAGTTACAAGGCATCCTACAGGTAGTATCTGCCGGGCCCGACCATGAGGGCGTCGTCCGCCACCTCGCGGCGCCCGACCGGCGCCTTGCACAGCGGGCACACGGGCTTCACCTTCAGCGACGCCGCGAGGCACCCGCGCTGTAGCGGCGCAAGTTGAAACTGAGTTCAAAGTTTAAAAGCGGTTCGTCACACTTAAGCCCTATCGCTGAAATCAGCAACGAATGAACAGGGAGCAGCAGAGAAGGAGGAGGAGGAGGAGGATGTGAAAGAGGAGGAGGACGAGGACGAGGATACGGACGAGGAGCGAGCGCGGTCAACCCGCGGTGAACTGCCGGGGGTCAACCTGGAGTCAACCTGCACCGCCCTACCGCGGCAGAAGTAGTGACAGCACGCGGTGCGCACCGGGTCACCGAAGAGGCTGAGGCAGATGGGGCACGCCAGCTCGCGCCCCATCGCGGCCACGGCGCACGCGAGGGGGGGCTCCGCGGCAGCCACGGCCCGCGCGAGGGGCGACTTCGCGGCCAGGTCATCCGCAGGTCGGCCGCCAGGACCCATCACCGGTACGGGCGCGCGCGCACCGGACCCACCCATCGCGTGTTCGGGGAGGACGTGTGCTGGTGAGTGATGACTCACTGCGAATTCAAACTCGGCACCCCCACCCCTGCTGGCTCTCTGCCCAAACGACCGCACCAATGGTCCAACCGCGGGCGACTGCAATCGCGCGACGACCTGGCCGGTATCCCCTCGCGTAGCAGTTCCGCCAGCCAACGAGCTGTTCGATACGTACGGCGTGGCTTTGCATGCGTCGTGATTCAGTGCGTCACGGGAGCAACAGCATTTCGCCCAACAAAACTGCGCGGATCCGATGGGGGGTTATTCGTCGCCACGCACCGGATCCGCGCAGGGCTGAACGGCATCTTATGATATGTGCTGTGACTGTTTGGTCACTAGGACGCCGGGGGTCCCGGATCCCCAGGGGCCAAGGGCATCCTATGTTATAACTGCGGTCGCGAGCGAGGGCGCGGAGGGGTAGTGGGAGTTGACGCTGACAAAGGTCGGCTGAACGCGGACACGGACGTGGTGTCGCGGCTCCCTAACGGTGACCGCGGTGGTGGGGCTTGGAGCCGGATGGCCGCCGAGGGTGCTATATGTATCCGCGCGGCGGGGATGAACGAGTGGCGCGAATGCGAGTGTGGGTGCATGAGCGAGTGAGTGTGACAATCAGTGGAGCAAGTGAAGCAAGTTTAGGTCGTAACGTCTTAGCTGTGCTAGAGAGGTGAGGATGATCTTCCACCGAAGCACAGCGCGGTGCTAAGCGCGTAGAGTAGTATGCGTGTCTCAAGGAGCACCGTGCTCCACCGCCCACTGCAGCAGCTCCAGATGTCCGTACTGCTCGGCACGTTGGCGCGTCCGTGCATCCCACGGGCAGTGGTGCGCCCGCGCCCACTTCAACACCCCCAGGTGCCCGCCCGTAGCGGCCCACGCACATGTCGCCGAATCCCACGGGCAGTGGTGCTCACGTGCCCATTTCAACACCTCCAGGTACCCGCCCCACGCGGCGTTCGCACACTCCACTCATCCCACGGGCAGTCCTACTCCCGAAGCCACTCCAAGACCTCCAAGTGTCCGCCCCGTGCGGCGTGTGTACAGCAGTTCATGCGCTGGTCATCGAGGTCCTCCTCCCAAGGGCAGCCTTGCTCCCGCGCCCACTGCAACACCTCCAGATGCCCACCCTGAGCGGCCAGAGCACACCGACCGTCCCACGGGCAGTCTTGCATCCGAAGCCACTTCAACACCTCCAGATGTCCGCCAAAAGCAGCGAGTGCACAACAGTCCGACT
>Ga0307489_10001105_pt1 | contig 17549 bp, 24 predicted proteins | sample SB12metaG_FD_202247 | JGI IMG/M metagenome (GOLD analysis project Ga0307489, IMG submission 202247) | Sea-ice brine microbial communities from Beaufort Sea near Barrow, Alaska, United States - SB 1.2 | ecosystem: Environmental > Aquatic > Marine > Coastal | place: USA: Alaska | collected...
TCGATTGTCGCCCTCCCTGAAAACCGCTCACATGTGCCCAAAACTGACGTGAAAATCGTCGCAAATATCGCCCAAAATTGCCCAAATTGGACCTAAATTACCGCAAAATCGCCTCGCGAAGCATGAACGCCAAGTATCGACTGTAACGGTCACCCATTGATTGATTTTGATACTTGAATGGCTGCCATTGATTGATTTTGATGCTTGATAAAAACAATGATTATCGATTCTCTTTGATTAATCGGACTTTGATCCACACCCTTGGCTGACGGGCGGCCTCGCTTCCCGCAGCGGCGCTGAGCTCTAGATAGCGCTTTCCCAGCGGCAGGTTCTTCTTCACGCCTCCCCCCCCGCGCCCGTACAGCGCGCCGATGAGGAGCTGAGCACTCGCGTCGCCTTGGTCGGCGGACTCGCGCCAACCCGCCGCCGCCACCCGAAGGTCGTGCGCGGCGCTCTCGCCCGCCATCACCCGGTGAACCGCCGCGAGCGCCTTGTCGGCTTCCTCCTTGTGCGCGCGCGCCTGCACGCGCTGGAGCCGCCGCGCCGCCTCCGCCGCGTGCTCGGCGTCGCGCAGGTCGACGAAGTGGGCCAGCGCGGACTGTCCAGGGTTGTTCTTAGCCACCTCCCCAGCTGCGCGGTACAGGTCCGTGATCATGCCCGGGGCTTTGGTGAGGTTGGCCAGCGCCTGGGCCAGGTAGGCGGCGGAGTCGGCGCACTCGCGGACGTCCGGCAAGAGCGCGAGCGTGAACACCTCCTCGTCGAACGTGGCGATGGCCTTGGCGTACTCCATATCGCCGGCGAAGATGGGACTCGCGGCGACGTCGGCGGCCACGGTGCGTACGGTGTTGAGGAAGGCGCCGAGGGCCTGGTGTGAGGGGAAGTCGTAGCACACCTGGGCAAAGAGGAGGAAGGGGAGCCGGGACGCGCAGGCTTCCCCCCCCGCTTTCACGCGCTCGCGGAACTCCACGAACTGTTCGTTGACACCTGCCTCCTGCCGCTGCTCCAAGAACAGCATGTGCGCCAGCCGCGCGTACGCGAAGTGCAGCAGCGGGTGTGCGGTGTGCCGCGCGAGGAGCTTCTGGAGTAGTTAGGTGGCCCGCGTCAGGGCTTCTTGTAGTGCGCGAACACCTTGGCGCACTCCCCGCGCAGCTCCTCGTCGCGCGCTGCCCGCGCCGCGGCAGTGCTGATGGATGGATCTGCTAGATCCATGACGTCGGGTACTCGGCAAGGCCGGCGGTGCGTGCGTGGTGGGCGCGGCGGCGCGCGCTTCGTAGTGTTCATGAGGGGAAGCGGGGAGAGGGTTGCTGGGAAAATATTGGCTCGTCCAGGCAGTCCGGTGGGAGTTCAAACGGGGATGGCGCGTGGCGCAGTATGGGCACGATTCCTTGAGTTCCCTTTCCCTCTTCCCCTTGCTGCCGCTTCAACACTGGCTTGAGCATGTGCCATGAGATGAAACTCAAGGCGGCTCGCAGAGCTTCGCATCAGGAGACCAAGGAAAGGACCGGGGGGTGAGGTCGCGAGTATTGATCAGTTAGTATCCCATATCACCTGTGTTTTTTCAGCCAAGTCAGCAAAAGTTAGGAGCATTGGTTTTCATTTCATGTAGGATGAGTTCACACTGTTTTCCACCCCAGTCTTTGGGTCGGAAAGCAAACGCTATCATTCGAACAAGGCTCTCTCATTCTCACGCCAGCGCCATCCCGTCATGTTTCTTCCTTCATTGTCATTGTTCTTCACAATATTCCGATTTCCCCCGGAACTTCATCACCATTCTCATGTCACTGTTCTCTCTGTCCTCATCATCTTCACACATTCCGATTTCCCTCGGAGCTACCTCACATTTTCCGTGCAATCCCGTCCATATTTCTTGTTACTAACGTTCATCGAGCCCCGAGGCGCTCACAGGGTGAGCGTTGACCCACACCATCCGCCATTTCAAGCGGACAGACCGATCGGTCTGTTGGGATTAAGGCTGCGATACCGTCCACATGATTATTCAGAACATTCCGATTCCGCCCAGAACCACGTCCCCGCCGCCCTCACATTCCGACTCCGCCCGGACCCACGTCCGCGTCCCCCTCACGGTCCAACCGGCCCGGAACCACTTCCGCATCTCTCTTCAGTACATTCCGAGTCCGCCCGGAAACGCCCCCGCGTCCCCACGCCCCTGCTCGGCGGCGCCGCCCTCGCCCTCCTGGGCGCCGCCCCCCTCGCCCTCCTCCGCCGGCGCGAACATAGCGAAGAACCGGATCAGGTCCGAGTGCGTCACCACCCGCAGCGCCGCCCCGCACGAGGGCCAGATCATGATGGAACACTGAATCAGGGGCAGCGGCATGGGGAGGGGGATTGGGGGTGGGTGTAGGGGTGGGTGTTAAGGGGGAAATAAACTAATTTCAGTTTCCAGCGTGGCGTCCACACGTCTCACGTGGGGTGCACTTAGTCGGGAGCAAGAATCGAGGGTCTAAGATGTGCGAGCCCCACCCCGGAGTGGTGGTCCACGGCGTACACGCGGTGCACGCGGTTGTAGGCCAGCGCGCGCATCACGTGCAGCAGCGACGCCGTGGGCGCGCAGGTCACCGACAGGCGCCCGCCCGTCAGCTCCCCCTCGCTCAGCATCCCCGAGAAGAGCGGGTGGACGCGCGCCGCGGCCATCGGCTCGCAGCGCAGCTCAGGGGCCTGCCCGGCGGGGGCGTGCAGCTTGGCGATGAAGTCCCCCACGGTCGTGGCCAGGACGTCGAAGTGGCCGGGCGTGATGCGGCGCAGGTCGGACTCGCTGATGCTGCCGACCAGCCGGCCCGCCACCGCCTGCGCCGCGCCGGCCGTCGCCGCGCCGCGCGGCTCCGTCACGCCCAGGCCGGACACGCCCAGCCGGGCCATGATGGCGAAGCAGCGCAGGAGGGTGGCGTCGGCGGGGATGGTGTTCACGGCCACGGACCCCACGCCCAGCTGTAGCGGCGCAAGTTGAAATTGATAGCAAAGTTTGAAGGTGTTTCATCATATTTTTGCTTCAAGCGCTGAAACTAAGCGCGGTCAACCTAGGGTCAACCTGGGGTCAACCTGCACCGCCCTACCCAGGTCGGACACGCTGCACGGCGTGAGGCAGTGCTCAATGTGGTCCCACCGCATGAGGAACCTGGTGATGTCGGAGAGGGAGATGATGCCGCTCACCTCCACGGCCAGCTCGGCCTTGGCGCGATTGCGGTCGTGCGTCCCCGTGGTGGTGGCAGCTGGGTCGGCGGCGGCGGCGGCGGCGGTGGGGTCGGCGGTGGGCTCCGAGGGGTCGCCCACTAGGGACTCATGGATAGTGCTCGCCACGTCATATGATGCCGATGCCGTTGGACTCAAGAAATGAGGGTTCAAAATGCGTTTGATGACGTGACAAGCACTATCCATCAGTCGCTATCAACCCCGTTTAACTCAAGAAAACGAGGGTTCAGAATGCGTGTAATGACGTGGCAAGCACTGTCTATTAGTTTGTCCCCACCGCCTACGGGGGTGTACCGGTACACGGCGAGGCGGTGGTTCAGCGGCGGGTAGTTCCCGCTGCTAGGGCCTGCCACATTTCGCACGCCACGTCACGTCATCCAACGTTTCATTTACCCTCGTTTCTTACAGTAAACATGCATCCTGAACTACCTGAACTGAAATCAGCCCAGCCCTTCTCACCAAAAGCCGAGTTAGTGTCCATGGGTGGTACTACGCAGTCCGATCCCCTCTACTTTAAGAAACTTGGGGGTAAATCACGCTGATTTACTGGTTGGGGGTTGAATAACTCGAGAAGGCACTGAAACTGGTCGGCCGGGTGTCGGTCGGGTGTTCCGGAATCCGGTATCATCACACTGAACCCCCCAGTTTCTTATAGAAGAGGGGCGCGTACCGCGTAGTATTCGGGCAGTTGAGTCCCCATTCATGACACATCCTATGACGTGGCGGGCAAGTCTTGGCGGGCCCGGGCCCAACCCACTGGCGCCCACGGAGAGGCGGCCATCTGGCAGGAAGTGGGTCTGGATGACGTCCAACAGCGTGGGGTTGTCGGCGCTGGAGTCGCCGCTGAACCCGCCGTCGCGGTCGCCCAGGATCCACCCGCCGTCGCCGTGCCGCCTGATGCTCCCGATGGTGCACGCGCCAGGGCCAGATACATCATGCTCGCCACGTCATAGGATGCCATGTAACTCAATACACGAGGGTTCGAACTGTGGTGGGTGTACACGGGGGCCAGGGCGAAAGCCTGGTGCCTCCTCATACACGCGGAAGCGTCTCTCTCCCTCTCTCTCTCACTATGCGGTGGATGAAGTGGCGAGCGTTGTTTCTCTCACCCTGCCTGGCGCAGAAGTTCTCGCTGTGGTCCGCCACGATCTTGAGGATCCGCTCGGCGGCGTCGGGGCTGGAGTTCTGCAGGAACCACTCCGGCGCGGAGTTGCTGGACTGGAACCAGGGGCTTTCACTCGTCCACTTCTCGGCTTGACGTGAGCACTTTTTGTGCAATATATAGCTCTCATTGGGTGGCTTTAGTGATAGAAAGGGCTCAGGTTGAGGTGCGAAGTGGAGGAGTGGAAGCCCCCGCCTGGAACCCCATGGGGCCCGGGGGGAACATGTGCGTGATGAGGCCGCCGAGGATGTCGTGCACGCTGATGAAGCCCAGAAAGTCGCGGCGCGCGGTACGGCCGGATATATAACGCTCGCCACGTCGTATCATCCCGTTATCTTTTCGTCCAACATAGTTAAACCCTCGTGTCGTGAGTCGAATCGTATGTGAGAGAGAGTGAATCGCTTCCGAGTTTATAAGGAGGCACCAGGCTTTCGCCCTGCCCCCGTGGCTCGCATGTGATCACGTGACAAGGGCATGATTCATCCGCCCCACCGGTCGTCGCGCAGCAGCGGCGCGCTGATGACGCTGCGCTCGGCAAGCTTCTCCAGGGCGTCCGCCACGGTGCAGGACTCGGTGAGCACGAGCACGGCGCGCGACGGGGGCGGGTGCTCGGGGCGCCCCACGTGCCGCGACGCCAGGAACTCGCCGAGGCGCGTCGTGGCCAGCTTGGAGCGGATCTGCGCGTCGGGTCAAGCATAGAGAGAGGGAAGTTAGGAAAGTTGAGAAAGAAAAATAATGCCCACCCCCCATGTCCCCCCCCCATCCCCGTGTCCCCCCCGCCCCGCGCGCGCTCGTGGTATCGCAGGCGGTGAGACCGTCATCCGGGAGAAGGCCTCGGTAAGTAAGGGGGCACGAACGAGGTGACGGAGTCGATACGATACGATAAGACACGCAGTTGTGCACAAGCAACGACAGCTCTCGACGCGTTATTTTCGTGTCGAGTCACCCTGGGCACCCCCTTCCGGGGCCTTCCGTTTCTCGCCAGCACCATGGTTGCCGTCTGACCCATGAAACGAGGGTAGCCATTTGACCCAATAAACGAGGGTTTAATGCGCAAAGTATGAATATGACGTGGCGTACGTTATCATTTCTCTTGCCCCACAAAAGCTACGCGCTGGGGGGTTGCCGTCGCTCTCATAAACGCCCCCCCGCCGCCGCCCCCCCGCCGCCGATACTGCCATATCGCCGAGCCCCCCGCTGCCCCGCACGACGCTGCTACATGACCAATTCTGACCTGGTGGTAGGATCCTGCCTTTGGTCTGATGACCGTATTGGGTTACAAAAGTTTGGTCAAGTGACCAATACTGATGCGGTGGTGGGATCCCGCCGGCAGGTGAAGGATAACTGGGGGTTTCAGATGACGGCCCGGTACGACATGTACAACAATTTCTTGTCGCACTGCTTGTACGCGCCCGGCCCGCCGCGGAAGCGCCCCAGCGTGGACAGCTCTTCGCCACGCCGCCCGGCCACAACACACCCGGCGCCAGCATGTCATATGGCTTCACGCCGCTCATTTACGCCGCGATTGCGAGCCACGCCGGCGTCGTCAAGCTACTCCTGAAGCGTGGCGCTGACGGCACCAAGACAGCCCGCGAGTACGACGCGGCGGTCACCGCGCTCGACATCGCGCGCGATCGCGCTGCAGGCAACTCCAGCTACGCGGAGACGTTCGCGGTGCTGCGCAAGCGGTGCTGCAGCACGTGCGGGATGACGTCCTCCGACGGCGGGCGAGCAGAAACACCTCAAGCGGTGCGGCAACTGCCCCGCCCGTGGCCACCGCGCGAGGTACTGCGATGAGGTCTGCCAGCGCGCGGACTGGGTGTCGCGGCACCGCGGGGAGTACGCCGAGGCGCGGCGCGCGCGGCAGGCTGCCGGAACCGAGGTCTGAGCTGGGGACGAGCCGGGACGCGCGATTGCCAGTACCCCGCAGATGCGAATACACAACCCGAGGCCCACCTCATGCTGCCGATGCTGTACAATGCTGTGACATCCTTCGCGGGGAGTGCCGCAGCACGGGGGCCGGGAGCGGGGGCGACGGGGGCGGCGCACCGGCGGTGGCCGAGGCTGCCGCACAATACCAACTTAGCAGAAGACCACTTGCTTGGCACACTCGTGGCATGTGCATCCCATCATTGTACTACGCACTGGAACACTAAACGCTGCCTCGCTCGCGCCGGCGATGTGCGGAGCCAAGAGTACTCCGTGCCTTCGTCGCTAGTTGGGACATTCAAACTCTGTCGTTGAAACCGTCGGCTAAGCTGTACTCGTAAGCCGTTTCCGCTCATTATTCGGATCATTATCCGCGCCAGTATGAGCGATATCTACGCGTCGCTCTGCTCCAGTCTGCCACGTGTCGATGGATGTTTTACAACGCTAATACTCTAGCCATACGTGTGCTAGAACACGCGCAAAGGTGCGAGTCATGCAAGGAGCTGTCGTGAGTAGCAGACAGGAGCGTAGCTCCTATCTAGATACAGGCTGTACTAGTACTGCCGATAATCCGAAAGGAAGGAGCTGCTACTAAGGGTAGCCTAACCCGCGCCCCGTTGCCTCACTCTCCCCCGCCGCCCCCGCCAAAGCGTTCCGTCTCTCACGCCCAGGAACATGGGACGAAGGAACATGCCGAGCATCTCCGCCCAGGCGCTGTACTGGCGTGCGTTGACGGCGACGCCGCGGCGGTGAGCGGGCTGGTGCCCGCGGGCGGCACGCAACTCAACCTGAGCGGGCCGCGCTTCCAGTCCCCCACCACCAAGAGTACGCCGCTCACGGTGGCGGCCTTCAAGGGGCACACAGAGATTGTGCGGATGATCCTCGAGCGCGCGCCTAACACCACCGTGGACTACGTGGAGGCGAACGGCGGCTCGGCCCAGGGCCCGGCGCTGCTCGCGGCGGCGCAGTACCACCACGCCGATATCCTCTGGCTGTTGCCTGACCGCGGCGCAGACGTCAACTAAAGTTCACGTTCGCGCCGTTGTCAGCCATCAGCCAGAGGATATCGGCGTGGTGGTACAGCGCCGCCACCGCCATCGCCGTTACGCCGTTCGCGTCGACGTGGTCCACGACGGTGTTGGGCGCGCGCGCGAGCAGCCGCATCTCCGTGTGCCCGCGTGAGGCCGCCACTATGAGCGGTGTACTCTTGTTGCTGAAGGGCTGGAAGGCTACCCCGCTCAGGTTGCGCGGCGTGCCGCCCGCCGGCAGCAATCTGCTCACCGCCGCGGCGTCGCCAGCCACGCACGCGGCGAACAGCGCCCCGGCGGGGATGTTCTTCGGCACGATCCTTCGTCTCGGTTCCCGAGATTGCAATATTTTGGTGGGGGCGGCGGCGTCGCGCAGGGGGGAGTGAGACAAGGGTGCGGGGTTGGGTTGGGAAAGCTTTCGAACTCGCCTGGCAATCGTGGCTATCAAATCACATCGGATACATCGGAAGGGACGGAAAAGCAATCAGCCTTCGTGGTGTGCTTTCTAAGCTGCCCGCCTCCCTGTGGCCACTTCCGCCGCACATGGCTCCCCGGTCCGGCACCGCCGCGGGCTCGCACCCGCCCAACCCCCCGCGCCTGGGGCTCGCCTCTCTGTGTCTCGTCGCGCTGGCGGCACTGTGCGCGGTCCCACTGTGCTCCTGTGGCGGCCGTTTGCTCCGTGTAAAGAGCCGCAAGGAAAGCACTCGCACGACCACTCCCACCACTCCCACCGCTCCTCAGCCGCACTCGCAGTCGCAGCCGCAGGCGCCCCTGCCGCAGCAGTCCCGACCTGAGCCCGCAAACGACAGCCCAACGCGAACCGCGGCGGTCCGCGAGGCAGGCCTGACACTCATCCCCATATTGTTTCCTTTTGCTCAAGTGGTACAGAAGGGAAACGCATAAGTAGTTTGTCTGAGTGGGACATTACGGCTCAAGTTAAGCTGAACACAATCTTGTAGAGTATCCATCTGTTGGCTTCAGTATTGTAAGGGTTCCGTGTGGTACTTGCTAGCTAGACGTGGTCACGAGGATAACATTATCAACCTCAACGCGTGCTACACTCGCACCCACACACTCAGACGCGCCCTACGAAACCTGCGCGATACGCGCCCCAGAGCGAGGCGGCTCTCTCGCAATATCTCACACACTAGTGCCTGGTCTGTGAGCCGTAAGTAATTACTTGGCTAGTAAGTACTCGGACCAGTTATTAACTCGCAGATCACTTACTTACTTTACTCAACTTACTTAGCTAGCAGACCAGGCACTAGAGTCGTTGCTTCTGCGGTGGGCAACCCACTCGCTGAAAGTATTTTTCTCGGACTCGGGGATGCTAAAATATCTTCTGACTCCTCTCTTCGCACTTCCCCCCCGCCGATGGCTCGCCCCGACACCGGCGCGCGCGCACGCCCGTGCGTCGGGTCATCCCCGCGTGCCGCCGCTCGCCGCTCTGCCCCACGTCGTGATTGTGCTGGCGGCGCTGTGCGGCCGGAATACTTGACACTTGTTCCCTTTTCAGCTCGGCCTCAGCTCAACTTGTGCATCATGGAGTAAAATGATCAAGTGAAATACGTGCGTGGTTTCAGGTAGTCAGGGACACAGCTGCTCAAGGTGAGCCGAACAACAAATTCACAGGCGCAAGTTGAGCTGCACTCAAGACTAAAAGTTGAGTGGTTTCTGCGAATTGACGGCTCGAGCACGTTGAGCTCACAAATACTAGTGTAAGTATGGCCTTGGCGCCTGGCCTCCGACGCCGCGAAGCAGGCGCCTGCGGGGTCCGTGCCCGCGGCGTCGGTGCCTGCGGCGAAGACGAACGGTGGGCACGGGTACCCCCGCAACGGTAACAGCCCGGACCGCAAGCCCCGCCCCGCCGACGAGGTGACTATGGACCTGCGCCCCCGGGCGACGGAGTGCTCGTCGATAAGGCTCGTCAGCGCCCGGCGTCGCAACGAGACGCAGGACGAGCCGCCGCCGGAGTACGTCGGCGGTTTCCGTTCCCTCCCCTGCGCGAACGACGCGGAGTGCTGCACCGGTGGGACTGAGTTATGTTAATGTTTGCTCATATGAGTACTGTCAGACTGTACCAGTACATACTCTCCCAATAGCAATCAAAGAAAACCATCAACCAGGACCAGTACAATATATCCCTATAACCTAAAATACACAAAAGCATATTCACCGGCCGCATCAGCCTCCTCACTGTAGACCTTCATGAATTGCGTATGTTTAAAGTCACAGTGACACATCCCGTGACGTGGTGGCGAGCATTGTCCTCTTCTACTCTTGCGGCGAAACAGTCACTATCGATTTAAGAAAATGTAAACCCAAAACGCACACGTGCACAAAAATAATTACGGGGGCCAGTGCGAAAGCCTGGTGCAAGCCTCATTATGCACTCGGAAGCGTCTCTCGCTTCACCCGGTACGACTAAAAGTGCATTAAAATGAAATGGCCCTGTGCACCGGCATTTGCAACCTGGCCATCACGGGCACAGAATTGGAGGCACCCGCCGGGGCGAACAAGCGCCCGGGCCAGTGCTGCCTCGAGGCTGGGCCTGACACAGCGTTCCCACACTGTTACATAAACAATTAAGTGACGCGGTGAGACAATGACTCGCATGGCGTGAAGCTAGCCGCTAGAAGTTCATCCGACAGCACCGTATGCACTTATCGCCCTGTGACACTTAGTCGCCATGAGCCAACATTCAACCACGGGCCGGGTGGGCTCTCGTTGGTCCCGGCTGCTGCTGTTCCAGGTTCCCACACTGTTTGCCCGTAGTGCACCTGCACACCGCTGCCGCTGCCGCCCTGCGTGTTGCCGCCGTGCAGGCGCATGCCCGGTCACTCGTGTCCTGACTGGCCGCTCCCATAGCGCACCTGTTCATCACTGCCGCCGCCGCCCTGCCAACCTGCTTGTTGCCGCGATCTAGGGAGGAGGATGCGGCGAGCGTGTACGGATACACTGGTACATGATCATAAAACAGTTAGATTGAGCTGAAAAGGGAACGAGTGAAGGGCCCTGCCTGGTGGACGGACGGTCGGTCGGCGGCCTACGCGACGATGGGCTCGGCGGGGACACGTCATTTTCCTTTCTCAAAGGCTAATGCCTTGTTGTAGAGCTTAAGGTTACTACCTGTAGTATTTGATGCTACCCGTTGTAAGTTGGCGTTTGGTGACTTTCACTAAGCTCCAACTTACTACAAGTTACTTGTCCACGGACAAGACACTGGGAAATCAAACTGTTAACGCTTTGTAATACTCGTAATTTTCACACCCTATGAACCGGGATAGATGCATAATAATCACCACGTCATCAATCACATTCAAATCCTCGTTCGTTGAGTTTAGCTTGCACCACTTGACGTTCGCGAGCATCATGTGTAAGTCCCTGACGCTTGGCAATACGGACACAACTGACTCCGACGGAACACCAGTCACTGCGCTCCAAAAGGTAGGATCGGATATATGATGCTCGCCATGTCATCAGACACATGTAAACCCTTGCGTCTGGAATTAGATGGCACCTATGACGTCGCGAGCATTGAGTATCCGACCCATGTCAGGACCAGTTGTAAACCCTCGCGTGAGGAGAGAGATACCACCTATGACGCGGTGAGCATTGTACGTCCGGCCCTGTGCGAAGGCCGCCAAGCTCGCGGCCTGCATGTGTTGCAGCGGCTCCGTCACGGCAGGGCCGTGTGTTTCTTTTTTTCCGCAAGCTTAATTTTTTCAATACTCAGGCTATAGAGAGGTACGAGTATACGTCTACGCGTTTTAGTAGGTCACCAATCTGAGTACCCACACCCTGGGCCGAATATACAGGAGTTCCCAAAAATATGTGAATTTGTGAATTTAAGACGCTCACGCTCTGTGTGGCGTGTGCCGCTCTATCTAACTCGTCATTGTGTGGTCTTCCGGATTGGTCTCGTGTAAGCTGTACTACAGGGGTTATCTGACTGCAAGGTAGAGAAACCGGGTTATCTGATTGGCCAGCGAGTGGAAGCTCAACAGTCCTTGAGGGACGTGTCGGCACATTGTGCCGCCACTTTGCCCGACCCTGGGCGGACATCACTCAGCGTAGCAGAGCAGAGATCTCGTGTAGCCTTAGTATTTGAGAAACCAAAACGCCAGGGCCCTGCGCCGCGGTGGCACCCACCAACCCCGCCAACACTTCCGCGGGCAACATCATTATGGTAGGGCGGCGCAGGTTCACCCCAGGTTGACCTCAGGTTTACCGCGCTTGGTGTCAGCGCTTCGTTGAAGGTAAATCATGATGTCCCGCTATGAAACAATGCTTTCAATTTCAACTTGCGGCGCTACCTGATGGACGGGTCCACCTGCGCCGCCACCACCGGCTTCGCCATCCTCCTGGAGCTGCTCGAGGAGGTAGGGCGGCTGCAGGTTGACAGTATCAAGTGGTTTCAGCGCTTGCGACTAGAAAATCACAATCTGCTGTTATCGTTTGATTTCAATTTCAACTTTGGCCACTACACTGAGGCGCCGTTCAGCGTGGCCTACTGCCCGGGTACCCACCAAGACCAATGAACACAAACACAAACCACAAAGCAGGCTTCATTGTGGCGCCGCTCGGCGCGGCAACCATCCTCCCAGTCAGCAAACACATAAGTACACACAAAAAACACAAAGCTGGCACCGTTGTAAACCATGTAAACCACACAGCTGGGCCTACTGACCGTCAGCAAATACATAAATACCAACCATAAGGCTGGCGGTGTTCAGTGTCCGACAGCAAATGCATAAATTCAAAACACATGGCTGGCGGTGTTGAGCGTGGCCAGCTGCCTCTACAGCAATCCCCGCGCCCGCCTGACTCCCCGCCCCCCGCCGCTGATGCTGCTGCTTCGCGGTCCATGTCGATGACAGAACGCACAGATGAACGCACAGATGAACGCATCCACCTGAAATGATAATAGCCTCAGCATGCTACGACCAGGGAATGACTGGCATGACGGACAAGAGGGACATGTGTAGCAATAATCGATGACCTCCCTAAACCTTGTAATTAAAAGAAATGTAAAAGACATCTTTACAAGAATGTTCCGCGAGTCACACCGGCAGTGCTGCTCCCGCGCCCACTGACACAAATCAGAGCTACTCTGAGCAATTTTCAAAGAAGAAACAAACAAAACTTGCTCACACGCCCCGCCCCCGCCCCATCCAGGCGTATCTTAGCGTATTGCAGGCGACACCATAGCTCACGCAAAATATTTATTTCGCATCGTATGCCATTGGTTTTTTTGTTTACTGAAGATGTTCATCGAGCCCCAAGGCGCTCACACGGTGAGCATTTAGCAACCCCATCCGCCATTTCTACTGATAGCGGATAGCGGACACACCGAACGGTCTGTCGGGATCAAGGCCGTATCGGGGGAGCAGGGGGGCACTGTCCTAAGGCAAGGCTCTTTTTCAATCATCGTATGCCATTGCACATTTTGTGTACTGCTATTGGTGCATCTTTATTGCGGTGTCTTTGTTGGCTAACTTATTTTCTTGACTTTTCTTGTCTTGTCTTGTCTTTTCTACATTGTATTTTCCACTCTTCGTTGAAGCAAGCCATCACCCTGTCATCATCATCAGTTCATCTGTCGCCGCAGCGCCTTACACGCTCACGCCCTTGTGCCGGTACACTATGGGCGAGCACCTGCATCACTGCACGCACTCGCTCATGTGCACCAGTGCACTATGGGCAGACACCCTGCGGCGTCAAGGGCCCCGCACGTGGCGCTCACATGCAGCGCGCGGAGCAGGGCCTCCACTCCCGTCCGGGTGCCAGCTTCACTCACGCGACGTGGAGGTATTCAGTTGCGATGACTTGAGTGGTTGGCTGGCTTCAACAACAGGGGCCATCCCGTGGTTGCCCAACTTGAGCAGCTTCGAGGTATTCAGTCAGTTGGCATGACTTGAGTGGTTTCAGCTCAAGTTGAGAGATTTCGAGGTAGCTCTATTCGTATGGGATGACTTGGGTGATTTCAGGGACCAGACGGCTCAAGTCGAGCTAAACAGGGAACGGACGTAAGGCCCTGCCGGAGAGTTGAGCACGTCGCAGACCAGGAAGTGACCCACCGGTCTCCAGGGCCATACACCCGTCCTGACTGTTTGCTCGGTTGCTCATAGTGCACCGGAGTATCCGTACACACTCGCCGCACCCTCCTCCCTGGTAGGCCTTACCCTCGTTCCCGCTGTGGCTCAAGTTGAGCACCTTCGAGGCATCAAGCTGGGATAACGTGAGTGGTTCTAGGGACAAAACCACAGCTACCATAGCTGTGACGACTGCTTCAGGTTTAGGTATTAGGGTATAGGAGTGTTGACTCACCCGTCCTCTCGACGCGAGAAGGGAATGAGTGTAAGACCCCGCCGGCGTCCAGAGCCGCACACTCCTTTTCGGGTTTTTTTTCTTTTTTTGAATAGGCTCCATGGACGTGGATGATGAGTCTCATTACTAGGTCCCATGATTGAGTTCACACCGTTGTCACCACACCCAAGCACCTTCGCGGTATCAGGTTGGGATGCCACGAGTGGGTCCTGGGATGAAATCACAGTTGCGTCGGCTCAGGCTGAGCTGAACAGGGGACGCCGTGTCAGGCCAAGGAGGAGGATGCGGCGAGTGTGTAGCTGTGTACTGGTACCCTATGAGCAAACAGTGAGGACGCGGTGTCCGGCCCCCACCGCCGACGTCATGGCGATCATCGCGTCGAACTCCAGGATCTTCTGGTGCCCTGTGGGAAGGGCCGGCGCCACTCGACGTTCCCTTTTCAGCTCAACCTGACTGTCTGCTCATAGCGTACCAGTGTACCCGTGCACACTCGCCGCCTCCTCCTCCCTGGTTTTACACTCGCTCCCTTTTCAGCTCAACGTGAGCAGCTTGGAGGCATCGAGCTGGAATAAAGTCTGGAGTCCCCCCGGCCGCGCGTTCGCTATTAGTAAGCCGCTAACCCGTAAGTCCCCCTGCCCTGGACCCGGGCGCGCCCCCGCCCTTTGACGGCCCGCTAGAAGCTTGTCGCCCCCGCCGCTGCTCTTAGCGAAGCGTCCGCGCCGCCCGTCGACCCCATCACCTCCACGCGCCCCCCATCACCCCCGCCTGACCACAAGTCGAAAACCACATAGCTAAGATACGATGTTCCCCACTTTCCCGACAAACAACACAGGGAGAGCGCCACCCCACAACGCACCGCGCGGAGTGCGGGATGAAGCCCACACGAGCAGGGTGACGGCGGGCCGTGATGGCGCCGAGTGAGGTCGCGAATCAGTGGCCAGGCCGGGGAGGAGGATACGGCGATTGCATACGGGTACACGGGTATGCTATGAGCACACAGTCAGGTTTAGATGAAGCGGGAGCTGGGAGCCGGGAGCGGGAGTGACAGACCCTGCCCGTGAACAGCTCCTGCAACACCACGATGCAGGGCCTGACACGGCGTCCTGACTGTTTGCTCCTCATAGTGTACCTGTGTATTGTGACGGCACAAGTTGAGCTGAGAAGGGAACGTCGTGTGAGGCCCCAGGCCCGCGCGGGGCGGCGGCAACAAGCAGGGCGGCGGCGGCGGCGGCGGCGGCGGCGGTGTACATGTGCACTATGAGCAAACAGTGAGGGGACGCCGTGTCCGGCCGGCCCTGCCATGACGGCGGCGCCGACCATAGCCAGCCGACCGTTGTTGAGCTCCCACATCTTGGAGTCCAGGCGGGCCGAGGGGCGGGGCCGTACTGCCAACCAATTCGCCCAATCAATTTAAACCCGTCTGTCTCAGATATCATACCATGATTGAAGTTATTCCTCAAAGATGCTTACGTTAAGCTGAGTAATACATGCAGTGAGGTGAGCCCGTTACAGTACGGTAGTTCCAGTGGTGGCTTAATAACTTCAGCATCTTCGAGGTACCGTTTGGGGAGGCTGGGGAGGCTTAGGACTGTCCCACAACTGCGACGGCTTAAGGTGAGGTGAGAAGGGGGCGCCGGGGTAGGCCCTGGACGGCGGCTACACGCAGGGCGGCGGCGGCGGCAGTGGCGTACAGGTGCACTATGCGCAAACAGTCAGGGGGGGAGTGCTAGGCGGCGGCGGCAGTGGCGTACAGGTGCACTATGCGCAAACAGTGAGGCCCTGCCTCGGGGTCGGTGGGGTACAGCGGAACCCAGGGCCTTACACTCGTGGACGTGCTGGCTTAACTTAATCAACATCGAGGTATTCAGTTGGGACAACTCGGTGTTTTGGGGGACAAAACCGCTCAAGTTAAGCTGAGAAAGGATCGGGTGCAAGGCCCGGCCTGGAAAGGGTCGAACCCGCGGTGAGGGCCTTGCACTATGTCCGCTTTCAGCTCAACTTGAGCACCTTTGGGGTATTCAGTTGTGATGACTTGAGTGGTCTCAGGAACAAGACAGCTCAGGTTGAGCTGAAAAGGGAAAGAGTGCAAGGCCTTGTCAGTGGTTCAGGGACAAAGACAGCTCAAGTTGAGATGAGCAGGTACCGAGCGTGAGGCCTGGGTTGGCAAATTTCCACTTGGGTAGCGCGGTACTCCTCGTATCATGGCCCGTATTTGGGTCGGTTTCGTATATCTCGTATTATGGAGCTTTGCCTATGACAGTATGAGCAGACAGCGTGGGGCGTTTCGACTGTAACTCTCGTCCTTAAATACGAGTAAAGCCGCATTTTTCGCGCCGGGGGGGCTGCGTATTACCCGTATTATTGTCGTATTTGGGTCGGTTTCGTATTACCATAATACGACGCCAGCCAACCCAGATTAAGGCCCTGTCAGTGGATTCATGGACAAAACGGCTGAAGTTGAGCTGGAAAGGTACGGAGAGTGCGGCCCTGTCAGTGGATTCATGGACAAAACGGCTGAAGTTGAGCTGGAAAGGTACGGAGAGTGCGGCCCTGCCCGAGGTCGCCCTGCGCGCGGCGGGCACTCGCGAGGGGGGGAGGACTCGCGACCGTTAGTTAGCTTAACTTGCGTATATCCGAGACATACCTCAAGTGGTTAATAGGACCAAACAGCTTAAACTCAGTGTCGGATCTGGTATCGAAGACATGGTGTCGAATCCCGTTCGACCAATCAGAACTGTCCATTTCGAGAATCCCACCGACCGACTCGCCGAAAGTCCGACCGGGTCGCGATCCTTGAGTCAATAGACCCTCGATCTCGAGGACATAAAAAGGACATGTTCTTCCGACACTGAGTTTAAGTTGAGCTGAAAAAGCCAGCCATGCCAACGGTAAAACAGACGAAAAGTGCACGGGTACACTATGCGTCGATGCGCAGGAATGCAATGCACGCACACGAACGAAACGTGCACGGGTACAATATGGTTGACGACTTCTCACAAAATCGTTCACCGGTACGAGTATGGATAGTGACTGACCGGGGTGTAGTCGTCGCGGAGCTGGAACATGCGGCCCACCGCCAGCGGGTCCGCCCACCCCGCACGCCACGGTCGGCCCGCTCCTCCCCTCACTCGTTGCTCATAGTGCACCGGTGTACCCTTACACTCTGGACGTATCCTCCTCCCTGGCCTGGCCACTCGATCCCTTCTCAGCTAAACCTGAGTGTGAGCTCATAGTGTACCAGTGTGGCACCGTATACTCCTACGAGACGGAGGAAATAGACGAGGAGGTGAGTGTGTACCGGTACACTGTGAGCAAACAGTGCAAGGCCCGGCCTTCTGCACGCGGGCCGCCTGCGGCGAGGGGCGGGGGGCGGCGGGCCGTGCACTCGCTCGGTCCCTTCATCAGCTTCACTTGAGCAGCATCCAGGTGTTAAGCGGGATAGCTCGAGTGCTTTCAGTGACAAAACGGCACAAGTTGAGTTGGAACGGGAACTTGTGTCAGGCGTACGAGTGGTTTCAGGGACATCAGGGCTCAAGTCGAGCCGGGAACTAGGCTAGTGTACCGGGTGTTAAGCGGGATAGATGTAGAGGTTTCAGGGTCTGAACGGCTCAAGTTGAGCTGAAAAGGGAACGAGTGTAAGCTGGCTAGGCCAGGCCCCGCCTCGGCTACGCCGATGAACGCGACCAAACTGTAGGGGCGCGAGCTGAATTCGAAAGCAGTTTATCATATTTTAGTTTCAAGCGCTGAAGCCAGGCGCGTACAACATGGGTTTCAAGTTGCAGCGCCCCACCAAGGCGAGCCAGAAGGGCAGGGGTACCGACTGCCAGGGCCAAACACTCGTTCGCTTTTCAGCTCTATCTGACTGTTTGCTCATAGCGTACCAGTGTACCCGT
>Ga0307489_10001106_pt1 | contig 17547 bp, 31 predicted proteins | sample SB12metaG_FD_202247 | JGI IMG/M metagenome (GOLD analysis project Ga0307489, IMG submission 202247) | Sea-ice brine microbial communities from Beaufort Sea near Barrow, Alaska, United States - SB 1.2 | ecosystem: Environmental > Aquatic > Marine > Coastal | place: USA: Alaska | collected...
CTGGCGCCCAGGTTGATGCTGATGCGGTCCCGGCCAACTCACATTCAAGCAGCGCGGCGCCGCTACCAGCGGCTAGCTCTGTTGTATACACGTAATGTTTGTATAAAATAGCCATCGCAATGTGGCCCTCGATATGGCCTTGATATCTGACAGACTTAGGGTCTGCACGCTTGAAATGGCGGAGGGGGTTGGTTAGTTCATGCTCACCATGTGAAGCGCCTTGGGGCTCGATGAACGTTAGTAATCATGAAAAAACGTAGTAGCTCGAGGTGTACGCAAGCGTTAGTCCGCAACGGTGATGGTCGCGGTTTTGAACGCGCACGCGTCGTATAAGTCCGTAGGTTGTGAAAGAACGTTCTGCGGGATAACTCCGGCTCTTTGAAATTGGTAAGATGCTACAGACTAAGAGCTAAGTCCTTGCGGCGGGTGGAGCGGGGCACGCCAGCTAGGCGTGAATAAGTTTTACATACACATCGAATGAATACTCGTACCTGATGTAGGCGATAAGAATAGGATGAATGGGGTCGCAGCGACAGAATTTGGACGTTGCTTAGAGTCTAAATCCTACACATGTGGCGCTTAGGAGGAGGCGAACACGGCGGCGCGCTCGGCGGCCTCGAACGCCTTGGCGCACGCGGCCTCGTCGACGGTGCCGGCGCACTGCTTCCCCATGGCGCCGAATGCGCCCGCCTTGCCCATCTCCAGCACCTCGTCCGCGGGGATGAGGTTGAGGCCGTTGACCAGCTCCTGCGCCACCATGCCGGAGATGGCGATCATCGCCACGCGCCCGTTGTTCACCTCCTTCAGCTTCATGTCCAGCAGCCACTCATTATCCTTACCGGCGCTGAGGCCCAGGGGGTCGAAGTTGTAGTCGCCGGGGGTGAACTCCGCCTTCTGCAGGAACAGCTTGTCGGCCTCGAAGGGGTTCTGCCAGGCGAACTGCACGCGCTGCGACTCCGCGGCGAAGATGGCGGCGCCGATGATGCCCCAGAACAGGGCGGGCACCTGCTGCGAGGGACGAATGGACAGCGCTCGCCACGTCGAAGGATGTCATTTGACTGAAGATAGGAGGGTCCAAAACGGGGGACTGATGGATAGTGCTCGCCACGTCGAAGGATGCCATTCAGCTCAAGAAGCGAGGACGGAAGCAGGGCGAAGCATGGTGCCTCCGCATACATGCAGAACGTCTCTTTCGCGCTCTTAAGAAGCGAGGGTTCAAAATACGTCTGATGAACGTGGCGAGCAGTGTCCGACCGTCCCCACCTGCTGGAAGTGGTCGATGGCGGGGCCGGTGACGTCCGCGTCGAAGAGGAAGGAGGACCCCTCCACCTGCTCGCCTGCGGGGAAGATCGCGAAACACACCGAGGGAAAGGACGTCAGTGAAACAAACGATTATCTAAAAAAACAGGCAGGGAAGTGAACGGAGGAGAATGGGACGGCGAAACAGGGGGAATGAGGACGGGGAGGAGGGGAGGAGGAGGAGACGGATACGGAGTAGGGGGAGAGGACGGAAGAGCAGGGAGAATATAAGGGGAGGTGGAGGAGTGCGATAACTTGAAAACGAGCATCCTGTTCGTACTCTGCGACAAGACGTTATTGTGATCGCGGGTGAGAAGAGGAGGCGGGGCAAGACACAAGAGGAGGGGGCGGGGCCCGGGCGTACCGACGACGAAGCCGAGGGCGGCGAGCATGGCGACGCGGCCGTGCGTGATCTCCACGTCGGCGTAGCGCTGCGCCTCGGACTGGTCGATTTCGTTGTAGAAGCCGAACAGGTCCACGCCCTCCGGTCAGGGAACTTGACAAGTTGACAGCCGCCTTTTGAGAAGAATGTAGAGACGGGAGCACTCGGAAAGAATTCGGATAAACAGACGGGCGGACTCCGGTCGTCGGAACACAGCACTGGTCGAGTGCTTGTGCTTGTTCTCAAATACGTGTGGCATGCGGCGTGCAGATGGTACAGGTGCTCGGAAGAGTCGCTGGGGAATCGATCGCCCGCAACATCCGGAGTGTTTGTGCTCAACATGGGATGTGATAGCATTCCTGCCTCGGGGAAAGGAGCGCAGCCCTGAACGACGCCGGCCTTGGTGGCCGCGCCGATGTCCGTGAACTGCGTGCAGCGGCGGGAATGAGTGCGCGAGTGAGTGTGTGAGTGAGCAGTAGGTGATGGTCGCGGTGTGCCCGAGCAAAGATGAATCAGTACAGAAACCACTCACCTTCTGACCGGGGGTGACCTTCTTGGTCGCGGACGTGGGGGCCTTGTCGCCGCCCTCGGCGCGAACGACCACAGCCTTGCGGGAGGCCTTGCTCGCGGTCTTCGCGGAGACGCGGGCGGCGACAGGCGCGCGGCAGGTGACGGAGAAGGCGGACATGTTGCGTGGGAAGGACGAGGCTGGAAGCGTGCGGGGAAGTGGGACCTGCAGTGCCGAAACGTTTTCCTACGAGTATGAAACCGCGGCGCGGCAGCCGCAATAATTTCAGGAATTCTGGGGTTAATAGACCGTCGATTCTTCAAATGCATGAAAACGACTTTGGGATGTCTAAGTTATTCTTGTGATGAAAGGCTGACAAGAGCCCTGGATTTTCTCATGGCGAGCTGAGAGAGAAACACGTCGACGGAGTGCCCTGGGAGGTGATGACGTGGCAATGAGTCCGTACATGTGGACAGTCGCATTTTGGTGGCAGTCGTCGAATTAACTCAAGGACGATGGTCTATTTCCACACGATGGAAATAGTGCGAGAAGTTCAGCCTCGTCAGCATGACGAGGCGTCCGATGGCAGGCAGCTGGCGGTGGCGCAGCAGGGGCTTCACTGAACTTTTACGAGTCGTCTACACTCGTCCACTTTCAGCTCACCAGAAGGGACGGATGATGCTTATTACTCCCCATTTCATCTCTTCTCTGCTCCCCGCACCATCCCTCCTTGAATCCAAGCAAGAGCATCGCAGTGCAGGCAGCGTCGCAAGGTTGCGTGTCAACGTCGCCTTCCAGGCAGCGAGAGCACAGATAGTTTAAACACATTCTTTCGGCGCAGGGTACTAAATGAGGCTAGTCTTCTCTCATTCTGGCTATCATATCATAGGGCGAAGGCATAGGGCGAAGGCTATGCATTCGTGTCACTCCCTCTGACTCCCCCTCTTCTCTTCGTGCTCCTTTTCCTCGCCTCTTTTAATACGGGGCCGAGGGCGTAAGCCTGGTGCCTCATCATACACACGGATGCGCCGTTCTCACTCTCTCACTCCATCTCCACTCTTTTAATACCTGGCCCAAGGCGGAAGCCACGTGCCTTGATGCACACGGAAGCAATTCTCTCATTCTCTCACTCTCACTCTCACTTACCTCGTTTAATACCCACAGTGTACCGGTGCACACCTGAGCAGCCGCGCCGTTTAGTGCGGCACCGGCACGTGGCCGTCCGCCAGGGACTTATGCACGTGCACTTTTCGGCTTGACGTGAGCACTTTTTAGGGGTGCGCTGGGTGATTGCAGTGACAAAGACGCTGAAAAGTAGACCCTGCCATCCACGTAGAAGTTGCGGGTCATCTTGGGCCAGGGCCTGGCAGAAAACGCAAAAAAACATCAGGCACCCACATGGCGGGCATACGTATCTTGTCGCGTTATCGGATGTCATTTAAATCAAGAAACGATGGTTGGAACTGCGTATCGGTGACGTGGCGGGCAATATCTGATTCCCCCTAGGTGCAGGACGACGCACGGGGGTTATGGAGAACAACGTCACAACGTCTCGATGGCCAGATCGAGATACGTGGGTGAACGCTGATACAAACGCGCACGGTTCAGTGGTGGCTCAGTGGTGATGCAGGGGTTGGTTCAGTGGTGACTCAGTGGTGGCTCAGGGAGTGGTTCAGTGGGGTCTTTACGGTACATTCGCGAAGTTGAGTGGTGAAGATTGGGTCACTTCGCGAAGTGAAGTGGTAAAGATTGGGTCATTTCGCACCGAGTTCTGCCTAAGCTACCTTGGGCAGGCTGAGCACCATCCCGTCCAGGTCCTTGGTGGCGAACACCCATCACCAGGGCCCATCAACCGCTCCTTTAAGGTTTAGGTCTTAGGGTTAAACCCTGAACCCTAAACTCCTTCACCTTCAGCACCGTTGGAAGATACTTCAAGTCCGTCAGGTATGACAAAGTGCGTCAAAGAGCTTCGCGACTTAGTGTGCTAAGTCTTCCCGTTCGACCAATCATAAATGTAAATTTGGACGACTTAGCACTCAAAGTCGCGAAGAGGTTCGAAGCACTTTGTCATACAAGATGGCGCAAGTTGAGCCGAGCCACGATTGTGCGGTGAGTGTGTACGAAGACACCGGTACAGTACGAGCAAACAGTGAGGGGACAGGTGCCAAGCCCTACCTGGCACCCCAGCCGCGAGGTCTCCGTCAGGCCGCACTGTAAGGCCAGGCAAATTGAGCATCGTGTTCATCATACGAGTATGAGCAGTTATCACAAAGTGCGTCAAACCACTTGGCGACTTAACGACTTTGAGTGCTAAGCCGTACCGTTGGACAAACCAGAACTGTCCATTCGGACCAGTGTAAGCGAGGGGTCCCGCCCTTACCGAAGGCGAGGTCCAGCATGTCGTTCTCGTCGTCGTCGGGCTCCGGCAGCCGGTCGAACACGTCCCGGTCCTCCATGATGATGTGGCAGGTGCTGCACGCCAGGCTGCCCTCGCACGCCCCCTCCAGCTCGATGTCATTCTTGTGCGCCACCTCCCGCCAGTGTCACATCATATCGGTCCCGATTTCAGCTCAGTCTGATGATCTCTGAGATGATAAGAGGGGATACGTGTGTGGCTGTACAGACGAAACCTGAAAGATGCATCTTTGAGGTAGTAAGTGGGGACAACGTGTGTGGTTTCAGCAAACCAAAGCCTAACACGCTAGCAGTGGTGACAGTATTAAGTGGAGGTGACGTGCAAGGTTTCAGGGACGAAACCACAGCCTAGCAGCTGTGAAGGCTAGCAGTTGAGCTGAAAAGGGAACTAGTGGGCAGGCCAGGGTGGAGGACGCGGTGCGTGTGCAGTGTACACTGGTACACAATCAGCAAAGTGTGAGAGAGCCGGCAGCCAGGCCAGGGAGGAGGACGCGGTGAGTACGCACTGGTGCGACGAGGTTTCAGAAATGAAGTTTTGTCGTGATGACTAAAAACGACGAGCAAGCACGCAGTCACGGTTGGCCAGGCCCAGGAGGAGGATGCGGCGAGTGCTATAGAAATTTAGTTTTGTCAGGGTGAATCTTTTTGAGGAGCACGCAGTCAGGCGAGGGGACGAGTGGCCAGGATAGGGAGGAGGACGCGGCGGGTGTGCCCGGATGCACCGGCGCATTACGAGCACACAGCGAGGAAACGACTGGCCAGGCCCCGCCTCCAGCATGGACAGCCCGAGGGGCGCCTGCAAGGTGGTATTGGTTCCGTCCTTCTCGATGAACGTCACGGTGATGGTCTCGTCCGAGGCGGGAACGTCGTCATTGTGGCCGGAGCGCGACGGCGCCGACGCATGCGCAAATCCCCTGGACGCGGCACCTACACGAGCTCCCTGGCTTGTCCCGGCCCTCGCCCCCGTCCCCGCCGCCGCCCCCGCCCACCCAGTCCACCCATCGCGTACTGGTAATCTGGATAGATCCTCCCCCGACCACGAGGGCGCCTCCTGGCAATTTCTCGAGGCGGCGAGCGCCCCCCCGGCGGGCGCGCGCCCCCCCACCGCACGCGTCAACCGCGCGGCCATCGCGCGGGCGGCTCCTGTCTGCATCATACTTCGTGTGTGTCGTGCAGTGCCCCGTGAGGCGTGAACGTGTGCGTGTGGGGATGGCGTCGACGTGCGCAAGGTTAGGTTCAGGGTGCCGAAGTCGAAACACGTGTCAAGTTGATCATCGTTTTTTTTTTTAGTTGAACGCGCACGCGTGCCAGCTCAGAACCCTAAACCCTAACCCTAAACCTGGCGCTGCCTGCACCCAGCGCTATGAAAACCGTACCACGACATCCACCGCGCGCGCGTTGCAAGCACCACAGGATGACGACGATAGGAGCGGTGCGCGCCGCCGCGTGCACCGCGGCGACGGTAAGCCGCGTCACTCGGCGGGGTACCTCGTCGCGTGGCCCCGCCACGGCGTGCTGCAACGACGACGCCGCTCGTCGCATCACTCGAACTGCTCTAACGGGTGGCCACAGAGTGCCCACCTGTGCCGCGCGATGGCAACAGCCGCCGCCGCCCGCCGCAGCCGGACGAGCGGCGAGCCGACATACCATATGTAGAGCGGAATCCGCCGCGGCTTCCGCCGCCGACGACGGTGCGTGCCCGAACGGTTCAACACGCGACGCAAGTGCTTTTAGATTTATCCACTGTTTGGCACTTTGGCTGCGTCGCCTACTTTTGTACACTGTGTGGTTTTTCATGGGGGTCCAGATCTGCTGGCTGCACAACGCCCGGGCGTCCGCCCTCCCTGTGCTCGAGCCAGAGCGGGGCGTGCGATCCCTGAAGCACTTTCGGACGGCTGGCAGCGTCCACGCTCCACTGCGGCGGCATTCTGTTTCTCGTGCCCCAGCAATGCAGCAGCAGCCACAAATAAGAAGAACTAGGCACCTAAGTAACCTGATGATGATTCCACCTGCAAACCGGTTGTCGTCCAGGCGCGGACGACGCGGCCGTCGAGGGCGGTGTGGTGGACGATATGGTGATCGACGAGCTCGACGGCTTGTTCGCCCTCCTCGCCGCACAGCGCCGGGCAGGGCCTGTTTGCTAATTGTGTACCAATGCATCCGTACACAGTCGCCGCAGCCTCCTCCGCTCCTCCCTGGCCTGGCCGCTCGTTCCCTGACTGTTTGCTCATAGTGTACCAGTCGGGGAAAGCCCTCCCGGACAGCTGCACTGTGCAAAACACCATCAGCCAAGTTGAGCTGAAAAAAGTCCCGCCGCGATGTGGCCCCATCGGCAGGGCCAGATTTTATTCGCGGAGGAGCTTGAGAAGCCGGACGACGAGGTGAACCTGGTGCGCGCCGCCATGTACATCGCCATGCACCGCCGACCGACCGCGGACGTCGACGACGCCGAGGCCGAGTTCGAGCTTTTGGCGGCGGAGCTGGAGGCGCTGCTGCCGCCGCCCGAGGTAGGGCGCTGCAGGTTGACCCTATCAAACCCACGAAGCGCTTTAAACTATGATACGATAAACTGCTTTCAAGCTTTGCTTTCAATTTCATGTTGCGGCGCTACACCGAGGAGCGGTTCCCTCTGAGGACGCTGAAGGCCATCGGGCGCTACGTGTTCGAGGACCTCGGCTTCGAGGTAAGGCCCTGCAGCCTAAACCCTAACCCTGAGGACGCTGACAGGCTGAACGCTATCGGGCGGTAGAGGTCTGAGCAAACAGTGAGAATGAAAGCGGGCCTTGGCTTCCAGGGGAACAAGGAGGAGTTCTACGACCCGCGCAACTCGTGCTTGGACGAGGTGCTGGCGCGGCGCAAGGGGATACCCATCACGCTGGCGCTGGTGTACATGGAGCTCGCGAGGCGGGTGGGGGTGCCGATGGTCGGGGTAGGGACTCATTGATAGTGCTCGCCACGACGTCATAGTATGCCATTTAATTCAACAAGTGAGGGTCCAAAATGCAAGGAAGAGGATGAGGAGGGGGAGGGGGGGAGGGCGAGGAGCGGGGACTGATGGATAGTGCCTGCCACGTCATAGGATGCCGTTTGACCACAGAAACGAGGGTTTGAAATGCGTTGGAGGACGTGGCGCGCACTATCCATCAGTCCCTATGTTTGGGTGAACCTGCCGGCGCACTTCATGATTCGCCCGGTCATCGACGAGATGGAGGTGCTGGTAGGAAGGTGCAGGTTGACAGTATCAAAACCCGTGTTGACAGAGCTTATGGTTTCAGTGCTGGAAACTGAAACAACATAAACTGCTTTCAACGTTTGCTTTCGGTTTCAACTTGCACCACTACATGCTGGTCGATTGTTTCAAGAGCGGCGAGATTCTTTTCGTGCAGGATGTGGAGGAGATGTTGAAGGGGTACTACCAGGTGAGGCGACGGGCACTCGGATACCACGTCGTCGGTGTATCTGACGCAACGCCTGTCAGTCCGGGCTAGATTGTTATAATCCCACTAAGGCTACACTCGTCCACTTCTCAGCTCAGCGTGAGCATTTCTTGTAGAGTACGTTGGGTGACGTCATCAAAGTTTCAGTGTCCAAAACGGCTCAAGTTGAGCTGAAAGGTGAAAGATGGACGAACGTAATCCCCGGTCCCTACGTGTTGATGGCGGAGGGTGAGACCATCACCATCGACCGCAGCTTCTTTGAGGACTCCTCCATGAAGCCCAGAGCATTTTTCACGCGGCAGGGGGGTCATTAACATCAATCGACCGATGTTAACTCTGCTGCTCCTGCTCCACGTGTGTATATGAGCACTCACCTGTAAGCGAAGTCAACAAGTCATACACCGATATCGGTCGAGTGCTTGTTCTGAATGACCCTGCTGCCCGCATGCTGACCAACCTGAAGCAGATCTACTTCAACAAAAACGAGTTCGAAAACGCGCTGCAGATAGTGGGGTACCAGGCCAGCTGTGCGCCGGATGACAAGATCGCGATGCTCAACCGGCGGGACGGCGGCATCTGTTTGTTCCTGTTGAAAAGGTAAGGCGGGCAAGTTGCAACCAGTTGAAACCTGTGTTGAATACCTGATTCAGCGCTTCAGACTAATATATGATATCCTGCCATCAACTTTTGCTTTGAATTGCAACTTGCTCCACTAAACGAAGGTACGAGGAGGCGGTGGAGGAGCTGCAGGGGTACCTGGCCGAGCCCGCCGCAGGCCCTGAGGTAAGGCGGTGCAGCTTGACCCCGGATGTATACGGATATAGGGTCAGGTGTATACGGATACAGTGTCAGATTCGCACAGATGTGGGCTCATATTTATCATAGTTATTACACGGATAAAGGGTCAGATGTGCAGTTCTCAGTGCCGGTTGAACCTACGAAATCCATGTTGAAAGCGCCTGGTACTCAGCGCTTGAACCTAGGATACGATGGACCGCTTTCAAAGTTTGCTCTCAATTTCAACTGACGTCGCTACATGGAGGGCCCGGCGGACCGCGAGCAGGTGATGAAGATGGTGGCGACGGCGCGGGAGCAGATGAGCATCGCGGTAGGAACTCATGAATAGTGCTCGCCACGTCATATCATACCATTTGACTCGATACACGAGGGGTTAAACTGCGTTTGATGACGTGGGGAGCACTGTCCATCAGTCCCTGTATTGTGGCGATGGAGAAGAGCGTTCAGGGGGGCGGCGCGGGCGAGGAGGGGGGGGAGCGATGAGGGGTTACCCAGGGGCTGTTGAGGGGGTGCTGAGGGGTTGTGCTGGGGGGGTGCTGAGGGGTTGTGCTGGGGTGGTGCTGAGGGGGTGCCGCCGCGGAGAGGGCCAAAACTGGCCCGCTAGTATTCGCAGCGGATCGTGTGCTATCATATCTCTGCGGTATGTAAGGATCTGACATTTCAGTCTGAAATACTGTGTATCTAGCTGATCAACTGATCAATGTGCAATCATAAGCAGTCGAGATCAGTTCATATTGCCCAAGGCGCTTCACACCGAAATCGTTGAAAGAAAGGCTCCTCAGAAGAAGTGACTGACGTTGATGTTCGTTGTGACTACACTACAGTCTTGAAGTCTGACAGCACAGTAGACTAGTCTGCCAGTGCTTGCCAGTGATGCCTTGCGAGCATTCGAATTAAAAGATGCGTAGGCGTATGCGCAACAACGCATATGCAGCTGGCGCGCACTCGTCAAAGTGCTGCCTCGGCGGGAGAAAAAAGTGAATATAAGATAAATTCTGTAAACTTCTTATTTGTAAATGTACTAAAATCGAACAGAGTGCTTCACCATATTCCGATGTCATACTGATAATTACTATGCTCGCCACGACACAGTGTGGCGCGTACGTCAATAAACGAGGGGCGTCATCTACATGCCGCAAAGAGATCACGCGCCGCCTGCTCCTCCTCATGCTGTACTCTTCTCGTACACCTTCGTTGCTCCTCCTCCTCCTCTTGCTCCTCAAAGTGCACTCGTACGCGTTCACTTGCCGTCCTCGTCACCCTCTTCGTGTTTCAGTTCCTTGGCCGGCGCACGCGTTTTCTTGCCCCGAATCAGGGCCGTACAATGAATCCCCGTTTCTTGAGCCGTTTGTCCGAGTCCCCACATGAGCCGTTTCGTCCCAGACCCCTTGACAATTTCCCTCAATTTACTATGATGGAACAGAAAGTGGAAACGAGTGGCCAGCCCTACCTCCGACGATGCCGCCCGTCAACTTGCTGATGAGCCCGCCCTTGCCGTCGCCTCCGGCGCCGCCGCTGCTCTCCTCGCGAAGTAGGGCCCAAGAGGTACACCGTTACACTGTTAGCAGACAATCAGACAATACACCGCTAAACTATGAGCAAACAATCAGATGATGACGACCCCACCGCGAGACTCCTCGTGGGACTCGTTGGACTCCTCAACGTTGGCGCTCGAGGTGGTTGCCCCAGTCTTCTTGTTCACCCTCGTGGTGGTGACGGTGGTGGTGGTGGTGCTCGTCGTCTTCTTTCCCTTCCGCGCCTTCGCCTCCGTCGCCTCCTTCCAGGGACTGTTGGATAGTGCTCGCCACGTTATGAAACGCATTGAAACCTCGTTTCTTGAGTCAGATGGCATCCTACGACGTGGCGATCACTATCCATCAGTCCCCGAGTGAATTGGCATCCTGTGATGTGGTAATCACGATGCATCAGTCCCAACCTCTTTCGCCCTGGCCTCCTTGGCCGCCCGGGCCTCCTCGTTCTGCACCCGCCACTTCTCCTCTTCCGCCGCTCGCTTCTCCTCCGCCGCCCGCGCAACGTAGCGCCGCAACTTGACATTTAAAGCACAGTTTGAGAGAGAGAGAGAGACGCGTCAGCGCGTATGAGGGGGCACCAGGCTTCCGCCTTGGGCCCCGTCACAGTTTGTCAGAGGTGCATTATATTGTACCTTCAAGCGCTGAAACCATAGGTTCGTGTAAGACGGGTGTCGATACTGTCAAGTTGCACCGCCACACCTCGAACGCCGCCTGCTTGGCCTCCCGTTCCTCGCGCTTGACCCGCATGCCCTCGATGTCGTACAATGAGGAGGATGTGGTGGTCACCATGCGGTACCGGCTCCGCCGCCTCTCCTGCTGCTCCACCCATTCCTAGTCGTAGGGGCGCAAGTTGACATTGAAAGCAAAACTTAAAAGCAGTTCATCACAATCATGCCAGTTCGAGCGCAAGTATCCTCAGAATAGTGCCCCTTGATTGGGCTGAACCCTGACAGACTTACTGTCTGACCGCTTGAAACGGCGGAGGGGGTTGGTTGATGCCCAACATGTGAGTGCCTTGGGGCTCGATGAACGTTGTAAACAAGAAAGAACTAATCTCAAGCGCGGAGACTAGGGCACCCAGCGCTAGAAACATGAGTTTCAACTTGTACCACCGAGACCCCACCTGAGATCCGATTTGCTCGTCCTCGGAGCCGTCGTCGTCGGAGGAGTCCTCCTCGGACAGGAAGGCCTCGTCGTCGTCGGCGCCGTCGCCCACCGCGCCGGCGGCGGCGGAACTGGCGATGGTGTGGCGGCTCTTGCGCGCCTCCTCCTGCCGCTCCAACACCAGGATGTTGATCGCCGCGCCGCCGGGCCCGCTGCCCATGCGGCGCGGCGGCGAGTCGGGAGCTTGCTGTAGCGGCGCAAGTTGAGTTCCAAAGCAAACTTTGAAGGCGGTTCATCATATTACAGCTTCAGGCGCATAGTTCCAGGGGCTTTAAACATGGGTTGCATCGGTTCAACCTGCATCGCCCTACCTTCGGCCTCGTCCTCGGCGATGGGCTTGATGCCCATCGCGGAAGAATACTGCTGGCTCGACGAAGACTGCTGGTGCGACGACGACTGCTGCATCTGCTGATAGGGCCAGGCAGGTGTATCTCGCAATGTCAAGGATAGCATCTAACTCAATGGACGAGGGTTCAAATGTGTTGAATGACGTGGCGGGCAATATCGCTTGTTTCTACCTTGGAAGAGGTCGACTGCTGCTTCGACGACGACTGCTGAATGTTGGAGGAAGAGTAGTTGGCGGAGCTCGAGCTGGTGTTGTTCGTGGTGCTGGTGCTCGACTTCTGTCAGGGCCTGGGTAGTACCGCTCGCCACGTCATAGGATGCCATGTAACTCAACAGTCCAGGAATCACAATAATGTGGACCGCATGTCGATGAGGCGGCGAACAAGATTGAATTGGCCCTACCTTCATGGATGACTTGGGCGGGTCGGGGGACTTGGGGCGGGGCGGCATCGCGGCGACACCCCGCGGCGGCACCAGCGCCGACACGCCCGCCGCCGCCGTGGATGCCGAAGCCGTCCTGACGGTCTTGGACTTGGCTCCCCACTCCTCCGCCACGTCCACCTGCACGTCCTTGGCGTCCAAACTGTCAGACGTGCGCGGCGCCCCCCCGGGGCCCGTGGCGAGAACCCACCTCTCGGACTGCTCGGACGAACCCTCCACGGTGAAAACCTCCCGCACGGGCGCCATCGAGGCCACGCGCGCCAACGCCCGGAACTTGGCGGTACTCCTGGGCGGTGCCCACAGCTCGCCGTGGTCCAGCCCCTCCTCCTCGTAATAGGGACAACACAGATATTGATTGCCACGTCATTCAACGCATCATGCGGGGGTCTGGTTTCCGTTATAGGGGGGTCAGGTGCCCATTATAGGGCAAATGCCCATTACAGGAGGTCAGGTGCCCATTATAGGAGGTCAGGTGCCCATTACAGGGGTGTTCGGTGCCCATTACAGGGGTGCCAAGTGCCCATCATAGGGGTGTCAGGTGCCCATTATAGGGGTGTTAAGAGCCCATTATAAGGGTGTCAGGTGCCCATTACAGGGGTGTTAGGAGCCCATCATAGGGGGGTCCTGCCTCGCTCTCGCTGCCCTCGTTGACCACGTTGGTGGAGCTGGCGTTGACTTGGCTGCTGCTGGTGGTGTTGTTGTTGTTCACGTTGGTGGTCGTGGTGGTCGTCACCTTGTAGGGCCGGTGAACACAGCGCACCGGTACAAGTTAGTATGACAAAGTGCGTGAAACCACTTAGACACTTAGTTAGACTTATTACTACTTAGTGCCCGCTCGACTAATCAGAACGCTCCATTTGGACGACTGAGTACTACTTGTTGCTGAGTGTCTAAGTGGTTTCACGCACTTTGTCATAGGGCATAGACCACAGGGCACTCGACATATAGTGTCCCTGTACCAGTAACTAGGTACACGTTGCACTTGTCCCGCCAAGTTGGGTGTCACGCGGGTCAAAGCAGTGTACGTCACGCGGGTAAATATAGTGCACCGGTACGAGGAGTCCTAGGGCACACAGCACATAGTGTACTTGTACCGGTGTATGGGTACATGTGGCACAGGTCCCCGCCACGTTGCGCGTCACGTGGCTGCGCCCCGCGCCCCACGCCCCCCCCTCCTCCGCCGCCTCACTCTGGGGCCCCTCCGGCGGCGGCGGCAGCGCGGCGCGGCGCCCCGTGCCGCCCGGCGCCGCGCCCGCCACCTCCTCGCCGTTGGGCCCGTAGTGGTGGTGGTGGTGCACCTCCCGGATGGTGTTTGTGGTGTTTGTGGTGTCGGCGGCGTTTGCGCCCTGCTCGGACACGTAGTTGGCGTCGTACTGTTGCATGATCTGCCCGGCGTTTAGGGTCCAGTACGGGGTGTTTAGGGGGTGTCATGGAGTGTTAATGGGGTGTCATGGAGTGTTAAGGGGGCAATTAAGGGGTGTTTTGCCGGTGTTTAGGAGGTGTTTGGGAGGTGTTCAGGAGGTATATAGGGCCCGGTGAGGGGTGTTCAGGAGGTGTCAAGGGGGTATTTCGGGCCAAGCAGGGAGTGTTTAATGGGTGTACAGGTGGTTTGTTGAAGGGTGGTTTTGGGCAAGTTCCGGCGCAGCCGTACCGGTGTTGGCGGCGGTGTGGGTGAGGTCGGTGCGCTGCATGGCGCGGCGGAACGCGCGGATCTGCCGCTCCGACGGGGTGCCGCCCTCGTGCGCCTCGGCGCGGTAGCACAGTTCGGCGAACGCCACCTGGAAGCAGGGTCATTGAGAACAAGCACTCAACCGACGTCAGATGTAGCTGATAGCTGACGTCACATTTTGGTGGCGTCGCGCGCGAAGCGCATATCAGCTGCGTGTTCCCCAAGCTTGGGACTTGACCGCGAAGTGGAACGCGCACGTCTATCATGGTCCGTGTTCCATTCTCTTCATTCGGCTTGTTCTCGACATACGCCACCTGCCTGGAAGCGCGGGAAGCGGAGCAGCGCCGCCGCCGCCCCGGCCCCGGCGCCGTCCTCGTCGCCGATGGGCGCCACCCGCCCGCGCCGGCAACCCTGCTCCAAAGGCCCTGCCAGACATTGCTTGCGGCGTCATAGGATGCCATCAAACTCAAGAAACAAGAGTGCAAATGAGTTGGATAACAGGGCCCAGCAGATATTGCTCGCCACGTCATAGCATGCAATTTCATCCAATAAACGAGAGGTTGACATGCGCCCGAGGACGTTGCGAGGACATATTGCTCGCCACGTCATAGGATGCCATCTAACTCAATGAAGGAGGGTAAAACATGTACTGGGTGACGTGGCGAGCAATATTTGCCAGGCCCTACCTCCTCCACCCACGCCGGCTCGCCACGGATCGCCCCCGCGTGCTAGGGCCTGACATACATGGCTCGCCTCGTCATAGGATGCCATTGGACTTAAGACACGAGGGATCAACGTGCGTGCCGATGACGCGGGCCTGGCAGGTACTGTTCGCCACGTCATAGGATGCCATGTAGCTCACGACACGACGCTTCAACATGCATTGGGCCTGACTCAACATGGCTCGCCACATCATAGGATGGCATGTAACTCATCAATGGAGGCAGGTAATTAAAACAATCGAAGGTTCAAAATGCGTCGGGCGATATGGCGAGCATTATCTGTGAGGCCCTGCCACGTGCGTCTGGAACAGCAACGTGGTGTACTTCTTGGTCTCCTGCGACACCGTGATGAGCCACTCCGTAGGGCCAGGCAGATATCGATCGAGTACTCCATGTCACAGGGTGCCATGTGAATAAAAAAACGAGGGATAAGATAAGTGCGCTGGATGACGCGGAGTGCTCGAGCGATGTCAGGCTGGCCCTGCCACTCCACGCACTCGGCCCACTGCCACATCGTCATGCCCTTCTCGGCGCCGCGGCTGAAGTACTGGTACACGAGCAGCGCGTCCTTGGCGGACAGCGGGTTGGAGCCCTCCGCCGTGCGTGCCGACGCAAACACCAGCAGCTAGGGCCAAGCAGATGTCCTCCGCCACGTCACACGATGTCACTTTACTCATGAACCGATGGTTCCCAATGCGTGTGCATCACGTAGCGGGCAAGTGCCTGGCAGATATTGCTCGCCACGTCATAGGATACCATATGAATCAAGAAACGAAGGTCAAAATGTGTGTCGATGACGTGGCGGTCAATATCTGTGTTGTCCCTAGAGCGAGGAAGAGGGGTTGGACCACAAGGGACCGTGGGCGCCGCCCAGGATCACCGTCGAGCTCAAGAGCCACGGTGCTCCGGTGGATGACGTGGCGAGCAATGTCCGGCAGGCCGTGCCAGGAGCAGGTCGTGCGCGGCGTTCATCTCCAGCACGTGGCCGCGCATGACCCGCTCCACGAAGAAGCGCGTGGCGCGCCCCACGCCGCGGTTCCCCCACGTAGAGCCAAGCAGATATTGCTAGCCACATTTAATGACGCCATTTCACTCAAGAAGCTAAGAAGCGAGTCTTCCTCTTGCGCTTAATCCCCGCATACCCTGATTGGCGAACCTTGACCGGTGGAGCCAGTTTCGCAAACCAGGCACCGGTATTGCAACTCAAGAAACGACAGTTTTTAAGACAGATTGGCGAAGCCACAATGGGCGAAGCCAGCTTGACGGAGTTACCCCCTCACAGACAGAATTTCTGTTTTCTGTCTCTGTCGCGGAAGTAAAGCAAGAGGAAGTTTTCAATGACGCGATGGGAAGATATGAGGCAGGCCCTGCCACGTCTGCGGCACGCGGAACCCGTACACCAGCCACGCCAGCAGCACGGTCGCCGTGATGAACTCGTCGAAGAACAGGGCGTCCTCGCAGCGCGCGCGGGAGGTGAGGCGGCGCCCGCGGCTCGGCGCCAGCGCCCCCGCCAGCTCCGAGTCCTGCTGCACCAGCAGCTCCAGCTGCGCCAAGCAGCAAGGCCTACTTAAGAACTTTTCCAGCTCAGCTTGAACATCTCTGGAGTATTAAGCGGTATCACTGAAGTGGTGTCAGGGAAAAACGGCTGAAAGTGCCAACTCAGGAGTAAGAGGAGCGGGAGGATGAGGAGGTGGAGAAACAGGAGTTGGAGAAAGAGGAGGCGGTGGAGGAGGAGGAGGATGCGGAGGAGGAGTTGGAGGACGTCGCGGACGCGGAGGAGGAGGAGGATGATGGGGTAACACAGGGTACGGCCATGCCGCGCAGTTGTCGCCGGCCTTGACGGAGCGGAACACCGCCTCGAGGGTGGTGCGGGCGCCGTCGTGGTGCGGGTTGTTCAGCTTGCTGCCTAGCTGGCACCCTTGCTGTAGTGCCACGAAGTTGTAATTGAAAGAAAGGTTTGAAAGGGCTTCATCATGTTTCAACTTGAAATGCTGAAACCGAGCGCAGTCAACCTTGTCCCGCCCCTCAACCAACCAGGGCTAACTTGTACCGCCCCTAGGGTTTAGGGTTTAGGCTTCAGGGTTTAGGGTCAATGGCGTAGGGTCCAATCGCTGAAACCACGCAGCGCCCCGCGGTCAACTTGTACCGCCCCTCAGGTTTAGGATTTGGGTTTATTCGCTGAAATCAAGGGCAGTCAACGTGCACCGCCCGTGCGGCCGTGCCTTGGAAGAGCTGGATGAACTGGTTGAGCGACATGACGTGCGAGGTGGTGACGCGGCGGTAGTTCCAGTCCTCCATCTCCTCGCCGCTCACCTCGATCGACCCGTACACCCGCAACCAGGGCCTGGAAGACATTGCTCCCCATTTATAGGCTGCCAGTTGACTCAAGAAACGAGTGTTCAAGAAGCGTTGGATGAGCTGGGTTGGCTGGATGGGCTGGATGGGCCTGGCATAGATCGATTGCCGCGCCACAGGACGCCATTCCACTCAATCATCGAGGGCCAAAACGAGCGGAGATGACGTGGTGGGCGACGTGCCGGGCAGATAGTATTCGCCACGTCATAGGATGCCATTTACCTTGATAAACGAGGGTCAAAATGAGTGTCGATGACTTGACGGGCAACATGTTCCCAACCCTGCCCGGAAGACAGCCTCGAAGAAGGCGTGGTGAGTGCGAACCTCGTGGTACACGTAGAAGGGATCCTCCCGCTCCTCCTCGATGGACACGTCGTTGATGCTATACACCTTCTTGAAGGGCCCGGCATATAATGCTCGCCACGTCATGTGCTGCCGATTAATTCAAGAAACGAGGGTCTACGCTGGAGATGATGAGGT
>Ga0307489_10001109_pt1 | contig 17545 bp, 28 predicted proteins | sample SB12metaG_FD_202247 | JGI IMG/M metagenome (GOLD analysis project Ga0307489, IMG submission 202247) | Sea-ice brine microbial communities from Beaufort Sea near Barrow, Alaska, United States - SB 1.2 | ecosystem: Environmental > Aquatic > Marine > Coastal | place: USA: Alaska | collected...
GCGCGCTGTCCGGCCGGCAAAAGCCCATTCTTATTTGCTCAGATCTTGCGCTTATCCGCTCGAAATAAGGAATTAAATAAGCTTAAATAAGCCCGAGCATGTGCACACTTGCTTGAAATCCAGAATATCAGGGGGTATAAGGGGGGTCATTTTATAGCCGATCTGACCTGGAGAAAACGCCAAGAATCGGTGAGGGGGGTTGCTAGAATCTAAATATCAAACAGAGAAAGTCTGGTCGGCCTAAATAAGACAGACGAGTCTATTCTACGAGTATAGTCTCAATATCATATCACTGCTCGGTTGCACCGGGTACACTCACCGCGCTCGACCACACGGCGACGTGGAAAGGGGGCGCGCGCGCCAGTCATGAGCGCCAGCGCGCTGCTGCAGCACAGCCTGGCGGCGGTGCGCCTGGGGGCCGGGGGCCCGCACGGCATGGGCAGGGGCTTACACTCGTTCCCATTTCCGCTCAACTTGAGCTCACTTCGCCCCTTTCCGCTCAACTTAAATTACTTGGTCCCTTATTGTAGGCAAAACAACCCGTGCATGTGTCCCGGGGGTGCTCAAGTTGAGCTCTACCGTGAGCGATGTGTTCCGGGAGGTCATCAAGTTGAGCTCTGAAGTGAGCGAGTGTAAGCCCCTGGGCATGGGCGCCGCTGCCGCCGCGGGGCGCCGGGCGCTCGGCTTCGGATGCAACGGGCGGGTTGCCGCCGCCGTCGGCTCACGCCGCGCGTTCCGATGCAGCGCTGCCAACGCGCGCATGACCGAGGAGACCAACGACGCGCTGGAGGACATGGCGGAGCAGAACGCCAAGTCCCAGCGCCTGGCGCAACAGGCAAGCGACAACACAACGTCGCGGCATCCAATACACAATTTATTTCACGATAGCGTGCCGAGGGCCACCGCCGCCGCCAGCCATCCCCACTTTCGTTATGTCAGCAGCCTCCACCTCCGTCCGTTTCGCTGCAACGCCGGCGACATGGCCGAGAGCCTCTGTGTGGGAACACCCGCCCCTTCCATACGTTGGCCCAACGGCAGCCCGCGTCGCCTTTACCTCCGGAGAATTCCCTGTCCCGTCCGCCTCTGCGCCAGGTCACTGAACTCCTTGTATCATATGACACGTCACTGACACGACGTCGAATCTTCGCGTCGCTTCGCAGGTGCGGTTGGTGCAGTGGTACCCCGGGCACATCGCGCGCGCGGAGAAGCTCCTGCGCGAGCAGCTCAAGGCCGTCGACGCCGTCGTCGAGGCGGGGCCGCAACACGACTCCCCATCCAGCTTAAAGCACGCCATCCACAGCTGTGTTTTGTCCTCGAAGTCTCTCACGTCATCCCACCTTGCCACCTTTATGATGCTCAAGTTGAGTTTTCACGTGGACGCAACTTGATGCCTTGAAGCAACTCAGGTTGAGCTGGGAAATGGACGCCGTGTGCGGCCAATGAGGATGATGCGGCAAATGTGTGCGGGTACACGGTACACTGTGAGCAAGCAGTCAGGGAGGAGGATGCGGCGAGTGTGTACAGGTGCACTGGAACACGATGAGCAAGCAGTCAGGGAGGATGATGCGGCGAGCGTGTACGAGAACACTGGTACACTATGAGCAAGCAGTCACGTGTTGAGGTGGAGCGGGGACGCCGTGTGGGGCCCGGTGTGGAGGTGCGCGACATCCGCATCCCACTGTCCACCACGCACCCGGACATTCCCGCCTGGGTCGGAGGCAAGGCCCCTGACTGTTTGCTCATAGTATACCTGTACATCACTGCCGCCGCCGCCCTGCATACGTCCTCTGGCTGTTTGCTCAGGGTGCACCTGGTCACCGCTGCCACCGCCGCCCTGCACTCTTCCCCTGACTGTTTGCCCATAGTGCACCCGTACACGGCTCCTACCGCCACCCTGCATGCGTTCCCTGAGTGCTTGCTCGTATTGCAGCTGTGCACCACCACCGCCACCACCATGCGTCACAGCGAGGTTGAACTGGAAAGGGAACGGGTGGCCAGGCCCTGGTCAGCGGCAAGCTCCGTGTGCTGGTGCTGAATCGCGCCGACATGGTCAGCGACGCGGAACGGTCCAAGTGGGTGGCGTGGTTCAAGAATCAGGGCGAGGAGCATGTGGTGTTGACCGACGCGCGCAGCGGGAAGGGCGTGAACCGCGTGCGGTAGGGTGGCCACTTTTCACTCTCCATTCTAGGGAGGCCCTGAGATTGTTCTCATACATTTCCCATAAAGGTTTGGAGGGATAACACTGTGCACTCTCCACTGGGACACACGTTTTGGTCTATTCACCAATCAGCGCTGTGGCGATATGGTCACCCTACAACCCGGGAGGTGGCGATGCTGATGAGCAAGGAGGTGAACGCGAAGCGGGCGGCCAAGGGGCTGATGCCGCGCCCGGTGCGCACAGCTGTCATCGGCTACCCCAACGTCGGCAAGTCGGCAGGGCTCAGTATTTTGTATTCTAACATCGCGTTTATCAAATTCAGTGTCAGCGTTCCGCGAAACGCTGATCTTCTCGAAACCGAGGGTCTGTTTACCCAAGGATGGGGACCTGGTCGGACTTTCGGCGAGGCGGTCGGTGGCATTCTCGTAACGGACAGTTCTGGCTGGTCGAGCGTGATTCGACACCATACCCTCGATACCAGATCCGACACTGAGTTCAAGCCCCAAGGCACTCCCTCGGCCAGTAAATAATGCCTCCCATGTCACACGAACACCCACATTGCGGACCATCATCTATCAAGCGGCATCTTATGACGTGGCAAGCTTCGTTTGCCAGGCCCTACAAGTCGGCGCTGATCAACCGGCTGACAAAGAGTAAAACGTGCGCCAGCGCGCCGCGGCCAGGCGTGACCCGCAACCTGCGCTGGGTGCGCATCGGCGGGGCGGAGAGGATGCAGGGCGGCCTGGACCTGCTGGTAGGGCCAGGCATACGTTTCTCGCCACGTCATAGATGCATTCTGCCCAAGAAACGAGGTGTCCATGTCCATGACGTGGCAAACGATATTTGTTTGTCCCCAGTGCGCCACGTCAAAGGATGCCATTTGATTCAAGAGACGCTGACTGGACTTAAAATACATTGTGATGACGCGGCGGGCGGTATCTGTGCTGGGCCGTAGCTGCTGGACTCACCCGGGGTGCTGCCGCCGCGGCTGTCGGATCAGGCGGCGGCGGCGCGCCTCGCCATGGTAGGGCGGTACTGGTTGACACCAAGTTTACCCCAGGTTGACCCCAGGTTGACCCCAGGTTGACCCCAGGTTGACCCCAGGGTGACCCCAGGGTGACCCCAGGGTGACCCCAGGGTGACCCCAGGTTGACCCCAGGTTGATCCCAGGTTGACCCCAGGTTGACCCCAGGTTGACCCCGAACTGACCCGGGTTGACCGCGCTTGGTTTCAGTGCTTGAAGCCAAGATTTGTTGACCGGCTTTCAAACTTTGGTTTCAAATTCAACTTGCGCCGCTACACCATGGCCAACGACATCGGCGAGGCGTCCTACTTGTCCAGCTCTGTCGCTGCGCAGCTCTTCGAGGCGGGGCCCTACCTTGGAAAGTGTTGAATACAGACGCGTCGGCTATTGGCCTCGCGCGGCACACACTACCCCCATAGTCGCTAAAACTGAATTCGTCTAAACTGCACTAAGCACCCTGCCAATAGGAGATGATGAACCTGCCCGGGTGGTTTGGCAACGGGGGGCTCAAGGAGAACTTGGAGAAGCGGTACAAGATGCAGGTCAACGGTATGACAGGGGAGGACTTCGTGGCGGCGGTGGCGGATCGGGCCATGAGCGAGGCAGGGTGGTCATTGAGAGTAAGCACTCGGTCGACGTTGAATCCCGAAGAACCCTAAATCCCTATGAAGCCCGAAAAGCCCTCATAAACCCCTGAACCCTAACCCCTAAACCCTGGACACTAAGCTCCAAGCATTCGATCGACGTTGAATCGACGAACCGAGTCTCTGTGTCTGTATGAGTCACCCTGAGGTTGAGTCATGCTCTGATCTCGGTCCGAGTGCGTGTTGTCAATGACCCTCCTGCGAGGACATGGAGCGCGCGGGGGTGCGGGTGCTGAACGACTTCAGGAGCGGCGCCCTCGGCGCCTTCTGCCTCGAGCTCACGCCCAAAATAGACAAAGCAGACAAAGCGAAAAAATCCACCAAATCTGGTGTGGCGGTCACGCCCACTGTAGACACGTCAGCCTAGTCTACTTTTGAATACACACACACACACCCTCACACACTGTAGACAAGTATAACCATCCACCACAACTGGTATGGCGCTGTGAGTGACGGCACGTATAACGGGGCGAAGAAGTAGATATATACTCGCGTTTTTACAAGCTGACTAATGCGCTGACTAAATAATAATAATGTACCGTTGAGCCGACCGAAAGCCGCGACCGCAGAGAGCTTGCCTTCGTATGAATATCATCGTTTCGTTTGGCTTAGCTCCCGCTCGCTGGCTTCGCGGCCGGACACCCCAGCTCCTTCAGACCCTTCTAAAAGACAAGAAAACTCACAAAGTTTTTTACTTGACGTTGATCGAGCCCCAAGGCGCTCACGCGATGAGCGTTAACCACCAACGTCATGAATTCCTTCTGGCCCCGTCACCTTTTCTCCCCATTCCCCCATTCCCCCGTGCCCCCGAGTAGCATACGACCACGGCTCACGAGAATGACAGGAACGTGCCCTCGGCGTGCGCTACCACAGTGAGGGCGGCGGCTGCCGGCGCCGTGCTGTAGCGGCGCAAGTTGAAATTGAAAGCAAAACTTGAAAGCAGTTCATCATATTTAATTTCAAGCGCTGAGACCAGGAGCCGTCAACCGAGGGTCAACCTGGGGTCAACCTGGGGTCAACCTGCACCGCCCTACCGTGCCGCTGCCGCCGTCCGCCGCGTACACTTTGATCGCAAAGTCCTTGGTCACCCCCGACCCGCCGCTGTTGTCCGGCGTCGTCACCACCTCGAAGCACGGCCTGGCAGATATTAATCGCCACGTCACAAGACGCCGTTGAAGTCGAGATACGAGGGTTCAAAATGCGTGCCGATGACGCGGCGAGCAACATCTGCCAGGCCCTGCTTCGAACACGCCGTCCGAGGAACCTCCGGAGGACGTCGCCGTGCGCAGGCCGGTCCGCCTGCCAGGAGGGTCATTGAAAACTAGCACTCGACCGACATTAAATAATTGACGAAACACCACATTCGGGCCATGGGCAAAAAAGCTCATATGATGGTCTGGAGCACCACGAACCGAATCTGCGCGTCTGTATGAGCATTCACCCCGAAGGTAAGTCATGCGGGTTTGTCCGATCTCGGTTCGAGTGCTTGTTCTCAATGACCCCCCTGCCTGGGGCTCGTGGTATCGTTGGGCTCCGGCGCCGCGCCGCTGTAGTGGCCAATCAGAAACTCCGCAGATAACGACGCGGGGAGCATCCCGCTCCACTTGCACTCCGCCGTTATCCGCACCCGCGCGCTCGTGCCCGGCTCCAGCCGCACCGTCGCCACCGTGACGGCGGTCGACGCGTCATTGGTCATGGTGACCGCGCGGGAGATGGACGTGGACCGCGCGTTGAGGCTAACAACAGACGGCACAGCCCCCTCGCAGAAGGGTCATCGATAACAAGCACTCAAGCCGAGATCGGACGTGCCCGCATGACTTACGTTCAGGGTGAATGCTCATATAGACACGCAGGGGAGGGGGAAGAGGTATTCGACGTTGGTCGAGTGCTTGTTCTCAATGACCTTCCTGCCTCGCTCGCCAGCGTCAGGTGCTCCCCGCTCTTCGTCGTCACCGTCACGGCGCCTGCGGGGGTCACCACCAGACGGTCGCTCGTCTCGTACGCTGCCGAAGACGCGCTGTACTCCTGCTGCTGGACTTTGACGTAACCTGCGGCGTCGCGGCCGGAGATGAAGCTGACACCGCTCTTCAGGGACTTACACTCGTTCACCTTTCGGCTTAACGTGAGCAATTCTTGTGGGTCACGTTGGATAAATTGGGTGCTTTCAGTGATAAAGACGGCTCAGGTTGAGCTGATAAGTAGAAGAGTGTAAGCACCTGCTGCAGAGTGTTGGCACGGGATACGTCGTTGGTGAGTGGACGTGTTTCTTGGGTTATTAGACCTCGGAGTGCTCAGGTTGAGCTGGTAAGTGGACGAGCGTAAGCCCCTGCCGCTGGTGCCGCTGCGGGCGTACGACTGCAGCGACACCTCCTCGGAGGCCAGGCCGTAGAACAGGGGCTTACTCTCATCCACTTTTTGGCTTGATGTGAGCACGTCCTATGCGAGTATGGCAGGTTCGGTGGTTTCGGTGGCGAAAACGGCTCAAGTTGAGCTGAGAAGTGGACGCTGGCTGTGGCTTCGGTGACCAGAACGGCTCAGGTTGAGCTGAGAAGTGGACGCTGGCTGTGGCTTCAGTGATAAAAAACGGCTCAGGTTGAGGTGAAAAGTGGACGAGTGTAAGCCCCTGCCGTAGAATATGCCGCCCGACGCCACCGCGGTGATGGATGCTGACGAGCTTGCCTGGATCGGCGGTTCAGAGGAAGGATGTCATTTTCAAGTGTTAGGATGGGATGGCATGGGATGGGATGGGATGGGATGGGTGTTGGATGGTTGTCAAATTGGGTGTAAGGGTGGGTGTGAGGGTGGGTGGGGATGGGTGTTAGGGTGGCCGTTAGGGTGCCTCTAGGGTGGGTGTTAGGATGCTAGGATGTCACAATGATGCAATATTAGGTTCAGGTGAGGCATGCTGGGACAGGTGTATGACTCACCTCGGTAGCGGCGAGCGCGACGTTGTTACCCGACCCAGTGAGATCCGCGCACTGCGTGGTGCCGTAGAAGCTCCCGCACGCGTTGAGCGCGATGCCCGTGCCCATGAAGTAGTGGCGCAAGTTGAAGTTGAAAGCGAAGTTTGAAAGCGGCTCATCATAATTAAGCTTCAAGCGATCAGTTCCAGACGGTTTCAACACGGTGCATCATAATTTAGCTTCACGCGCTGAAACCAGGTTTCGGTCAAGCCGGGGTTGGAATTGGGGTCAACTTGCACCGCCCAACCATGATGGACGTGCCGCCCAGGTCGCCGGTCAACGCCAGGCCGTCTCCCTTGATGTAGCGGCGCAAGGTGAAATTGAAACCAAAGTTTGAAAGCGGTTCATCACATTTTTCCTTTGAAGCGTGGGAACCAGGCGCTTTCAATGGAGCAGCACGTGGTAAGGTCACAGAGTATCACACGCGAGCATTGGGTTAGAGACCCAAGTTAAAGGACGTCTTATCCCGTGCTTGCAAATACGGGTTTCAACCTGCACCCTAACCCCTAAACCCTAAACCCTACCTTGACGGTGGTGGTGCGGTCGGTACCGGAGCGCACCGAGTCGATGGCCACCGCCCAGGGGCTTACACTCGTCCATTTCTCAGGCCAAAGTAAGCACTGTTTGTGGGGACGTTGGGTACCTTCAGTAGATAGATGGGTCATAACTCGTGACAAAGTGGACACAAAATGGCTCACGGACCGAACCGGCTTAGGTTGAGCTGAGAAGTGGACGAGTGTAAGCCCCTGCCACAGCGCCAGTGTATTTGTCCGCGGCCAGCACGGCGTACCCGGCGGTCTTGACGGACAGCGTGTTGGTGGCGGCCAGGGTGTGGCGGCGCAAGTTGAATTTGAAAGCAATGTTTGAAAGCGCTTCATCATATTTAGTTTCAAGTGCTGATACCATAGGCGCATTCAACACGGGTTTGTATAATGGCAACCTGCACCGCCTTACCAGTGTCATGTCGTCGGCTGAGGTCAGTGCCACGTCGTATTCATTGCTGGAGGACATCACCAAGCGGTAGGATCATTGAGAACAAGCACTCGAGCCGAGATATAGCATAATTTTCAAACCAAGATTGAGCGTAACTTACATTCAAGGCGGATGCTCACATAGACGAGCGGAGGAGGAGGAGGAGGAGGAGGAGGAGGCGGAGGAGGAAGGGGAGTGGGATGAGGAGGAGGATGAGGAGGAAGAGGAGGAGGAGATGCGACGTCGGTCGAGTGGCTCTTCTCAACACCCCCCCTACCAGGTTGCCGCCGGAGGCGACGGAGACGGGCCGGCCGGCCGCGGACTCCACGACGATGCCGGAGTCGGACAGTTCCACCTTCCCCACGGAGGAGGTGCCTGCGTGGCTAGTTCAGGTGGCCGGAATGTTAGTCTCTCGTTCATGGGATGTGCTGCTGATGTAACATGACGTTATATGATGTGGAGTAATGCTAGACTCGTGAGGATAGGATGTGCCGCGCCAGTGATGTGCCCGGTGATGTTAGGTCCAATTTGATAGGACGCTTCGATCAAATGGAGGGGGTTGCTCACCCTGCGACAGCGTGGTGGTGAATGTTTCCGCGGAGGTGACCACCGTGTTGGCGCCCGCCCCCACCGTCACTCAGGGGCTTACACTCGTCCACGTTTGGGCTCAACTTAAGCGCATTCTGCTGGATAGGGGTGCATTTTGGGGTTCTTTAGGGGGTGTTTAGGAGGTGTCAGGGGGTTTGAAGGAGTATCAGGGGGTGTTTTGGGTGTACTTTGTGTCAGAAACGGCTCAGGTTGAGCTGAGAAGTGGACGAGTGTAAGCCCCTGCCGTCACTGTCTGGCCGTCGCGCGCCGTGATGTCCACATCCCCCGCCGCGCTCACCACGAAACGATCGCTCATGCCTTGCTGTAGCGGCGCAATTTGAAATTGCAAGCAAAAGTTGAAAGCAGTTGATCAGTTTGAAGCTTCAAGCGCTCGCAGTTCCATCATATTGTAGATTCAAGCGCTCAAGCCATAGGCGCTTTCAACACGGGTTTGACACTGCCAACGTGCACCGGCCTACCTTGCTTGATATAGAACGCGTCCGAAGCTGCAAACGATAACTCGAGATCCGCCCCGGAGTTGAACTTCAACGACTCCCCACTGTTGGTGCCCACGTTGGCGGCGTAGACAGTGCCTCCGAAGCGCGCGTCCTTGGCGACCGCCAGGCCACCCGCAGACATCATCGCGGCCGTGCTGGTGTCCGACGCGTCGCTGGTGTCCGCAGTTTGAATGGTGCCGCCTGCCAAAATATTAAGGCCTACGCCGAGGCCGCCCTGGAACCAGGGGCTTACACTCGTTCACTTTTCAGCTCAACTTAAGCCGTGTCTGACACACAAAATCACCCTGCACACCATAAACACCCCACAACAGCCCCTTAACACGGGCTACATAATCCCTGCGCGCACCCCCTATCCCATAAAAAGCGCTCAAGTTGAGCTGAGAAGTGAACGAGTGTAAGCCCCTGCCTGGAACACCACGGAGGCGTCGTCCACAGAGGTGGCCTCCGTGCCGTCCGTGCACGTCATGGTGTAGCGGCGCGAGTTGAATCTGAAAGTAAAGTTTGAAAGCCGCTCATCGTACTTCAGTATCACGCGCTCACTTATAGGCGCTTTCAATGTGGGTTCGATAGGGTCAACCTGCACCGCCCTACCATGGTGCCGCCAAACTGCGACGCGCGCGCCACCGCCAGCCCGTAGAATACGGATAACTTGCCGCCCACCACCGCGTTGGATTCCACATCCAGCGTCTTCCCCATTTCAGAGCCGGGCAGATAATGCTCGCCACGTTATTGGACGCTAATAAACTCCAGAGTCCAGGGTCCAAAGTGCGTTGGATGACACGGCGGGCAATATCTTTCAGGCCTTACCCCATGTACACATCACCGCCGATATGCGAGCCACCCTTGACGTACAGCGCGCCGGCGCCGGCAGCCAGGGACAAGCAAATATTGACCGCCACGTCATCCAACGCGTGTTTACGACTACTTTTTGAGTTCAACGGCATCCTGTGACTGGGGAGCGATATCTGGCAGGCCCCACCGGACTCCTTTCCGTCCGTGGTGTCCAGGATTTTCACGCCGCCCTTGATGTAGCGGCGCACGTTGAATTTAAAAGCAAAGTCTGAAAGCGGTTCAGTGAATTTTGTATTCAAGCGCTGAAACCAAACGCGGTCAGCACGGGGTCAACCCAGAGTCAGCCTGGGGTCAACCTGCACCGGTCTACCTTGACGGCGACAGAGCGCTCCACGGCCAGGCCGCCCGCCATTAGGGCCTTACCATCGTTCCCTGAATGTTCGCTCATACACGCGGGTTATTGAGAATAACGACTCGACGGCCAGATGAAGGTTTTCGAGGCTGTTGGTAAATGCCCATACAGACGCGCGGACTCGATTCGTGATCGCCGACCGACCGCAGACTATCGTATGGGCATTTACCCTCAGCTCGCGAACGTCGATCTGGCGGTTTATGGCGATCTGGCCGTCGGTCGAGTCGTTATTCTCAATAATCCCCCTGTCATAGTGTATGAAGGCGGCGGCGGTAGTGGTGTACAGGTGCAGACCATGTGCAACCAGTCAGGGGACAACGCCGGGACAACGCGGCGGCGGCAGTTGTGTACGGGTGCACAATGCGCTGCCAGTCAGGGGACGCCGCGCCCGGCCCGGCAGTTGAGTACCAATGCACCATGAGTAAACAGTCAGGGGACGCCGCGCGAGGCCCCGCCTGCCAGCCGCACGGAGGCGTCTACGTTGTCGGCGGCGGTGACTGTGGCGTCCGTGGTGTCGGCCACGCGCACCGTGCCTGCATGTGTTGGGGAGGAGGGTACACGGTTACGTTTTAGTCAACAATGTCATCAACCGAAGCATGCGTTGGATGGAGGCCGTTGCGCGTGTTGTGGGTGTTGTGAGTGTGGGTGCGGCAAGCCTCCGAGAAATCAAAAGATATCCTCAATATAATTCAGATCTAGTAGCTGATTTGTTAGTTGGCCTTCATTGGCTGCCACTCCCGACACGTAAATGAAGACTGTACGGTATCACGAACGCCAGAACGGTTTCAAAAGCGCCAGAACGGTGTCAGGAACTCCAGAACGGTGTTGCGAGCGCCTGAACAGTATCACACCGCCAGCACGGTGTAACGGGTATCACCGCCAGAACAATTACACGAACGCCAGAACAGTTTCACACCGCCAGAACGGTTTCACGAACACCAGAACGGTTTTTTGGACCCGGCGGAAATGGTACCCGGGGACCCCCTACTCACCCGTCATGAAGGTCTTCTTGCCCACCGTGAGGCCGCCGGTGGTTACCAGCGACGCCAAGGCGCTGCACGACGTGTACGTGCCCGTCCCGCACGAGTCCGTCGCGTTCATCGCGTTCACCGGGTACGCCACCTTGACGTTCTCCGCCCCGTCCCGCGTGTCGAACGTCATCATCGGGTTCCCAGACTCAGCTGTAATCGTCAGTCCCGCCGCCTCGATGTAGGGGCAGGTGTGAAATAGGCAAGGGTGCGAGGTTAGGTTGCCTTGGCAGCAGATTCTGTTACTTAGTTTCCATATTCGCTGGCTGGGCACCCGCCCTTACTGAGTTCCTTGGAACAGAAATGCTGGCCACATCATAGCATGTCATTGGACGCATGGAACAGAGGGTTTACAACGCGATGGACGACTTGTTTCGCAATGTGTTCCAAGCCCCGCCTCATTGTCCTTAGCCTCCAGGAGGGTGTTGAGCATATGCAGCGGCGCGTGCACTTCGAACCGCTCAGTGTCGGAGTTGACGACCGCGTATGTGGTGCCCGCCGTGTCCGTGATCGACAGCGCCGTTTGTCAGGGCCGCAGCGCTCGTGCCCAGGCTAGCTCAACTTGGGCAACCTCGAGGTTTCAAGTTGGCATTACACAAGTGGCTTCAGTCGAGTGGACCAGGGCAAAATGGCTTTTAGGGACGGAGACAAAACGCGACTCATGATGAGGTGAGAAGGAACAGTGGTGTTCTCAGGTGAGCTGAACGTGAGCATCCTCGAGATATCAAGTATGGATGACAAGTACAAGGGACACTGGTTTGAGACCTCCCAAGGTCTCAGGGACCAAATGCGGCGCAATTTGAGGTGCAAAGGGACAGTAATGTTCGGCCGCGCCGTGGGGTTGTTGTCGAGGACCAGGAGGTCTGACTCGCCGTTGCTGTTATCGAAGATGAGGCTGCCGTGCAGGTAGGCGGTGCCGTCCACCTCCAAGCAGGGGCGCACACTCCTCCACATCCCAGCTCAATCTAAGCCATTTTGGTCAGTGAGCCGTTTCGTGTCCAGTTTGTGACCAGTTATGTCCCATACATATACTGAAGGTACCCAACGTGTCCCACAAAAAGTGCTTACGCTGAGCTGAGAATGAGACGAGTGTGAGACCCTGCCTCGAAGCGCTGCACCGGCGCAGAGGTGTCGTTGTACTTGCGGTAGGGTCGCACCCGCACATCATCGACTGCTCCCTATATGACTGTGGCTGTCAGGCTGTGGTGCCGGGTGATAATCAACGAAACTTCGCGGTGCGGTGCGAAGTGCGAAGTGACAGCCCCAGCAGCGATGACACCACATGCAACTGATAATATGTACTAGCAACTGCTCACTATGTAAATGTTGTCCGGGGTGACCTTCAACACAACTTTGCAGTGCCGTGCGAAGTGACAGCCAGTCCCGGACCCTGCCTTGCTAATGTCACCCACGGCCACGTTGCCGCTGGGCCCGTCAGCAGGGTCATTGAGAAAAAGCGTTCGAACAGATATCGGAGCACGACTCACTCTCAGGGTGTGAAAGCTCACGCAGACGCGCGGGCTCGGTTTGTCGATTCGACGTCGGGCGAAAGCCTGTTCTACCGGCAGTACGAACAGTACAGCCTGTATCTAGACAAGGAGCTAACGCTCCTGTCTGCTCCTCATTCTTCAATAACCAGCCTGCCCGTGCACGTACAGCCGCCCCATAGCGTTCCAGTTGGGGCGGCTGTCCAGCCCATAGAACGCCTCCGGCAGCGTGTCCACCCGCAGGCAGGGGCTTACACTCGTTCACGTTAGAGCTCAACTTGAGCAACTCCAGGACACAATCATGAGTCAAGTTGGGTTACACGGTGGACAGAAGAGGTCAAGTTGAGCTGAAATCGGAACGAGTCTACGCCCCTACCCGCAGGATGGCACCCGCGGACTGCCCCGCGACTGCGGGTGGGGGTTGGAGTTGGAGGGGGATGGAGTGGTGAGAGGGTGCGTGTGTGAGCGTGTGGGTGTGGGCTGTGATTGTGTGAGGGTGTTGGTGTTCAAATGGCCGTGTGCTCAGGATCAGCGAGAACATCTAGGCCACACAAGTTAGATGGGGAGAGAGGTGGAGCTGAGAGCGAGTGGGGGGGCGAAGGTATGGGGAAGGTAACCGCGTCGAGGGTGGGGGCGCGCGGGGGCTCGAGTGTCCGCGCGCCGCATGTGCCGGGGCATTTTCGCAGGTAACCTAAAAAAATAACGGCACACCTGACGGGTGGGTGCTTGCTCAGCGCAAACGTAATGCAGAATGTCGTGCGTTTCGTAGCGACTGTGCAGACAGAGGCGGGGTTTCGCCGGCGGTTGGAGGCGGGGGTTCGCCGGCAGCGACGCGTATGCAAAGAACCTGCCGGCAAAAGCGGCGAGGACGCGCCGGGGGCTCGGGCGCTGCCGCGGCCCCTTGGTGTCCCCGGCCGGGAATGCCCCTGGAAAAAGCTACGGGTGTGAATGCTTAGGTGGCCGCTCACCTGGGAGCAGGAGGCACGCCGCTAGCACCACGACCGCCGCCGCCGCCCGGCGCGCCGACCGTTGCGCCATCGCCATCGTTCGCCGCGCCCGCTCTCTCACGCCGGTGTCGCCGGCGCTGCGCGTTATGTGACTTCAGACAAGGCCGCCTCTGGTTTTGGGCTTTTGCCTTTTGGCCCGAAGAAATGCGCGCCGAGCGCCAGCGCCAGCGCCATCCGTTTGATATTGTCATGATCCCCCCACCGGATCTGGTCAACTACAGGAATCCTGACCAGGTTTAGGGTTTAGGTTTAGGCCACCGGAGCGGAGGCACTCACTCGACGAGCATTAACCAAACCCCTCCGTCATTTCACTTCTCTCGTGTCGTCCACAGAACGAGTGTATTGTGATGATGCAAGAGGGAATTTGCACGCGTTACATGTGCATTGCGCTGGGCGCCTTTCCCAGAACCGCGTTGGGTGGGGGTTGGGCGTTCATGTCAACCGGTGCACCTGTGCTCGATTGCCCACCTCAACACCGTCAGTCACCCGCACTCGGTGGCGCTCGGTATCTGGTGTGTTGTCTGAGGAGACAGCTGGATGTGTTTACATCCAATTCGCCCGTACCCACACTCTTCTTCTCTTTTTATGAGTTGTGCCCTTCAGCCGTCGATTGATCCAAGTTGTCTGTACCAACACTCCGATGCTCTTGTATGGAGTTCGGCCCTTGAGGCGTGCTATGGTTGAGCCCGCACCGTACTGATAAGCGTGATATGATTATACTGGACCGGTTGTGTGCCCCAGAGTGACAAGACATGACCTGGTCATCTTGTCCACAAGATGACAAGATGACAGTATCGATATAGAAAATGACCTTAAAACGATTGTATGGAAAGATGACAGTATAGATATGGAAGATAACCATCAGATGACGGTATCAATATGGGAGATGACAGTATCGATATGGAAGATGACCATCAGATGACGTTATCAATATTGGAAATGACAGGATCGATATGGGATATATGGTCACTCTCTTCTACACGCGCCGACCCTGCCTACCAAAATGAATCTTGGGTTTGAGTGGCGAGACCCTGATTCCGGGTCTCGGTCGACAGAGCCGACCGGCCGTTCGAACTGCTTGAGTTAATAATCCCAGAACTCGACCTTTATGAGGTAGCATACTATCGCTACGTTTCATCGCAACAAACATCATCGATGGACGACGATGTGACCTTCAAAGCAATAGAGCAATGTACATATTAGTATTAAAACAACAAAACAGGTCTCGGACCTTACCCTCACACCCAGGTTGTTCGCTTACATAAATCTAGGTCTGTTAGGAGTCAAATTCGTATGAGGAGAGGAACCACTTGACCAGCTTTGCTTTTTCACTAACGTTCATCGATCCTCAAGGCGCTTCACATGGTGAGCATGAGCCAACTCCGTCCGATAACGTGCTCACTAACGTTCATCGATCCTCAACGCGCTTCACATGGTGAGCATTAACCAAGCCCCCTCCGCCATTCATTTCAAGCGCACGTCTGTAATAAAATCTCGCCTTCAATCTGACGATCGGACAATCTGACAATTTACCACAGACCGATGAACTTCCACCACATCATGCCAATGACGCCAAAGATGCTGAAGTTGACCACCCACATGTAGCGGCGCACGTTGCAATTGAAATCAACGTTTGAACGCGGTTCGTCAGATTTGAGTTTCAAGCGCTTAGATCCAGGCGCTTTCAACGTGGGTTTCATAGGTTCAGCCTGCACCGCCTTACCGACATGTACGCGCCCTGCTTCCACAACTTGCCCATCGAGATCTCGCCGCTGCCGAAGTTTGGCGGCGCAAGTTGAATTCGAAAGCAAGGTTTGAAGGCGGTTCATCATATTGCAGTTTCAAGCGCTCAGTTCCACGCGCTTTCAACGTGGGTTTCATCGGTTCAATTGGCACCGTGCAATTCCATGCGCTTTCAACATGGGTTTCATCGCTTCAATCGGCACCGCATGGCTCCAGGCGCGTTCAAGATGGGTTTCATCGGTTCAACCTGCACTGCCATACCGAAGTACACCGCGGACTGGCCACTGTGTACTGGCGCAAGTTGAAATTGGAAGCAAAACTTGAAAGCAGTTCATCGTATTTCAGTTTCAAGCACTTAGTTCCAGGCGCTTTCAACGTATGTTTGATAGGGTCAACCTGCACCGCCCTACCGCTGGCGTAGTGCGTCAAGCCGCCGAACATGTTGGTGTTGAACGCCAACGTCAGCGCCGGCACCCAGGGGCGTTCACTCCTCCACTTCCCGGCTTGAAGTGAGCACTTTTTGCAGGATGCGTTTGGTGAACGAAGGGTTCCAGTGACAAGAACGGCTCAGGTTAAGGTGAGAAGTGGACGACACTCGTCCACTTCTCGGCTTGACGTGAGCACGTTTTGAGACACACGCCGGGTAATTTCAGTCTATCTTATTGACAAGAACGGCTCACGTTGAGCTGAGAAGTGGACGAGTGGCAGCCCCTGTAAGGCCCAAACACAGCTGTGCACAACCGTCCACTTTTTGGCTTGATGTGAACACTTTTCGCGGTGGTTTCAGTGACGAAAACGGCTCAGGTTGAGGTGAGCAGTGGAGGAGTGTGCCGGCCCTGCCGCCAGCGCGGGGGGCGCGCCGGACGCCAGCATCATGCTGAGGAACGCCGGGTCGTAGCGGCGCAAGTTAAAATTGACAGCAAAACTTGAAAGCAGTTTATCATGTTTCAGTTTCAAGCGCTTCGTTCCAGGCGCTTTCAACGTTGGTTTGATAGGGTCAACCTGCACCGCCCTTGCCGGGTACAGGGCGCCCACGTGGGCGGATTGCGAGGCGAAGAAGTAGTGCATGAAGTAGTAACCGAGGTGCAGAATACCGAAGGCGCTCATCCAACCTGTATTAAGGGACCGATTAATTAGAGTAAGCTCATGACCTCTGTTCAGAAATTGTTCATTTCCGCAGATAAGCCCGTCTCCAAGCGTCAAATTTGGGCTTCGCGGGGCGATTTTGGGCCCCAACATTTCGTTTTCGACAGCTGATTCTTAATGCCTGCCAATTTTAGCCACGGGCTCAAGTCGGTTAAGGGAACGCAGTCGTGTCTTGCCACGTGCGGGGAAAGCAATTAGGTCAGGGAGGTGTACCACGTGTGAGATACCGGACCTGTGGCCAGGTCAGGGAGGAGGCGGCGAGTGTGTGCAGGTTAGCCGGTACACTATATGAGCACACAGTCAGGACGAGCTGGACAGGGAACGATTGGCCAAGCCAGGGAGGAGGCGGCGAGTGTGTACGGGTACTCCGTCATCGGGCCATGCCATTGTAGGGGGGCCAGGTGCTCATCATAGGGGGGTATGGTGCCCATTACAGGGGGGTGCAAGTGCCCATTACAGGGGGGTCAGGTGTCCATTACAGAGGGGTCAGGTGCCCCATCCCAGGAGGGAGGGTTGACCCATTATAGGGGGTTCAGGTGCCCACTACAGGGGGGTCCGGGCCCTGCCCATGTTGGCAGCGGTCAGTGCGGTTGAAACCAGCCCGCTGAAATAAGGCACCACGCCCTTGACGTAGGGACTGATGGACAGTGCTCATCACGTCATATGATGAGATTTAAATCACGAGATGAGGGTTCACAAGGCGTTGAATGACGAGGCGGGCACTACCCATCAGTGCGCATACTGCTCGCCACGTCATAGGCTGCCATCTTACTCAAGAAACGAGGGTTCACAGGGCGTTAGATGACGTAGCGATCACTATCCATCAGTCGTGCCATTTAAATCAAGAGATCAGGGTTCACAAGGCGTTGGATGACGTGGCGAGCACTATCCATAAGTCCCTAGCGATGGATAGTGCTCGCCAGGTCATAGGATGCCATTTCAATCAATAAACGATGGTTCACAAGGCGTTGGATGACGTGGCGAGCACTATCCATCAGTCACAAGGCGTTGGATGACGTGGCGAGCACTATCCATCAGACACAAGGCGTTGGATGACGTGGCG
>Ga0307489_10001110_pt1 | contig 17537 bp, 9 predicted proteins | sample SB12metaG_FD_202247 | JGI IMG/M metagenome (GOLD analysis project Ga0307489, IMG submission 202247) | Sea-ice brine microbial communities from Beaufort Sea near Barrow, Alaska, United States - SB 1.2 | ecosystem: Environmental > Aquatic > Marine > Coastal | place: USA: Alaska | collected 2017-05-06
TGCCAATCGGGCCTTTCACCAACGCAAGTGGTATAAGTTGAATCAATTAATGCTAAAGTGCCATCAGTACTGATAGATAATTCGCGGGCACTGCCGTGTCCAGGATTATCAGTCAATTGATATGAGGTATTACCTAATGTAGTTTTGTGTGATAAATGGCTGACATCAATATTGTCTGCAAAAATGTTTATACCACTATTTTGATATTGAATGTTTCCTTCAGCAACCAAGGAAAGCGATTCTCTATTGAAGGTAAGTTCATCAGCGAGGATCGTATGGTCTTTATTTACTAAAATCACATCGCCATTAAATGTGGCTAATTGATTTCTATGAATGGATGAAGATTTCGCTTCAACGCGAATACTATCATCAATGATTTTAGTAAAGTTGTGAGTTATTTGATCATAGGTAGTTATTAAACATTGCTGCTTCTCAGTACCAACAGAGTTGTTTTCTTGGCTTAATGATCCCGTTAACGGTACTTTTTGATAAGTTTCATCAGCAGAATAGCTAGCCACTGAAGTTAATAGACAAAAAGTTAACAAAATTAATTTACGACGAAAGAGCATTTGTTGTCCGAAAAAGTGATGACCAATACTTGTTTTTTGAAAGAAAAACAAAACACTAAAAGGCAATGAAAAACATATTTTTTTGCCAAACACCGCTATGATATAGCAATTTTCATTATCTCGCTAATGCCTTTCTTCATTTTTAGGCAAGCTATTTCTTTAAAGGTGGATTTCTTTGTCACAAGAATCACGATGCATGTTATTAAAAAACTGGTTGTCTTCTGTTTTAACAGACACGGAAGAACAATTTGCCATTGAATTACAGCCAATGACAGGAGATGCTGGTTTTCGTCAGTACTATCGCTTTAATTTTAAAGGACAGAGCTTAGTGGCTGTTGATGCACCACCCAAATACTCAAACAATGAGGCTTTTGTCGCGATTAGCCAAGCGTTGATAAATGAAAAAATTAATGTTCCAAAAATAATTGCCTTAGATGTCCAACAGGGTTTTCTTTGTCTTACTGATTTTGGTAATCAACTACTTGCTGATATCTTGGTAAAAACTACTTCGGCTGTTGATGTGCAGAAGGTTTACTCTCAAGCAATAAGCTTGCTACCAGCTATTTCTAAAGCAAATGTATTGAAAAGCAAAGTTGGAGATCTGAAGAGGGGCGATAACCAATATCAACTGCCAATTTATGATCAAGGATTTATTGAACTCGAACTTCAAATCTTCACTCAGTGGTTACTTGAAAAACATTTAAACATCGAGTTATTAGATGATGAAAAAAATCAGCTTAGGCAGTGTTTTTCATTTTTGACCGTTAGCGCATTATCTCAGCCTAAAGTTACTATGCATCGTGACTATCATAGTCGAAATATTATGGTACTTAATGATAAATCATTAGGTGTTATTGATTTTCAAGATGCGGTAATAGGTCCGATAACTTACGATATAGTCTCTTTATTAAGAGATTGTTATACCCGTTGGCCGGACAGTATAATTCAACCTTTGTTTAAATATTTTTGTCAGCTGATGACCAAGCAATATTCACTTGAGTATATCAAAGAGCAGCAATGGCAGGAGTGGTTTGATTTAATGGGCGTACAGCGCCACTTAAAGGCGAGTGGTATTTTTTGCCGATTATATTATCGTGATAACAAAGGCGGTTATTTAAGTGACATTCCCTTAACACTGTCATATATACAAGATGTTAGTGCTAAGTATCCCGAGTTGAGTTTTTTGCATCACTTGATAAAATCACAAGTATTACCTGCAATGCAGACAATTAATAATAAGATAAGTGATAGCTAATGAAAGCAATGATTTTAGCGGCAGGGCGAGGTGAACGAATGAAACCACTAACGGATAAGTGCCCTAAGCCGCTATTAAAAGTACAAGGGGTGGCATTAATTGAACATCATATTAAAAAACTCGCTCAAATAGGCATTAAAGAAGTCGTCATTAATCACGCTTGGCTGGGTGAAATGATTGAAAGATATCTAAATGATGGTAGCCAGTGGCAGATAAATATCACTTACAGTCCTGAAAGTCCGGCATTAGAAACCGCGGGCGGTATTATTAAGGCGTTACCTTTACTTGGTGATAAGCCTTTTTTATTAATCAATAGTGATGTTTTTACTACCTTTGATTTTAGTGACATTCCTGTATTGCCCGATGATAAACTCGCCCATTTATGGTTGGTTGAAAATCCTGAACATAATTTATCAGGTGACTTTTATATTGATGATGGATTGTTACAAAATAAACCAATAATTTTTGAGGCTGGACAGAAGCAAAAAAGTTACACTTACAGCGGTATTGCTATATTTAAACCTGAATTTTTTCAACAAGACTCTTTTCAACCACAAGGAACATCGACCATAGATAAAACATCAATATTACCATTAGCGCCCATGTTAAGAGTAGCAGCTGAGCAGAGGGGAATTACCGCAAGTGTTTTACCATATGCTTGGACAGATGTTGGCACGCCAGAGCGGTTGGCACAGTTAAACTCATACCAGTCTAGTTAATCTTTTTTAGGAAAAATAAATAGTATGCATATTTGGGGTAAAGTTTTAGGTTTCTTATTTGGTTTTATGCTGAGCAAAAACCTTTTTGGTGCGTTGTTAGGGTGTTGGGTTGGTCATATGTTTGATAGAGGCCGTCGTATTGAATTAGATGGTTTTTCTCCTAACAAAGTCGATGATATTACTCGTCAAACGGTGTTTTTCTATTCGACTTTTTCTGTGATGGGCTATATTGCTAAAGCTAATGGTCAGGTAAATAAACACGAAATTGCTTTTGCCACTGCCTATATGGATAAAATGGGTTTAACTGGCAGTATGAGACAACAAGCGCAAGATGCTTTTCGTGAAGGAAAAACAACAGACTTTGCTATTGATGAAAGGTTAAGTAAATTCAAACGTTCATGTGGTCGTCGCCATGACTTGCTGTTGATGTTTATAGAGATACAAATTCAAGTCGCATTTTCGGATGGTGAGTTAGACGTTACCGAACGCGCCGTATTACATAATATTGCTAAACAATTAGGCTTCTCAACCCGAGAGTTAGACAAACTATTAGAAATGATTATTGCTGGAGCTGCCTTTCATCAAGGGGGCTCATATCACAGTAATAGCAATCAAGGGCAGCAAAATTATCGTCAATCTGCAGGGCCTCAGCAGTTAAACAGCGCTTATAAAGTATTAGGAATTGATGAAAATTCAGCATTGAAAGACATTAAAAAAGCCTATAAAAAACTTATGTCTCAACATCATCCTGATAAGTTAATTGCTAAAGGTCTGCCTCCGGAGATGATGGAAGTTGCTAAGCAAAAAACTCAAGACATTCAAGCGGCTTATGATTTGATATCCAAAAATAAATAAGCTTTATTTTGAACTTTCCTGTTTTGATTATTATTAACAATCTCAGCGATGATCAATAGAAGCTAAATAGTGCAGAAGTCATCACCTCAGGTTAAATGATTGTCGTTATGAGTAATCAAATAATATGATACCGACTAAAAGTCTATATTCTGAGGCTATTGTTAATTGAAAGGGCAAGGTGCCATAAAGACTAACTTTTCACTATTTACAGGGTGAGATATTTCTAGTACTTGTGCATGAAGTTGCAGGCGTTGGCTGGCGCTCAATGCTTTGTCGTGGGCATATAGTCGGTCACCTAAAATAGGATGACCTATGGCTAGCATATGGACACGGAGTTGATGAGAACGTCCGGTAATCGGTGTTAACTCTAGTAAAGTGCTTAATTCACCCTTACGTTCATCAATACTAATGACCCGCCAATAGGTCAGTGCTTTTTTACCCTGGTCATAATCAACTTTTTGCTTTGGACGATTAGGCCAATCGCAAATAAGAGGCAGGTCAATATTACCGGTACTTTCTTTTACCTCACCATACACTCTAGCGACATAACTTTTTTTAGTTAAGCGTTTTTCAAATTGACGGCTAATGTCAACATGGGCGGGTTTATTGAGTGCCATTAAAATAATGCCAGAGGTTGCCATATCAAGACGATGCACTATAGTCGCCTTGGGTAAAACACGTTTAACACGGTTTTGTAAACAATCTTGATGCTCAGGTAGCCTACCAGGCACCGATAGTAAACCGCTGCCTTTATTGAACACCACTAAATCATCATCTTGATAAATGATATCAAGATAAGGCGACATCGGTGGTTGATAAATAAAGTCAGGGTTGGCTGCCATAGGGTATTTATTCTCTTTTGTTTATTAAGCGCTATTGGTTGCTAACCACTATCATGCGCACCGCTTCAAATTTCAGTTGCGCTTTATCGATATAGTTACTGAGTTCATCTTGCTGTACTTTTATAAAGTCTAACTCTTCTTGGCGAACACTAGGGTTTATTGCGGCAAGGGCTGTTAAACGGTCAAACTCTTCATCTAAAGTTTTGTGCATGTTAGTTAAGGCCTTAGTTTGAATATTGGCCACTTGTTTGTCTGCATGACCTTCTGCTTTAGCAACCATGTTTGGAACTTGAGCTTTCAACGCTTTAACCAGTTGAAGTGCCACTTGCTTTTTTACCGGTGTTAATTGATTATCCAGTACCTGTTCACTGACTTTTTCAGCTAAGTTTAGTCCTGACTTATCAACTAATACTCGTACCGGCGTTGTCGGCAAATAACGACCTAATTGTAAATGAGCAGGGGCAGTGGCTTCTAAGGTGAATAAACATTCTAAGAAAAAGGTGCCCACAGGTAATGACGGGTTTTTCAAAATGCCGATACTGGCATTACCAATATCATCACTGAGTAATAAATCGATCACACCGCGCACCATAGGATGATCCCAAGTGATCAACTGATAATTCTCATTTTGTAATGCAGTTTCTCGATCAAAGGTAATAGTGGTGCCATCTTCTGGCAAGCAAGGGAAGTTAGAATTGAGCATATGTTCAGTTTGATTTAAAGCAACGGCATTATCTGCTTTATCATCTTGTTGAACACCAAAAACATCAAATACTTGGAGCATAAATTGTGGCAAAGTAAATTGACGATCTTGTCGAGCAATCTTATCCACTAATTCATGAGCTCTGCCTTGACCTGAAGAGTTAAGCTCAAGCAACTTATCACGACCCGACGCTAATTCCGCTTTAAGTGTTAAGTGTTGATTATGACTAGTATCAATAAGTGCTGTTGCGGCATCAGACTGCCATTGTGCCGATAAGGCTAACTTTATTATCTCTTGGCCAAAACTCTCAAATATAACGCGACCAGTAATACAGGTCTGCTCAAAGGCATTAAGTCCGAGCTGATACCAATTAAATAACAATTGCTGGGCAGAGTCTTCAAAATAAGGCACATGTATCTGAATAATCTCTGTTTGACCGATACGGTCTAAACGACCGATACGTTGCTCAAGTAAATCTGGATTACTCGGTAAGTCAAATAAAACTAAGTGATGAGCAAACTGAAAGTTACGACCTTCACTACCAATTTCTGAACACAATAATAATTGGGCACTGTCTTCATTTTGGGCAAAATAAGCGGCCGCTTTATCACGGTCAAAAATTGATAAGCCTTCATGGAATACTGCCGCACGAATCCCTTCTTTGACGCGTAAAACTTTTTCTAGATCAATAGCAGTTTGTGCATGGGCACAAATGACTAAAACTTTTTCTCTATTTAACTCTTTCAGTAAGTTGATTAAATAATCGACACGGGGATCAAAGTCTGTCCATTGTTGTTCTTGACTATCTAACCCGTAAAGTATTTCAGGGTAGAAAATAAATTTACTTTGCGCTTGTGTCACAAGAATTTCAGCGGCGTCACTGAGTAAATAGTCATTTATTTTTTCTTGATATTGCTCCGGAATTTCTAATGGTGCGGGCAATAATTGTCGCTCAGGAAAACCTTTAATAGTATTACGACTGTTTCTGAACAATATACGGCCGGTGCCGTGTCGATCCAGTAGTTGTTTTAACAGATGTTGACGAGCATTTTTCTCAGCTTGTTCAGAAGAATCGATACTGTTAATACAGCTAAGCAATTCACTAATATCGGTTTCTTTTAACAAGGCCGTTAATGTAGTGTTTTGCTCTTTAGTTAGCAGATGACCTTCAACTAAGGCATTAGCGGCATCAGCTACTTCGACATAATGCTCTTCTTCTTCTGTGAATTTTTGATAATCAAAAAATCTATCGGGATCAAGCAGCCGCAAACGAGCAAAGTGAGACTCGTGACCTAATTGATCAGGTGTTGCTGTCAGTAATAATACCCCCGGAATAGTTTGAGCTAATTGCTCGATACATTGATATTCAATACTGGCATTGTCTTGTTGCCAATTTAAATGGTGGGCTTCATCGACAACCATTAAATCCCAATCTTCATCAATAAGGGCTTCATACCACTTGGGATTGTCGGTAATAAAAGCTAAATTAACTAACACTAATTGTTCAGAGCTGAAGGGATTAATATTATCGCCTTCGCTTGAACTTTCAACGCAACGGTCATTGTCAAAAATGCTAAATTTAAGATTAAAGCGGCGAAGCATTTCAACGAGCCATTGATGCATTAATGACTCAGGCACAATAATTAAAATGCGTTGTGCGCGACCACTCACTAATTGCTGATGGATAATTAAACCGGCCTCAATGGTCTTGCCTAAGCCGACTTCATCGGCTAAAAGTACACGGGGAGCGAAACGACTGCCCACTTCCTCAGCAATATATAATTGATGAGGAATTAAACTTACCCGAGCACCCGATAGCCCCATTAATTCAGATTGTTGCTGCTCAAACTGATGTTGTAAACAGTCTTTTCTTAAGCTAAACCAATCAAGGCGGTCTACTTGACCATTAAGTAATCTGTCGTGAGGTTTATTAAATTTAATAAAGTGATCTATCATCACCTCTTTTAAACTGGCCTGCTCGTTAGTATCTTTTCTAATACCGTAATAGGTAATGAGGTTATCTATCTCTTCCATCGATTCCACAACAAGCTGCCAACCTTCATGACTTGGAATGCTATCCCCAGTATTAAAAATAACACGAGTTAAAGGCGCATTAGCAATGGCGTATTGGCGAGCTTCTCCGGTTGCGGTATAGACAATAGTAACAAAGCGATGTTCAACAGCCGTTACTGTGCCTAAACCTTGATCAGATTCACTATCACTGATACAACGTTGTCCAATGTAAAATGGCATCAAAAATGTCTCCAGAATAAATAAAAGGGGTTAAAAAACGTTAATAAAAGCCTTGAAATAGCCCTTAAAAAACGGCGGTTATGATATACTAATAGCCATCACTAAGCTATAGCTGATAGGTGTTTCAAAGCCCTTTATTTACCTATATTTGTACCAATTCAAAATGCAGATTTGAGCAAACCCAGAAAGAGTTAGCTATAAGACATTGATTGAAGAGAAAAGTTATTATATTGTCAAAATCAATACCGCTGGCATGACCCTTAATTTTATTTTCTCGCTTAGCTTGGAAATGATATCTTTAAGTGTAACGGTTGTATCAATTGTATTGAATTTTACCTCATTCAAAATTAATATGATTCAATAGGTGTTTTGTTAAAATCAAGGTTTAATGAGTGTAATGACAAGCTATATTTTAAAAAAACTTTTGATTTTCTTACGATAAAATGGCACTGTAGAATTGACTTTACCTAAGGGAATGTCGGTTTTTCAGTCATTGCAGAAATGAATGTGAAAGACCAATATCTCCTAGGAGAAAGCTAAATGTTTTGGGATAGCTTAATATTTGGGTGGTAAAGTTACTGTTAATTTTAGGGACTTTATATCTGACTATTTCGCTAGCTACTTTTATCTATTGCTAGGGATGCCTTATGACTAAAGATAACACCTTAAAAGAAAAGTCGAACGACAAAATTATCTATATTTTAGATACTAACATTCTCCTTCACGAACCCTTCGCTTTTTTATCATTTCAAGAACATGACGTTGTCATACCTATGACAGTGCTTGAAGAACTGGACTCCATTAAGGATAGACGAAAAGATGTCAGTCGCGATGCCCGTGTGGCAATTCGAGCCTTAGAAGACACTCTTACCGACGCCTCACCTGAGGAAGTGCTCGCTGGCGTTAAACTCCCGGAAAATGATGAACTTCATCCTAGTGGTTGTTTATCAATATTCAATGATTACACGTTAGAGCAAACTGCGGGTACTTTATCGTTTAACGTAAATGATAATCGTATCATCAATACCGCCTTACATATTCAAAAGGATAAATCGCCAACCAAAGTTGTTCTAGTCACTAAAGATATCAATATGCGGTTAAAAGCTAAAGGTGCGGGGTTGGCTCATGTTGAAGACTACCGAACAGATCAACTCATTGATGACATTCGATTTTTAACCAAAGGTTATTACAAATTTGAAGGCGATTTCTGGCAAACAATTAGAGACTGTGAAAGCGAAACTCAAGGACGAGAGACCACCCATTTTGTTGACCGAGATACTTTACCTCTCAGTTATATCAATGAATATTTAATTGACGATACAGAGCACTTCGCGGGGAAAGTAACAGGGTGGGATGATGAAAAAATATCGATTCAAGACTTAAGTAGAGAGCGGTTGATGTCAAAAAATGCTTGGGGTATACAGCCAAAAAATATCTATCAAGGCATGGCAATGGATGCGCTGCTTGATCCTACGATCGATTTGGTTATTCTTACTGGCCCTGCGGGTTGTGGGAAAACCTTATTGGCATTAGCGACAGCTCTAGAACAAGTTGTTGAGCGTGGCTTGTATGAGAAAGTTATTGTCACGCGAAGCACTCCTGAAATCGCTGAGTCTATCGGTTTTTTACCCGGTACAGAGGAAGAAAAAATGGCACCTTGGCTGGCTGCAATTACTGACTCTTTAGAAGTTTTGCATAAACAAGATGAAAGTATGTCGGGAAGTTTAGATTACATTATGGAAAAGGCTAATATTCAGTTTAAATCCGTTAATTTCATGCGGGGCCGTAGTATTCAAAACGCCATTGTATTACTCGATGAATGTCAAAATTTAACCGCGGCGCAACTTAAAACCATCATCACCCGTTGTGGCGAAGGCACAAAATTAGTGTGTAGTGGTAATTTGGCGCAGATTGATAGTAATTATTTAAATGCGGTGACATCAGGTTTGACTTACATTGTTGAGCGTTTTAAAAACTTTGAGGGTAGTAGCACGATCACTCTTAATGGTGTGGTACGCAGTCGACTGGCTTCGTTTGCTGAAGAAAATTTGTAGTTGTATAAATTAGAATATTAAGACGACTAAATTTAGTCGTCTTTTTTTATCCAGTTAATTCATTGCAATTGACGTTACCTGATAAAATAACTTTACATCTACGATAAAATTGCTATATTAAAACAGTTGTTTTAATTGTGTGTTTGATTTTGTAATTAACCTTATCTATGTGCACCTCAAATTTGGAGAAAAAAATTGGCTGATTATCAAGTCCCCTTAAAAGATATGAGTTTTTTGTTATATGACGTTTTTAAAAATGATGTTTTGTGGCAAAACCTGCCAAAACTGGCTGAGCATGTTGACAAAGAGACAGTCGATGCCATTTTACAAGAGTGTTCAAAAATAGCTGAGCAGCAAATAGCACCTCTATCACGTCAAGGCGATGAAATAGGGGTGAGTTTTGATAATGGTAAAGTGACCACAGCACCAGGTTACAAAGAAGCCTTTAATACTTATGCAGCAGGAGGTTGGAGTGCGCTAGGGGGGGATGTTGATTATGGTGGGATGGGGATGCCCAAAGTGGTTACTGCATTTCATGAAGAAATGTTGTGCTCCTCTGATATTTCATTTTCACTCTATCCTTGTTTGTCTGCTGGGGCTGGTTTAACACTAGCCAAACATGGGAGTGAAGAATTAAAACAACGCTATTTAACCCGAATGTATACTGGTGAGTGGGCTGCTTCAATGTGTTTAACAGAAGCGCATGCAGGTACTGATTTAGGCATAATTCGCACCAAAGCTATTCCACAAGGAGACGGCAGTTATACAATCACGGGTAGTAAAATGTTTATCACCGCGGGTGAGCACGATTTAACCGACAATATTATTCATTTAGTTTTAGCTAAGCTGCCAGATGCGCCTGCAGGACCTCGCGGTATTTCATTATTCTTAGTGCCTAAAATTAAAATTGATGATGAGGAAGCACTTGGTAAAACCAATCATGTAACCTGTGGTTCTATTGAACATAAAATGGGAATTCATGCTTCTGCGACTTGTGTGATGAATTTTGATGAGTCACAAGGGTTTCTTGTTGGTGAGCTCAATAAAGGCTTAGCTTGTATGTTCACTATGATGAACTTTGAACGTATTGGTGTTGGTATTCAAGGTATTGGTGCGGCGGTTAAGTCTTATCAAAATGCTTTAGAATATGCCAAGGACCGCTTGCAAGGTCGTTCAGCCACTGGAATAAAGAGCCCACAGAAATCAGCGGACTCAATTATGGTTCACGGTGATGTTCGCCGTATGTTATTAAACATGAAATCGATGAATGAAGGCTCTCGTGCTCTGTCTACCTATATTGCCATGCAACTCGATTTAGCAACGTATGGTGAAGGTGAACCACAAATAAAAGGTGAAACATTAGCCGCATTAATGACACCATTAGCGAAAGCATTTTTTACTGATGTGGGCTTTGAAAATACCGTGACGGGGCAACAGATTTTTGGTGGTCATGGCTATGTTCGTGAATGGGGCCAGGAGCAATTAGTACGTGATACTCGTATTTCTCAAATTTATGAGGGGACTAATGGCGTACAGGCCATGGATTTATTAGCTCGTAAAGTTGCTGGTAGTAAAGGTGCTATGATGCAAGTTTTTATTGATGAAGTGAGTACTTACATTGATGAAACATCTTCTGAAAATATGCAGGAATTCATTTTACCTTTAAAACAGTCAATTGCTGATTTATATGAACTTACTCAAGAGATTTTAATCAAATCGTCAGTTAATCCCAATGAACTTGGCTCAGCAGCTAATGATTATTTACACGTTTTTGGCTATACTGCTATGGCGTTTGTTTGGGCTAAAATGGTTGAAGTTTCACTTGAAAAACAACAATCAGGTGATAGTTTTTATCTGAGCAAAATACAGACCGCTCGTTATTATTTTGCTCGTATGTTGCCAAGAACACAGTCTTTAATTTTGGCTATTAAAGCAGGTAGCCAATCACTGTTTGATATCGAGGATGAGTTATTTTAACGGCGCTATTACTAATCAATAAATTTTTAAATGCCTTGTGACTTTTGTCACAAGGCATTTTTTTAGACCTAATCACTTTTATTTTAAGCCAGTAAATAATTAGCTAACAAGATAACGGTTAATAGCAGTGATGAAATCACTATAGCCTCTATAAGTTAGGTGACTTCAATACAGCTTATTAAAGGCAAGCTATTGAAAAATCTAAAATGATATTCAGTACTCTGATTATTAGACTGTGTTCTGAGTGATAAAGCAATACGGTGTTCATCACTAGGATAAAATAACCAGCTACGCCATACGGTTGGCTCATCTACTCTATGCTCAGCAAACGCTAGGCTTATATTGCTATTGATTTTCATTTTTTTACTAGGAACCTTGCTACTCAGCAAGCTATGACTATGTTTACCATTAAGTGGCGTGATACTAAAATTAAAATCTTTTAATGGAATAGCTAAGCCTAATCCCCAAGTTTTGATATAGGACTCTTTTAAGGTCCAATAATCAAAAAAACGCTGGCGTTGTTGCTCTAAGGGCTGTGAAAATAACTCTTTAATTTCGCTTGGTGAAAAATAACGATCAGCAATAGCTAATACATCATTAGACCTTGTGGTATTTTCAACATCACAACCAATATCATCAGTTAAGGTAACTGCACAAATAATCAGATTTTTGGTGTGGCTAATGTTAAATCGTATTGGTAGGGGCGGGTTAACAATCTCAGGTCTACCTTTTTCACCTTTATGAAAACGCCAGTCACTTGGCGCTACTTCAGTATAATAAGAAAGAAGATCCCGAATAAACGCTCGGGTGATTAATGCATCATGTCTATCTTTTTCAAACTTATACCTTTGCTGTTTTATCGTTTCATCATCAGTGAGCAAACTTTGGTATCTTTGCTTTAATAAGTCACTTCCTATCTCTTGAAATACATCTTGAGGTTTGACTGTCCACAAGTGAATTTCATTTTTTGATAATACTAGCTTTTCTGTAATGATATTTTTTTGTTCTGTCATGTTCGCATCAATCAACTAAGTAATATAAGTAATATAAGTAATATAAGTAATATAAGTAATAAGTATCGCTCAGTTGTCTGCAATATTTTACCGCGTTTTATTAAAAATCTTATCATACAAAACAGTTAAATTTAGTATTTTATTGTGAGTAGCAAAAATAACTAAACTTTAAATAACTTAATCACTGTTTTTATACTAATAAACTTTATTTTAGCTTACTTATTGACCCGTAGTGTTAATTACGTGAACAAATTTATTAAATCTCAGTATCGGGTGATTGTACTGGGTCTGAAACCTGTGTATATTAGCCACGCATGGAGAACGCCCTAGATTATGTCTTTCAATTTATGTTTAACAAAACGATAGCGTTAATGTGGACTAAAAATGATTAAACAACATGCAAATGCAACCACAACACCTGAAATGCGTGCCTTTATTCATCAGTCAGACTTACCGACAGCAGTACTAGCTCGGTTATTAAAAGTATCTGAATCTACCATTAGAAAATGGCGTAAAAGAGAGTCGTTAATTGATGCATCACATACTCCTAAACAATTAAACACCACATTAAGCAAAGCGCAAGAGTATGTTGTTGTTGAGCTCCGTACCAGACTTTTACTTTCTCTTGATGAGTTACTTGCCGTTTGTAAACAATTTATTAACCCTCATGTTTCACGTGCTGGGTTACAGCGCTGTTTAAAACGCCATGGTGTGTCACGTTTAGCTAATATGGGAGACTCTGGCGAGGTTATTAATGCCGATGACCCATTATATTCTAGCCACAATACGCCTGTACAAGTTACTTTAGAGGACATGTTAGATCATCAGGTTTTATTGTCAGACCTTTCCCCTAAAGCTATGCGAGAAGTCTTAAATCGCACTAATAATTTATCAGAATATGAAGTTGTTCAAGTCAAAGTCACTCAATTGCCTGATTTTTTAAATAGAGAGCCTATTAACGCGTCTAAAGCCGACTCAGATTCTGAGCAACAACAAAAACGCAGACTACTAGTAGCAAACGATCCTACTTCTGGCTGGGTTTACGTTGATATTTATGACGGTAATGAAGCCGATGCCGCAAGTCGTTACATGAGTTATGTGCTCACCAAAGCTCCATTCCATATCCGTCGAATTTTGGCGGGTAATTACACCGAATTTTCAAGTCGTTTTCGTCTACTCAATAATGCTGTCAATGATGCTAATCATCTTACTGATATTGACAAAAGTAACAACGAAAATGCAACAAAATCTTAAACGGGAGATAAGTTAATGATCGAAAAATCGATGGCTAAAAAGAATACATCATCTAAAGCTGACGTTGAAAAAGACTTAGCAGATGAACAACAATTTAATTCGCGTTTACAAGAGTGTCCTATCGCGATTGTTGGTATGGCATCAATTTTTGCTGATGCAAAAAATCTAGAAGACTACTGGGACAATATATTTGACTCAGTAGACGCCATTAAAGATGTACCAAGTGATCGTTGGGCTATTGATGATTATTATAATACTGATGCAAAAGTTGCGGATAAAACTTATTGTAAACGTGGTGGTTTTTTACCTGAAATTGATTTTGATCCAATGGAGTTTGGTTTACCACCCAATATTTTAGAATTAACTGATATTGCCCAGCTGTTATCTTTAGTTGTGGCTCGTGATGTACTAAACGACGCAGGTATTGGTGATGGATCTGGTTATGATCGTAATAAAGTGGGCATCACTTTAGGTGTTGGCGGTGGACAAAAACAAATCTCGCCACTTACGGCTCGTCTTCAAGGCCCTGTATTAGAAAAAGTACTAAAAGCTTCAGGTGTCGATGCAGAAGACCGGGCAATGATTATTGAGAAATTTAAAAAGGCCTATATCGGCTGGGAAGAAAATTCATTTCCAGGTATGTTAGGTAATGTTATCGCTGGTCGTATTGCTAACCGTTTTGATTTCGGTGGGACTAACTGTGTCGTTGATGCTGCTTGTGCAAGCTCACTAGCAGCGATAAAATTAGCAATTTCAGACCTACTTGAACACAGATCTGAAGTGATGATCTCTGGTGGTGTCTGTTGTGATAACTCGCCCTTTATGTACATGTCATTCTCTAAAACCCCAGCTTTTACTAGCAATGAAGACATTCGCCCGTTTGATAATGAATCAAAAGGTATGATGATAGGTGAGGGTATCGGTATGATGGCCTTTAAACGCCTTGCAGATGCTGAACGTGATGGTGACAAGGTTTATGCTGTCCTCAAAGGCATCGGTACTTCTTCAGATGGTCGTTTTAAATCAATTTATGCCCCTCGGCCAGACGGACAAGCTAAAGCGTTAAAGCGTGCTTATGATGACGCAGGCTTTGAACCAAAAAGTTGTGGTTTAATTGAGGCCCACGGTACCGGCACTAAAGCCGGTGATGCCGCTGAATTTAGTGGCTTACTCAAGCATTTTTCTCATAATAACGATCAAAAGCAACATATTGCGTTAGGTTCAGTTAAATCTCAAATTGGTCACACTAAAGCGGCCGCTGGCGCAGCGGGTATGATCAAAGCGGTATTAGCTTTACATCACAAAGTATTGCCTGCCACTATTCATATTGATCAACCTAACAGCGCACTCGATATTGAAAATAGTCCAATGTATTTGAACAATGAAACTCGTCCGTGGATGGCACGTGAAGATGGTCACCCTCGCCGTGCAGGTATTAGTTCTTTTGGTTTTGGTGGTACTAATTACCACATGGTCTTAGAAGAGTATCGGCCAACAGCGGTAGGGCAATATCGTTTAAATACGGTTCCACAAACCATTTTAATTACCGCAAGTAATGAAAAAAATTTAGTCAGGGCACTAGAGGATTGGCATACTAGACTCAGTGTTAATACTGATGCGCAACCCTATGCTTTTAATTTATTAGTGACAGAAAATACCTTGCAAACGCCCGCAAGAAAATTAGCACGTTGTGGCTTTGTTGCGAAAAATGCTAGTGAAGCGAACAAGATGATTGACGCGGCATTGACAAAGTTTACGACGAACGCAAGCAGTAACATTAGCAGTGAAAGTTGGTCAATACCTACCGGTATTTATTATCGTAAAACGGGTTTAGCTGCTACGGGGAAAGTAGTTGCCTTGTTCTCTGGTCAAGGCTCTCAATATGTCAATATGGGGCGTGAGATCGCGTGTAACTTCCCAAGTGTGATGCAAGCTGCGCAAGATATGGATACTGAGTTTACCAATGCTGGGTTAGGTCAGTTAACACCGACTACTTACCCTATTCCTGTGTTCAGTGATGATGCGCGTAAAGTCCAAGACGAAGCTTTGCGTTTAACGCAACACGCTCAACCGGCAATCGGTACACTAAGTGTTGGTCTTTATAAAACCTTTACTAACGCTGGATTTAAAGCGAATTTTATTGCCGGACATAGCTTTGGCGAATTAACGGCTCTTTGGGCTGCTGGGGTCTTAAATGACCACGACTACATGATGCTAGCTCGCAGTCGTGGTCAAGCAATGTCTGCACCAATAGACTCTTCTGAAAAAACATCTATTGATAGTGGTACTATGATCGCCGTTGTTGGTTCACCGACAACGGTCGCTGAAGATATCAAAGACATTAACGATATCTCTATTGCTAATTACAACTCCAATAATCAAGTGGTGGTTGCGGGTGTTACTAGTCAAATCGCTATTGCTATAGAAACACTAAAAGCAAAAGGTTATAAGGTTATTCCACTTCCGGTATCTGCAGCATTCCATACGCCATTAGTGGGTCATGCACAAAAACCTTTTGCTGCTGCCATTGATAACGCTAAATTTAACAGACCTGTTGTTCCTGTATATTCAAATGGCAGTGCAAAAGTGCATTCAAATCAAGCAGCTGAAATTAAAGAGAGTCTGAAAAAACATATTTTAGAGCCTGTTCATTTTAATGAAGAGATAGCTAATATTTATGCCGACGGTGGTCGAATATTTATTGAGTTTGGTCCTAAAAATGTACTGACTAAACTTGTAGAGAATATCTTAAAAGATAAAAACGATGTGGTGGCAATTGCCGTTAATGCTAATCCAAAAAAATCGGCTGATATGCAGATGCGTCAAGCTGCTGTGCAAATGTCGGTATTAGGGCTAGAGCTAAATAATATTGACCCTTATTCGGCCGTTAAACGTCCATTAATTCCAGCTAAAATGTCTCCTTTGTCAATGAAATTAACGGGGGCATCTTATGTTAGTCCTAAAACAAAAAAAGCCTTTGATGATGCTTTAAACGATGGCTGGACAGTCAAGCAAACCCATGCAACACCAACTGCTGTAAATGAACCACAAATAAAGGTGGTTGAAAAAATTATTGAAGTAGAGCGCATTGTTGAAGTGGAAAAAATTATTTACTTAAATACCGATGGTAGTATTGCTGATGGTAATACTTTAGGAAATCAATCATCTTCAAGTCAATCACCTTTAACTTTGTCACCTTCAAGTAATAGCGACATAACAGCCAGTATTGAGCGAAGTGTCAGACAGTTTGTTGAACATCAGCAGCAACTGTTAAATGTGCATGAACAATACATGCAAGGGCCAAAAGATTATGCCGTTACGTTTGATAAAGTGTTAACTGCACAAAGTGAAGGCAAATTACCTGAAAGTTTAGATCGCACTTTAAGTATGTACCATGACTTCCAATCAGAAACCTTACGTGTTCATGAGCAATACTTAAATAATCAAACAGATAATATGGCCGCTATGTTGTCACCTCTTCAAACAAATGGTGAAAAAGATCCTATTGTTCCTGTGGTGACTAAACCAGTAACACATGTATCAACGACTTTAGCTATAGAGCCAAACATTGGAAGTGCAGTTGCCGTTACCGCACTTGATGCATCTATTGATACTGACTATATTCAATCAGTGATGATGGCAGTGGTCGCAGAGAAAACAGGTTATCCAACAGAAATGCTTGAGCTTGGAATGGACATGGAGGCCGATTTGGGTATTGACTCAATCAAACGTGTTGAAATTTTAGGAGCGGTTCAAGAAACTATTCCAGACCTGCCAGAGCTTAACCCTGAAGATTTAGCCGAGCTACGCACGTTAGGTGAAATTGTTAGCTACATGCAAGCTAAAGTTGCTCCTGTTGAACAAGCTGTAAATCAAACATCAGCTGAAAGTTCGCCCATCCGCGAAGGTGCACCAGCTATTGATACTGACTATATTCAATCAGTGATGATGGCAGTGGTCGCAGAGAAAACAGGTTATCCAACAGAAATGCTTGAGCTTGGAATGGACATGGAGGCCGATTTGGGTATTGACTCAATCAAACG
>Ga0307489_10001111_pt1 | contig 17529 bp, 16 predicted proteins | sample SB12metaG_FD_202247 | JGI IMG/M metagenome (GOLD analysis project Ga0307489, IMG submission 202247) | Sea-ice brine microbial communities from Beaufort Sea near Barrow, Alaska, United States - SB 1.2 | ecosystem: Environmental > Aquatic > Marine > Coastal | place: USA: Alaska | collected...
CGGCATCTCGAACAAAAACCAGCAGAAGTGGGCAACCCTTTGCGTTTCTAACTCAGTTTTTTCTTGATGTTCAGATCGGTTCAAATCGATGGGATTTTCGTACTTTTGTTCAAATCGACGCTATTCATATGTAGATGTAGTCGCGTATGTAAATCACACTGATTTACAGTTGGGGGGTTGAATAACTCGACAAGGCACTGAAACCGGTCGGCCGGGTATGATACGGGTGTCGGTCGCGAGTCACAGAATCACGCAACTCACCACTGAAGCCTCCAGTTTCATTTATACAGTACCTTCGAAGGTATGACAAAGTGACAGAAAGTCTGCGACGAAAACGAAACGAAAACGAAACGAAAACGATATCGACCAATCACAGGCCAAAACGAAAACGGAATCTCGCCAGCTGTCTCATTCTCTCGCCTGTGATTGGTCGATATCGTTTTCGTTTCGTTTTCGTTTCGTTTTCGTTTCGTTTTCGTCGCAGACTTTCCGTCACTTTCGTTTCGTTTCCGTCATAGCTCTAGCTAGAGTACTGTAAAGGAGCGCGTAGGCAGTAGTACTTTACTCGTAGCGAGGCCCCATCCCCTGCAGGGGGGTGGTCGCTGCCCGCTGGCGAACCACAAGCGGGCCTCCTCGAACACGGAGGGACTGTTCCGTTGCCCCGGACAACACTTCTCCGGTCCGATCGTGCTTCGCTCGGGTAGTCAGAAGCCACAACCTCAACGGCGCTGTGCGAGCCTGGGGGCATCTCGTAGCCACCCAGCCACCGCCGGCACCCCACACCACCAGAGCAGCGGTCTTCCGCACCAAACTGAAAACTTACGCGCGCAGACGCAGACAGGAGGCATAATCTATGATGCGCACGAGCGAGACGCAGCGGCTGGAGAATGAGCGCGTCAAGCGCGCAAACGCGGACCGCCTCGCCCGCAAGAAGACGGTGCGTTCAGGCGGTAGATCGCGCCCACCCGCGCCTCTCGGACCTCCCGACATAAACCTTGGTAGAGTCTACGGTTGTGAGTGAGTTCCAATTTTAGGCAAGGGCGGCGGGCTCACCGTGGACTGACCCGCCGACGCGTCACCCCACCCGTGTATCGCAGGATGTAAAGGGCGGCGCCAGCAACGGCCGCAGTGGGTGAGTCCGGCGTTCCTCGAGGCGTTCCCCGTCGCCGCGCGTGCAAACATCACACGCACGCGCCTCTTGCCTCCTGCCTCTTCCAGTGTTGAAGTGGGTATGCCAGCCACACAACCCCGTCAGCATACGTCTGCCGCCCGTGGAGTTTGGCGCTCGCGATCACGCCCCAGCGCCGCCGCCAAATCTCGCACCGTCAGCTCAACACTTCCGCGATTTGCTCCACGTGCCGCGGCTGCGACTTACCCGCGCACGTGTCTCCTCCTCCAACCTGAACCTTTCTTTCTCCCCGTCATCCTCTCTCCCTACGCTGGACGTTCTCACACACACACACACACACTTACACACTCACGCACTCACACACACAGGGCTGCGACGGGCGGCATCATCGCCGTGGTGGTGCTGCTGCTCCTGGGGGCTGCCTTCGTCATGTGGAGGAGCGCCGCGCCCTCTTTGCTCGAGGCGGCGGACGCCGAGATGAGCAAGGAGGAGGCAGCGGACTCCTCCGCGCCCGCCACCGACTCCCCCAGTGGTACCTCCGACCTCGCCTCCGTCTCCGACTCGAAATCCAGATCCCTCCAGCTCGATTCCCTCGGTGCGGGGTCCGGCGCCGGCGAGGGCGCGACTGGCGATGCGGACGTGAAGGATGCGGCGGCAGTGGCGGCGGTGGAAGATGAGAAGGATGCGGCGGCGGAGGACCACGTCGACGAGCGTGAGCCAGAGCGTGAGCCCGAGCCACAGCGTGAGCCCGAGCCCCCTTCCCCGCCCGAGTCCTTCACGCGCTGGGCCGCGCTCAACATTCCTGAGGTGGGGCCACCCTCCTTGATTGAGTTAAGCGCCAACCTATAATGTGGCGAGGTACCCTCATTGATTAAGTAAAGTGCCACTCTACGACGCATAATCCGGCCCTACCCCAAGGCGTGCCTGCGCCCCGGGGTCTCGCCCTCAGGCATCATCCCCGGCCTGGAGCTGCACGACCGCGAGGGCGTGGAGGCGCACTACCTGCGCCCGGAGGTAAGGCCCGCTCTGGTATCAAATACACTGTTTGCTCATAGTGTCTCATTGCAAGCCTCCGCCACTGCCTCTGTCACTGAGGCCCGGTATCAGGCACACAGTTTGCTCATAGAGAGTACCAGTGCACCTCCCGCCACTTCCACTTCCACTGTCACAATACTTGCACCTGATACCGAGCCTTAATAATGCTATACCTTGTTCTAGGCCCTTACAACATTATACCTGATGCCGGGCCTTAACAATACTACACCTGGTACTAGACCTTCACATTGATACGTCTGATACTGGGCCTTACTCGCAACAATGCTAAGCCTGATACCTGACCTTAGCCCGAGGGCACGATGCAGGCGGCGACGTCGCCCGATGCGCTGGTGCAGACCGAGGAGCAGAAGGAGCAGCACGAGGCGGTCGCGGAGGAGGTGGCGGATGCCAAGGCGGGGTGGATATTGAGAACAAGCGCTCGACTGCCGTTGTGCTTTGCGCCCGCGTCCAAACCCCCGTGTCTGTGTGAGCATTCACCCTGCAGGTGAGACATGCTCCGCTGGGGTTTATTGAGAACGGGCTCTCGACCGAAGTTCAATCGACCAACCGAGCCCGCGCGTCTGAACGGGCATTCACCCTGACAGTGCTTTGCAGGGGCACGAAGTGACCATAATGTCACTTTAAGCTTTTGACTGTCTGTAACTCGCGAAAAGACGTGTACAGGCACACAAAATCGTATTTCGTCTGGTCGCGCGGGAACATAATCGGGATAATCGGGATGAGCTTCGGACCGTTCTGATCGTAAATGTCCTGTGGACAAAGGTGAGAAACCGGCCGAGCTCTTCTCGACTGTTCCCTCAAAACTTCGTGGTCTGCAAAGTGACTCATGCGGGCATGTCCGATTTCGGTTTCATTGCTTGTTCTCAAGGACCCTTCTGCAAGGAAGACCTCAAGGATGCGGTGGACGAGCTCAAGGCTGAGGTGCAGGAGGAGAAGGTAGGGACTGACGCATATTGCTCGCCACGTCATCAAATGCATTCTGAACCTTCGTTTATGGAGGAGGGAGGGAGGAGGGAGGGAGTGAAGAAGAGGAGGAGGAGGAGGGGAAGGAGGAGGAGGATAGCAGGAGGAGGCGGATGAGGAGGAGGAGGAGGATGATGATGACGAGCAAAATATCCGACAGTTCCTACAAGAAGGAGGACGCCGACGAGGAGAAGGCTGAGATGAAGGGTGAAGAGTCGGAGAAAGTGAAGGCGGAGGCTACAGCACAGGTCAAGGAGGTCGAAGAGACTCCCCCCCGCCCTTACGATGCTGCCTCCGCCGGCACCACCGCCGACACTGCCACCACCGCCGACCAGCCCAATGTCGACGAAATGCCTGCCACCGCCGCCGCCGACGAGCCCGCCGCCGCCGCCGCTTCCGCCATTGAGGAGCCTACCGCAGAGGTTGCATCCAAGAAGGTCGCCGACGACGCTGACGCCGACGCCACCCCCGCCAACGCCGACACCATCCCCGTTGCCGCCGACACCTCCCCCGCCGCCGACGCCACGCTCGCCTCCACCCCCGACGCTGCCGCCTCCCCCGCTGCCGCCGCCGCCGATGACAAGCCTACTGTCAACGAAGCGCCGGCCGCCGAGACCGCTTCCGAAGAGGCCACCCCCGCCGAAGGGCCCGTCGCCGCCGCCTCCGGTGAGGAGCCTACTGTCAAGGCCGCTTCAGAGGAGGTCGCTGCTACTAATGAGGCGCCAGCTTTGGAGCCCGCCGCTACCGAGCTCCGCGGCATCTTCGGCCGTCGCATGCTCCTTGGGAAACCTGCCAAGGCCGTGCCCATCCCCGGTCGCGCCGGCCCTGTCTACACCCGCCAGCGCGACACAGGCAGAGCCTGATAGACATTGTTCGCCACGTCATTCAACGCATTTTGAATCCTCATTTCTTGTGTCAAACGGAACCCTCTGACGTGGCGAGCAATCTCTGCCACGCCCTCAAGACATCCAACGCATTTGGAACCCTTATTTATTGATTTGAAGGGCATCCTATGACGTTGCGAGCAATATCTGCCAGGCTCTAGGCACGGGCCCCACCATCAACCCGCTGCTGACCGACGGCAACGCCGAGATGTACGAGTCCTCCGCCATGACCGAGAAGAAGGCGAGGCTGGTCGGATGAGGCCTGCCACATTAACGACCACATTGCAGACCCTCGTTCCTTGAGTTACTTGGCGGATGATGCCTGCCACATTATCGACCATACTGTAGACCCTCGCTCCTTGAGTCAAGTGACACCCTATGGTGTGGCAAGCATCTCGTGAAGTGGCTCCACATGATTCGCTGGGCCCCAGGAGGAGGTGATGCACCTGGTGGCCAACATCTCGCTCTTCGACATCGCGTGCCAGTTCACCACGGCGGAGTGCGGCGACGCCGCGGCGCTGCAGCTCGCCGCGGCCTTGCGCGCCGACGCTGAGGCTGTCATCAACCCTGACGTGACTCCCGAGGAGCTCAAGCGCGTGTCGCAGGTAGGGCCTGACCGATATTGCCCGCCACTTGAGCCCAACTCATCTTGAAACCTCGTTTCTTGACGTAAATGGCATCCTATGAAGCGGCGAGCAATATATGCCAGGCCCATTGCCCGCCACATCATCGGCACGCATGTTCAGCCCTCGTGTCTTGAGTTACACGGCATTCTGCGACAAGGCGAGCCATATCTGCCTGGCCCTGGTCGCAGGGCCTGGCGTCCATGCATAGTAACAGCCGCACCGTGCTCAACGCCTCTGCGCTCCCAGCCATGGTGCAGTCTGCACTTCACCTCAAACCTGACTGTGCATATATTGTAACCGTGTACATGTGTACACACTCGCCGCATCCTCATCCATGGCCTCGCCACTCGTTCTCCTTTCAGCTCGTCGTGCAACTACCGGTGTGTGTGTGCCGGTGCACCACAGGTATGTGATGCGGTGTTTTCCCTACATCGTCGTGCGACTACTGATGTGTGTACCGGTGCACCATGTGTTGTGTTACCTACCACGCGGGCAAGGCTGGCGCGCTGGGGTCCTGCGCCCTGTCCTCCGACGCCGAGTACGACCCGTCCGGCCGCCGCTACGACGCTACCGTCTCGCGCTTTGCCACCGTCATCGACCTCCACGACACGCTGGTCTACTGCGCCCCCAAGGCGCACTACTGCAAGTTTACCAAGCTGACTTATCCCGTCAGCGAAGTCACCGTGCGGGTGGACGCGCCATCGTACCTGCTGGCGGGGGGCAGATTGAACTCCGGATACTGTTTGCTCACAACGTATCAGTGTATCCGTACATACTGTACCCATGCACACTCGCCGCATCCTCCTCCCTGGCCTGGCCACCAGTCCCCTGGCTGTTTGCTTATGGTGTACCAGTGTACAGGGGACGAAACACACTAGCCGCATCCTCCTGCATACCGACCATTTGCCATCGTTGTTTTACCGGTCCTCATGTTCCGGCCAAGAACGCGGGTGCTGCCATCCACCGGGCGCTGTCCGGCGATGACGGGCTGGCCGGGGGGGTGTCCAACTGGGGCCACGCCGGTGACCCTACGCACCAGGTAACGAGTCCTCTTCGCAACTCGATGTCACTGTTTGCTCCCAGTGTACCAGCGTGTACCCGTACACACTCGCCTACCACGCCCTCAGCAAATGTGAGACCATCCCCTTTCATTTTGAGCCGCAAAGTGAACCGACACACCCAGTAAGCGTGAGGCTAACCATGTTCATCTTGTGCCGCCCATCCGCCGCTGCAGTTCGTGACCACCATCATGCTGCTGCGCTCGGGGCTGTGCTCCCGTCTGGACGTGTACGGGCACGGCCCGGCAGATGTTGCTCATAATATCCTGCAACACATTTTGCCAGCCCACGTTTATTAGTCCCTTACGTCACCATCTGCTCGTGACCATGGTCTCTTTGCCTCTTACTTGTTGCTCTGCTGTCGTTTGCGATACATTATTTCCTGTTTGTCTTCTCGTTTCTGAAGTCACATGCCACCCGCCTGACATTTAGAGCATTTCCTGCCGGGCCCTATCTATAGGCAGCCCTCGATTCCGCTGGACTGGTACCGCTCGCAAGGGTACGGGCACATCACCGCCGTGCCCGGGCCCTCCGCGGAGGACAAGGTGCTGGCGAAGACGCTGGTGCAGGAGCGCTTCTTCTATCGCGTCGTCATGCACGATGGCAAGATGTGCTTCTTCAAGTAAAGCACCGTGAATGTCATCATTTGGTTTGCGAGACAAGGTTGCTGGTAACTCAATGAACCACTTGCACGACGAGGTTGGGAGTAGCCGCCGTGAATATCATCTCATATTTGGTTGGCGGGGAGGAAGCGACGCGTCGACGTTAGAGAACTACAGCAATCAAACTTTTAAATGAGGTGGTGGCTGGGAGCTGGGGCCCGGGAAATGGCACGTGCCTTGAGTTATTAAACCAAAATGTTTCTTGAGTTATTAAAGTTCCATACACAGGCGTCAGCCGGTCATACCATAATTAGACAACCACGGCGACCCACGACAAACCGAGCACGGTTTCGAACTCAGTGCGCCACGGCGACAAGTGCATGGCGATGCATGGTGCGAAATCGGCGCGGAACCGAGGAAATTATGACGACGCGATGCTCATCAGATGAGGCACAGGGCTCCGAAATGACGCGCGCGACGCGATCGGCGCGCACGGAACGGTCGGAAATGCTTCTCGGGGGGAATTTATGGCAAACAGTGGCTACAGTTTGCCCGAATACGCTCGGTCGGCGCCGCTGAAGGCATGTTCGCGCGAGAGCCACCTCTCGGATAGTTCTTGGCCGACCCTGCCTCGTATGCAGTCCAGTAGTTCAGTCCACGACGAACGGAGAGCCCACTTTTGAGAATCCGAACCAATCCGGGGAATACGGACAAATTGCATCCCGGCTGCGACCCTCCTCTGCAGCGCTTGACAGGTGTTTGGCCAATATAAGCAACCATGTCTCCTGATCGGCCAGTTTCAGCTACCCGGTCACCTGATTGGCCAAAAATCAGCAGCTTATTGTGGCCAATCAGGTGACTGCAAAAAGGCTCAACGTGGACTGAAAGTAGGTCCTTACTCCACCACAACGTGCAACGCATGCCTTTGCCAGCGCCTTGCAGTTGCCTAGACATGCACCATTTGCTCATAGCGACGCCCGACTCTAGTCTAAGACAGTTGTTGCGGCTCGGAGGCGCCGACCCAAAGCAGAGGTACAACTGGTTGTCCAGACTGTCACGGTGAGGTCACACTACGTTCACTGCCGATGTGCCGCAAGATCATGAACGCGTTTTCCATTGGCCTTCTTTTGCCTCTTAGCTAGCCACGCAGTTCTGGTGGGGCCGTCACACGGGAATTTGAAATGTCTTGAGATGATAGACGGTCGCCCGTATAAATTACAGTGTATAAAGTCAACCTCGCGATCTTGTTGTGAATTGAGTTCGCACTCACACATGTGTCCCCGAATCGCTGCAGCCGGACAAGTGTTCGGACACTCTTTTGATGGTAGCCTCGTGGCTATAGCCATTTCACTTCAGGTTGTGTGCCCACACACGCTTCGCGCTACGATCCTGTCGTCGGCAGAATCGGAAGCCTGAGGTCGCGGATTCGACTCCAGACGGATTCACCCGAGATATTTTCAAAAAGTGTCATCGAGATCGGTAACAGTTCAAAGAAACTGAATAAAAAGCAGCATCGGCTCACCGAGTGACCGTGAATTATCGAAACCACCGTTCAAGGTGGTGGCTAAAAGGCTACCTTTCAACCTCAAACAAGTGGGAGTGTCCGGTGATTCAGCGATATTCGGAGAAGGGGCGTGTTGTGAATTGAGTTCGCACTCACACATGTGTCCCCGAATCGCTGTAGCCGGACAAGTGTTCGGACACTCTTTTGATGGTAGCCTAGTGGCTACAGCCATTTCACTTCAGATCTGCGAGGTTGACTTTCGTGATGTTCGTATGGCGCAAGGAAAGGGATGACAGGGATGAGGAGGTGATGGACAATTCAGAAATCTATTTTTGGAGTTTTCCATTCCGCAATATTCCAGGAAATTTAGGCACTTTCTCGGGATTTTTGTTGCACTTTTTGGAAATTCTGCGACTTATTTAGCACTTCAGGCGCTCATACTGGCGGCAGTTTTCGACGTTTATCGGGAATGTTTCGATAAATTGTACGCAGCAAGCTCGGGATTCCGGAATAGGGATTACGAAAATCCAGGCAATTCCAAAAACATGTTCCGTCCCTCCGGATCGAGACCATACCGCGCTACGCGCCATCCCATTTGCCCCCCCCACCAGAGTTGCGTAAAGTGTCTGTCTGTATTGTTTTTCTTTTGTATTTGTGTGCCTGGTTTGTGTGGTAAATTGGCCAATTCACATCTGGCTCCTGGCCAAATCACCAGAATCTCGACATACTACAGGTAGTTGTAATACTACCTGTGTATCCAGTACAGAATAGGCACCAGAGTATACTACAGTACTGGTACGAGTGCACTCTTTAAACCCAGTCTCCGGCCCTACGTAGGGTCTGAAGATCCTCATGTGATTTGTCGCGAGAGGGATCTACTGAGATTTGATTGGCTGGGTTTTCTTGCAGTTTTGCGCCAAATTTGAAAGAAAACGCGTGTGGTCACTGATTGGTCAACGGACAGTCCATCATTTGCCAGCGTCCCTGATTGGTCAAGAGGCTGTATTCGGGGGGTTCTGGGGGTAGTCAAACCGGAGACTGGGTTTTAAATGAATTTCCGAGCCAGGTACGCATCATCGCCACAGGACCCCCCTCTGATATTGGACACGCGGTCGGTCGGAGTTTTTAGCAGTCGACCAGACACAAAATGTGTACCGGTACGCGCTGTTTCTCGCCACAAACCCATACGTTTTCTGGATTGCCAAGAATCGCGAAAAGTTGTCCGAGAAAGCTCGGAGCGACCGCGCTTCGCGCAACTTGCGGCGTTCTGGATGGCGAGTTACGGGCGGAGGGTCGGTCGGCTCCCTCCCCTGGGTTGATGAGAGGGGGTGTCGGGAGTTCCAGTCGGCTCCGGTACAAGCGGCTTAGCCGTAGCCGCCGCACTACGTACATTGCCCGTGATCCCCAATTCCCGCCATTCCCCACTCAAAATGGGCCCACGGGGTTCCCGAGGCGCCCTCGTCGCGCGGCGGTGGTAATATCACGGAGGCAGACGCCGGCAAGCACCTCGAGGGACACCAACCGACGCGCCGTGCGGGAGGGACTGGCCGCCCGTTTCGGGCTTCCAAGCCCATTCCCCTTGTGCACGACGGACGATTCGCGAACCCCACAGTCAAACAGTAAGCCCGCTTCCCGCTTTACGGGCCGGATGCCATGGGGCCATTACGGCGGACCGTTTCTGTGCTTTGCAAAGAGTTTGCACCGGTTCGCAGAGCTTACCCGTGACGACCTGAAGTAGGTGACCCTCGAAGCGCGCGCCTCGCTGTGCGCGATTTCGGGCGCACCGTACCCGCGTGCATGGCCCATCTCGGGAGCGCCCCAGACCGACGCCACAGGCAAACAGTCAGGTTTTCAGCTTCTCGGAATCCTGCTTTTGCTCCGAGAAAACACAACCAAACTTGTCCGTCCACGGGCTCGATTTGACTCAGGATTCCGTGGTCTAAAATGTACGAAAGCAAGACGATCTGGATTTTTTTTGGGACTCGTAGACCGTGGGGGGGGGTCCTGTATCGTTGTTTTGGAGCTTCCGAGTTCTGTAAGAGGAGATTTTGGGCGGTTTCGTTCGATTCTGGGCAATTGCACTGCAGGTACGCTCCCATCCAAAACACACCTAGTTGTCAGGCTCCTGGGGTGGTACGAACATCGTTTGGGAGGTTTTCTACCACCCATCTGGCGCTTCTGTTCGTTGCTGTTCCACTTTTGACGCTCGGCATTTCCTAACTCGTTATCCGAGTCTACAGCAGTTTTGGCCAGAGAACGGATTTGACCAATGCTTTTGTTCGCAAAACCACCGGATTTTTGGTGCTTCGTGCGAGCCGGATTTTTTTCACGGTTTTTTTTGCACTTCGCGGGGGGATGTGTTTGATAGGTGCCCGCCTTGAGTTTGATTGGGGCCTTCAGTGTGATAGGCGTGCTTGATAGGTGGTGTTAATAGGCTCAGTTTGAGATACTACATGCTGGTTCCAAAAATGATCCGAATATCGATCAAATGGTCGGTTGACCGGTCAACCACTGGTCGAACCGGTCAACCTCACCCTATCAAAATCGATCGGATCATTTTCGCCCTATCGATGTAGTATCTCAAACTGAACCTATGAACATCAACTATCAAGCACACCTATCAAACCGAAGTCCCCGATCAAACTGAAGGCGGGCACCTATCAAACACATCCCCCCGCGAAGTGGAAAAAAATCCGTGAAAAAATTCCGGCTCGCACGAAGTACCAAAAATCCGGTGGTTTTGCGAACAAAAGCATTGGTCAAATCCGTTCTCTGGCCGAAACTGCTGTATTCAGTTCGACCAACTACTTTTCGAGTTCCTTGAATCGCGAGATGGATCCTATTATCTGTTCAGTGAGCGTGCCACATTGCCGTTTTCATCGGGATCCTGCATGAGGTCATTCCAAGAAACCTGTCAAGCCATTCAGTGCCTTTTCCGAGAGAATAGACCTATTCCGCTGTATGCCTCCCGCGCGAGCGCAAATAACTTGGGTCGCCAGTAGAATGAAAAAGGCTGTTTTGAGTGGTGAATCGGCGCGAACGACGCGCACACGATGACGTACGAAGTGTCGGCGGCGGCAAAACCGCCGCAGACAACCCCCCCTTCATATAGGCATTCGTGTCGACACGCGGGGAGGGAATGGCGAGTATCGCCGCCGCCGCGTCGTTGTGCCGCTTCCCCGTTTCTTGAGTAATTTGTCCCATTTTGACGGTCTAAATGTGCGCATCGCCCCGTGTCGCGCCGGCGGCGATACTCGCCGTTCCCTTCCCGCGTGTCGACACGAATGCCTGTATGATGGGGGGTTGTCTGTGGCGGTTTTGCCGCCGCCGACACTTCGTACGTCATTGTTCGCGCGTCATTCGCGCCGATTCACCACTCAAAACAGCCTTTTTCATTCTACTGGCGACCCAAGTCATTGGCGCAAAGCGCGCAGAGTAACAGTCATTTCCGTTCTTGAGTTATAGACCAAGGAAGTTGTCGACTGATATGGCGGAATAGGTCTATTCGTTCATCCATCCTGTGAGAGCACCACGTGAACCGATGATTTCCAAACACTTCGGAGCTCTTCTAAGCCCTTCGCCCCATCGCTGGAGCAGCTTCGGCCAGCAGCTTTTTCACCGCCTCCTAGAGTAAACAGCTTCTTCAACCTTCTCCAACCTTCTTCAACCATCTTCAACCATCAATATTAGAAGCTGCTGACTGACGTAGATCAAGAGTCACACGGTTGGCATCGCACAACGCCCCCGCCGGAGCGCTCGTCTTCGCTCTACTGGCAGGTGCCATCACCGAGCACTGTCGCCATTAAACCCACACGCTCTCTGAGCGAGGCAGCGTACTTTCGAGGGTCGTAGCGTACAAGTACACCGTCGCACTCCTCCGACTGTCCGATGACATGTACAGCTGAACCCAACCTTCACACGGTCGATAACGACGCTCATCCGATCAAATTACACCTGAAAGCTCCCAACCCTGCCCGGCGCAGACGTTCAGCTAGTTTAAACCCAGTCTCCGGCACTCTAAAGTGCCTGAAGACCCACATGTGATTGGTCGAGAGAGTGATTGACTGAGATTTGATTGGCCGGATCTTTTGCACGTTTCGCGCCAATTATGAACGTGATTGTGTAATGTCCCTGATTGGTCAATGGAGAGTCCATCATTTCCACACGTCCCTGATTGGTCGAGAGGCTGTATTCGGGGGGAGCAGGGGGTAGTCAAACCGGAGACTGGGTTTAAGAGCCAGTCTACGACAAAACAAGTGAAGCTATGAACTTTATCAACTGATATCAATGAGTTTCCAATGATGTTTACTGATTTGTGATTGGTCGCGAGGTCAAAGTCGTCCTCTCGTGCCTAGTCTGTAAAGCTCTAGTATCCTAGTACTCTAGTACTTACGTTTGGCGAGTCGTGACTCGCCAAACGAAAGTACTAAGATACTAGTACTAGTACGCTTTACAGACTAGGCGCTCGACCAATAACAAATCAGTAAACATCAGTTGATAAATTCATACTCGTAGCTTCACTTGTTTTGTCATACGAGAGGGTGGGACCTTCGATTGAGAGTGACTCTGCGGTAGACCCTAACTGCCTAACGCCCATGCAGCACACAAAAAATTGTGTACCAGTGCACGTGAATCCGCACGTCAGTAACGGAGTTCCCCTTGAGTTATTAGACCTCGAAAATGCCAGGTTACGCGATCCGACAGTTTGATCTCGTTCCATGTGCCCCTTGAAAGACTGTTGGCATGTGATAAGTCGGGTGTGAGTCGACAATTTCCTTGAGTTATTAGACCAAGGTAATTTCAAACGCTTATTGAAGGTCTATCGACATCCGTACCCCAAAAAAAAATATAGATCTGAAATGGTGCTGAAAAATGCCAGCCTCTCATCTTATTTTTTCTGGGGTTACGGATGTCGAACTGGACGCACTCACATGGAACATGTGTTTTTACGATCGTTACTGACGTATGACGTGAATCCATGCTTTCTGACTGTTGGCCCGTAGCTCTAGTGCCTATGACAAAATGAGGATATCCTCAATTGAGGATATAAATGAGGATATTCCGACTCTGTGGGTGAGTTGCCCATAGTGACGGGTACACGTTTTGTGAGGATATTTTCCGAGAAGTGAGGATCTCTGCCCGTTCGGCGCGCGATGGGCGATCCGCGTGTCGCCGACGCGCCCGGGAGGCCCCGCCGGCGCGGTGCGCGCGTTGATAGAGGTATCTCGGGGAGCTCCACCAAAGCGCGCCTCCAGCGGTGCTCCACAGCTCGACCCGCCAGCTGTGGAGCACCCCGTCGTGCCCAACGTCGACAGCCGGCAGCCCGGCAAGACGTGGTGCAAAGGAGCCGCGGGATCGAGCTGTGGAGCACCGCTGGAGGCGCGCTTTGGTGGAGCTCCCTGAGACACCTCTATCAACGCGCGCACCGCGCCGGCGGGGCCTCCCGGGCGCGTCGTCGACACGCGGATCGCCCATCGCGCGCCGAACGGGCAGAGATCCTCATTTCTCGGAATATATCCTCACAAAACGTGTACCCGTCACTGTGGGCAATTCACCCACAGAGTCGGAATATCCTCATTTTTATCCTCAATTGAGGATATCCTCATTTTGTCATAGGCACTAGTGCCTAGTCTGTAAAGCGTACTAGTACTAGTAGCTTTACAGACTAGGCACTAGCTCTACGAAGAACAGTTTGCGAAGACGCAAATATCTTTCAACGAGCTCTAAACTTCCTCTTGCTTTTAGTCGCCCCCGATGTGAGTTAGACCCAGTCTCCGACCCTAGCTAGGGTCTGAAGACCCTCATGTGATTGGTCCACGTGGCGGCTCGAAGAGCTGTGATTGACTGGATCTTCTACACCAAATCTCACCGAATCTTGCCAAAACTGAAATGAAACGGCTATTGCCCTTGATTGGTCGATGAAAAGACCATGATGAGCTCGCGGTCCATGATTGGTCGAGAAGCTGAATGCCGGGGGATCAGGGGGTAGTCATAGCGGAGACTGGGTTTAAACTCACACCGGGGGGTCAATATCGGGAAACCATCATCGGGAGAGGTCTTCCCGATACTGCCTCCCCCGATGATGGTTTCCCGATATCGCCCCTCCCGATACTCGTTTCGCAGTGCAGAATCGGTCATCGGGGCACCCCAATATCGGGAATCGGTCATCGGGAAGGGTCAATATCGGGAAGGGTATCATCGGGGGGGGTCAATATAGGGAACGGCAGTATCGGGGCCGACTAAAAGCAAGAGGAAAACTGCCCGCGGAAGTAACCTCCCCATTCGCGCGAGATCCGGTGGGCACACCGCACAGCACGGGGCAGGGAACATGCGCGCTTTCCCGGTCTTCGACGTCACAGTGGTAACCGGCCGAGATAGGCTGGGTTGTCGGCGTGGCGCGCTCGATCTGGTGGTGCGAAAGGCGCGTTCATAGCCGTGAGTCAAGGTGGGGGGCTCCAATCACCGAAAACTGCCCCCAAATTACAACTTCGCCCAGGGAAGCAGCCATGTATTAAGCGTTTCGACGACGTCCTCGTACCCGTGGGGGGGCGAGCGCGCGGCTCATTCGGAGAGGGAGTACCCGGCGCGCTTTATACAGTGTCTGATAACTTTCGTTCAATCCGACGTGGTCGCCGCTCACTGCACACTGTCGGCTCTGTCGATGGGAGGTCACAACTGGCGGACGGCGGAGCGGACTGCGGCGCCTGAACCTCAGGCCACTGCGAGGCGAGGCAGCGGCGGCGGCTGTACAGACAGGCATGGACAGCCCTTACTCGACTGCACGAGACGCAGCGCTAGCGTGGCGACATTGGCGGCCGTTTTTCTTTTTGGCTCATTTTGGCTCTCCATCCCTTGCCAGGCAAAGGGCAAATGCTGTCACCTGCCACCGCGCCGGTGGCTGCTGTGCGCAGCACTGTGCAGCGGCGTCTACCCGTAACATCCGCCGGGTCCACTCCCGCCCCCGCCACCAGCAGCTCCGCCACCACCGCCTCGTGTCCCTCTTACCGCCGTCTCCCGGTCATCATCGCCTTTGGTCCACCTCCGACCCACACTGAACTCAACGCCACCTCCACGGCGACTTACGTTTTGACTGACGCTTGCTGTATATGACCCACTCCATGTATCCCAACTTGTAAACACCTTGAAGCTGCTGGCAGCTGAGTTGCCACGGATTCGCGTGTGCGGCGCTGACAGGTGGTGGTCCGTGTACAACGTCTCTCGCACTACGGCAGCTGCGGCGACTCCATCTACGCTGTCAAACACTCTCGGCCTCAGCGTCGAGCTCCAACAGCGGCTGCTCCCCCGCCAAGATCCGACTCCCTAGCCGGAGCAAGCTGATCGCATCACCGGAGGGCTCCCCATTTTTTGGCGTGCCACAGGTGCAGAGGCGGAAACCAAGCTGTCCTCCCGCTCATACCCCCGATGCTATTCATTTCATAGGCTCGGCCATCATGTGAGGTCCACTCCCCCTTGTCGTAGCACTCCCCCTTACCCACGTGGTGTACTTGTACCGTGTTGAACCTGACCCTTTAAGTCATCCTCGACGCTTCTGACAGTTAAGCTCAGTGTCTGGTTTGGAACCGAAGCTTCAAAGGTATACGAGTAGCGTGTCGTAGCCCTCCACAAGTGCACGACACGCCCGGCACCGGCCACAATTGACTCGGTTGGACCAGTCCCACCGACCAAGATTTCGAAACGCATCGTCACCCCGCACCACGTTCACTCATCTACTGAAAAAATCCCCCTGTCGTTTAGTGAAATGAGTTCGGGAGTTGTGACTCGTCAAAAGGGGATCTGATCCGGGAGTTGTAACTCGTCCGAATGTTCGGCCGGAACGGAAGTGGTCGGTCCGTAGGGGGTCCCGTTACGGGACCCCCCCCCATTTTGCCCATACGAAAAAGCGACGATCTGAGAATGTCGAAATCACTATGAGACGGGCACTCGCTGTCAGTAGATCCCAGGCTAGGGGGGTAGAGTCTAAGGCCGAAAGTTACATGGAGATTCCTAGATTCTGCCACAGACCGGTATTTGGAGAAAATCCTCCAATTAAAAAGTCCATTATTGCAAACCGGGACCTGAAGTTACATGGAGATTCTGGACGCGAAAAGCGGGCTCTCTGATTGGTTGACAGCTGCTCGGCCGCGCGGCCGCGGCCGATCGGGGCGCTCGATACCAGCACTCGGTGGCGCTGGAGCCTCTCGTTATTATTATTTGACTTGAGCGGCGTCGCACCGTGCACCGTCGCGAGAGTTCGGCGGGCGTTTGGGGTCGGTGGTGGATGGATCGCCGCCAAAATTGCTGCGACGAGTCCGCACTAGACCTGCCACGATCACCTGCTTTCCTTTACCCCGCGCAGAGCGTCGGATGCGGCCGCCAGGGCGCGTTTCCGGAGCATCTTCCGTTTTTTGGACCAGGCGGCCGCGGCCGACGCTTTGCGCGGGGTAAAGGACGGCAGGTGATCGTGGCAGGTCTACTGCGGACTCGTCGCAGCAATCTCGGCGGCGATCCATCCACCACCGGCCCCAAACGCCCGCCGAACTCTCGCGATGGTGCACGGTGCGACGCCGCTTTTCAAAAAGAAAAGTGGGCACTTGAGGGTCAGACTGAGCAATCAAAGCCCGCGCCGCGCGCTGATGCCAGCTGGCATACGGGGAAACATACGGTGAAAATAACTCGTCAATGACGGTCTAAAAATGTATAAAATCTCCATTTCAGGAGATCGGAGAATAATAGATTCCGCGAATCTATATCTCCGAGATGGAGATTCATAGAAAATTCTGGAGATTTTTCTCGGAATCTCCATGTAACTTTGCCTGTTTGGGCTTCAAACTGCCCTGAGCGGATCCTAATTTCTATAATCTCCATGTAACTTTCGGCCTTACCTTCGAAGGTACCAGAATCCATAAACAGACGCCAAAAAAAAAACATTTGTTGGGGCAGCAAAAGTAATTGCGGTACCGGTTTTTGTGTACGGTCATTTCCTTGAGCCACGGAGCGTTCTGATTGGCTCATCGAAAGCCAGCAGGGCGATTCGCCAATAGATCTCCTGATTGTGAGCAAAACAGATAATACCCTAATCTTCGCGCGCCCGGAGGGAAAGTTGCCGGTTTGACACCCTGAAAAAGTGCACCTAAAGACAATTTGGACTGAATTTCGACTGTGCGATCTCTGCCGGCCACTCGGGACTTTCGCCCAGGCAAATGACTGCCTATTTTTTTCCCGGCTTTGGGGTTTAAGGCGATTTCGAAATCAGCCACGAACTTTGGATCTCGTTTTCGCGTATGGGCATTTTGGCTTGATATCTGATCGCGCGACCATATCTGATCGTTCTAGCTCAAATCCAATAACGATTGGATATTTGCGCGCGATCAGATATCGATGACTAAATGCCCATACGCGAAAACGCGATCCAAAGTTCGTGGCTGATTTCGAAATCGCCTTAATTAAGAGTCGATTTTTGAGAGGGGGTAGCATTTCGCGGAAACGGAAATTGTCGCGCGAAGCGCGAAAAAAAGAATTCTGGGGCCGCGCAGCGCCGATTTTTTTTATACGCCCCTCCAAAAAACTGCTTCACACGCATGCCCAGATGCCACCGCCACTACGCCGCCTGACCCCTAAAACAACCATATTATACGCCGCTATGTCCGCGTCGTCGTCCCCGTCCACTGCGACACCCGCGCGCGGTGCTGCCACCCGTGAGGCTGGCA
>Ga0307489_10001112_pt1 | contig 17528 bp, 13 predicted proteins | sample SB12metaG_FD_202247 | JGI IMG/M metagenome (GOLD analysis project Ga0307489, IMG submission 202247) | Sea-ice brine microbial communities from Beaufort Sea near Barrow, Alaska, United States - SB 1.2 | ecosystem: Environmental > Aquatic > Marine > Coastal | place: USA: Alaska | collected...
ACTGGTCAACTTGTTGTCACGCAGATTCAAGTATCCCAGCGACTTGATCTCTCCGAGTTCCTTCGGCAATCGGGTCAACCCCTGCCCCGGTAGGTGAATCTTCAGAAGCACATGCTCGTCCGGTGCTTCGGCGAAAGTCAGCCCCGCCCATTTCTGTACCTTTTTCTCGGGCCAGAGCTTCAGCAATTGGGGGCATCCATCGCGCCACGCGGTAAGGATACCGGCGGTCGTCGATTTGCCGGGTGAATGAACGTTCTCCCCGTCGGCCATGGTTTCTCGTTATCACCGACCGTATGTATATGAGTGCCTACTCTATATATACGATTATTTCTCTGATGGGCGCCAATCGTACTTTTTTCAATACTGTCGATCAAACCGACGAAAACAATGAAACCGAAAGAGTTTGATAAAACGACAGAGACGACAGAGGCGACAGGGGTGACAGAGGGGACAGAGGGGATAGAGGGGATAGAGACGACAGAGCCGATAAAACATATAGAACATAAAGAACTTAAAAAAATGTCGGAGACGGTTGTACGTTCGCTAAGAAGTCAGACGTTGGCCCTCAAGTTTTGTCAGACTAAGTACGACGACCTCAAAGCGGCGCAGACTATCGCAGACAAGTTTACCTTCGCCACGGCGGTACGCATGGAATCGACACTGTTGAGCATGACGCAAAGTCATTTGGCCTGTGTCCTGGTTAACTTCGGTGTAGACAGGAATGTCATAAAACATATTCTGGTCAGCAAGTCCAGTCGCGTGGAGCTCATCAAAGAACTCCAAATGCCCGAAGGCTCGCGTAGGCGTAAAGGCGGGTCTCGGCAACTTCGAGATACCGCGCTTTCTCCTACGTGGCACCTCCTATCGAGTCTCAACATACGCGACAACGCCTTAATCGAGAGCCTCGATCGCTCTAAACGCCTCGCGCTCGTTCGCGCACTCGCGAGCGTTCGTTATGGTCACGAAGCAATAAACTGAAGCATAGTAGGAAAAATAATGTAGATACCATCGGCGCACAATTGTAAAACTTGTATTATTAACACTCGTCATGATAACCGTCTGCTTATACAACCTTTTCGTATAAAAGAAGTCACTATTCTCGTACGAGCACACAATTTCTTTTCAATATGTCGGCGGAGCTCGTTCCTGAAATGGATACGACAGAGGCGCTGCCGTGGGTGCGAGACATGCAGGGCCTCACGGAGAGGATCATTGAATTAATCGCGTTGAAGTTCAGTGAAATGGGCGACGCGCCCGTGAGCATCGGCTGCGAGGATGGCGCACGTTGTGGGGCCGTCAAGCATGATCCGGCACGTCCCGGAGTCGAACGTTCCGTCCGCGGAACAAGTACTGGGGGAGGCGAGCTCGTATCCGCCGATGCACACGGGCTCGCATGACTCGCCGAACGGAAGGTCGGATCGGCAGTCGCCGAGGGTGGCGAGCGCAGCGCCCGGGGCGGAGGCATCGCAGACGTTCGTTGGCTCTGGGACACCGTCGCCTCCGTAGGTGAATCCCTCGGGCACGACGCTGACGCCAGTGCGCGCCGTAAGGTTCGGTGACGCGCCATGTTGTGCGGCCTTGAATGGGTGCGAGATGATGTTACGGGCATATCATGTACGGACGCGTCGCCACAGGAGCGCCTGGCAAGGCCGCCTCGGGGCACCGACACGTGTCGGCGCATTCTGCGTCTCTGCACTTCTAGAGTGTCAGACCCAGCAGGCACAATCTTCGCGGCGTCTGCGCTGACGTCGGCGCCATTGCGCGCCGTAAAGTTCGGTGACGCGCCACGTTATTAGGCCTTGAATAGTTGCGCAACAACGTTGCGGACATATCATGTTCCGACGCGTCGCCACAGAAGCGGCTTGCAAGGCCGCCTGGCGCAGACAAAAGGCCGTGTCGGCGCATTCTGCGTCTCTGCACTTCAGCCTGTCAGACCCAGCAGGCACAATCTCCGCGGCATCCTCGCCGACCTCGACGCCATGTGCGCCGGAAAGTTCGTTGACGCGCCATGCTATTAGGTGGTGCATGGTTGCGCGATAACGTTGCGGGCATGCCATTTGCGAACGCGTCGCCCCAGATGCGCCGTGCAAGGCCGCCTGGCATCGACATAGGTGGTGTAAGCGTGTGCAAACCGCGAACAGTGGAGTGGCCCTGAAGCACATCGCCTTCGCTGCATCGACTTTGTCAGCGCCAGGCGGCCTTACAAGGCGCTCCTGTGGCGACGCGCTCGTACATGATATGTCGTAACATCATTTCGCAATCACTCAAGGCCAAATAGCATGGCGCGTCACCGAACTTTACGGCGCGCAATGGCGTCGACGTCGGCGAAGATGCCGCGAAGATTGTGCCTGCTGGGTCTGATAGACTGCAGTGCAGAGACGCAGACTGTGCTGACACGGCCTTTATCGGCGCCAGGCAGCCTTGTAAGGCGCTTCTGTGGCGACGCGTCAGTACATGATATGTCCGTAACGTTGTTGCGCACCCATTCAAGGCCTAATAACATGGCGCGTCACCGAACTTTACGGCGCGAACTGGCGTCAGCGTCGGCGAAGGTGCCGCGAAGAAGATGGAGGGATGGTGTGCGGTGCCACGGGTACTCTCTTTGTGCGGACTCTCTTTGTGGAGGTCTATTACCTCAAGAATCCTGCCGCGCTTTGGAGGTCTATCTACTCAAGAATCTTTTCGCGACTTTTTTTGGCCCCCAAAAAGTCGACTGGTAGATCTACAATAGCCGACTGGTAGATCTACCAGAAGACTGTGATCTCGGCATGAGAATAGGAATTCTGATAGCCGCTCGCGTAGCCGATCGGCGAGCGGCTACCGCGCCCCGACCGATTTGGAGGTCTATTAACTCAAGAATCCTGTCGCGAATTCTATTGGCTTTCAAGAGTCCGACGTTTTTTACAATAGCCGTCTACCAGTACTCGTCCCGATCTCCTCAACCGACTCGCACACTGAAACCCCAAGTCTCCGCTCTTGAAACTCAGTCGGTGAAGGCCCTCAGGCATTAAGTCGAATGGGGTGTTCAGATTCTCGAGATTCTCGCCGAATAATCGAAAACGCTCCGATGATTGACTCGAAGTCTTGCACATTCAGGCGAAAGTTGAATGGGGATTCTTGCTGCGGCCTTTCTGATTGGCTGTCAACACTTTGCAGAGCCCAAACGTTAAGAATGACACCTTCGAACGTTCGAAGGTACTGTCCGCGCAGGGAGATGGCCGATGCGGGGAGCACATTATGTGTGAGGCTGTGCACCGCGTTGTCGACCGGCGCGCGTCGCCCCCCCGCATCGTCCCCGCGCGCGTGTGATGGCCATGTACGTCGCCCTCTCACCTACGCGGTCGGCGCCCCTCTACTCTAAGGAACTGGAGGGTTCAGTGGTGAACTACCTGATTCTGGGACTCACGACCGACACCCGGCCGACCGGTTGCAGTGCCTTCTTGATTATTTCACCATCCAATTGCAAATCAGTGTGATCTACCCCCCAGTCTCTTACAGTAGAGGGGCGCCGACCGCGTAGACACGGGGTTTTATTGAGAATAAGCACTCGACCGACGGCCAGATCGCCATAAACCGCCAGATCGGCATTCGCGAGCTGAGGGTGAACGCCCATACGGTGGTATGCGGTCGATCGGCGATCACGAATCGAGTCCGCGCGTCTGTATGAGCATACACCCTCACCCTCGAGAACGTCGATCTGGCCGTCGAGTGCTTATTCTCAAGAACCCCAGTGCCTCATATGATTGGCCGAGAGTAAGCTCTCGGCCAATCATATGAGGGCCTTCAGCGACTGATTTTCAACAGCGGAGACTGGGTTCAAGAAACTTGGGGTATCAGTGTGCGAGTCTCGGGTTCCGAGACACGCCGGCCGAGCCGACCGCCCATTTTCAGCCAATTTACTATATTTAGATATTTCGTAAAGTGGCCCTAAATCACAGATAGACGTTTCAGATTTATGAGTGAGAATCGCGTTATTCGGCCGGCAAAATAGACGAAAGAAAGCATATGCGGTTCCTGGTGCCATCGCCGCGATGCCGCGACAGCTCCGCACTTCTCTTCGAACGCGCGTGTTCTAGGAGACAGTCCCGTTCACGTCGACGCTCACACCACTATTGCCCACGCACGCACTTTGAACAAACGTCACACAATGGCGCTATGGCTGCGCCAACTGAGCACTAGGTGTGCTTGATTTTATTCGCCCAAAAATCAGGTCTCAAAACCAGAGAAGGGTACCATCGCTGCGATGCCGCGACAGCGGTCCATACTTCTTCCCGAAGCGCACGCTCCGAGCGCGAAGCCGTGTGGGTCGCGAAGCCGTGTGGGTACGCGCTTCGCGCGCACCCGCGCTCCGCACGTTTCTTGGTGGACTGTCCATTATTGTACCACAATTCCTATCACCTGTCCTAGGAAAGCATGCCCGTAACGCGTCCCACAACTCTCCCTAAATCAGAGCGCAGAGCGGCGTTGGTACGCGAGCTGCGCGTAGCGGCGAGCGCTGCGGCATACGGCGAGCGCTGCGGGACACGGTCGAAGGCGCGTCGGGTTTACGCGGGACCAGAATGAGCGGATCGTTTTCTCCCGTGGTCGAAATGTCGTGCTGAACGTCCGTCCATCACTAAATCACAGAAAGACAGTTCGGACATTCCGCTGGAAGACGCCAAATCACTAAATCACAGAAAGTGTTTCCTTGAATTACAGTTATATTTTTTTAGGATTTTCAGGTCCTTCTTGAGCTGTTCAACCTGTAAACTATACCTGTTCCGCTATACGCCTCATGCACGAGCTCCAATGTCTTGGGTCGCCAGCAGAACGAGACAGGTTTTTTTGAGTGGTAATTCGGCACGAATGACGCGCATGTAATGACGTGCGAAGTATCAACGGCGGCAAACCCGCCGCAGACAACCCCCCTTTTGCATAGGCATTCGCGTCGACACGCGGGGGGGGATAGCGAGTGTCCCACCGGCGCGCCTCGGGGCGATTCGCACATTTAGACCGTCAAAATGGGACAAATTGCTCAAGATACGGGCAAGCGGCCCAACGGCGCGGTGGCGGCGATATTCGCCGTTTCCACCCCGCGTATCGACGCGGATGCCTAAAGAAAGGGGGGTCTGTCTGCGGCAGTTTTGCCGCCGCCGATACTTCGTACGTCATTGTTCGCGCGTCATTCGCTTTAATTGACCACTCAAAACAGCCCTTTCATTATACTGGTGACCCAAGTCACGAGCGCACAGCGCGTAGAGTATCAGTCATTTCCGTTCTTGAGTTACAGAGTTACAGACCAAGGATATTCTCGACTCACACAGCGGAATGGTCTAGTGGACCACATAAGTTTCACGTGATCTACCCCTCAGTTTCTTAAAGTAGAGCAGAGGGGGTCGGACCGTGTAGATGACAGAATGCCTGAAGCTATACATTTTCGGGCCATGCTCAAAAAACAACTCAAGAATATTGAGTCAAAAGACGCCATATCACGCCGTGTAATTGACTCAAGAATCTTCAGTTGAATTCTTTGAGCAAGGGCCCGAAAAGTCATAGCTTCAGGCACTTTGTCAGGCACTTCTTTATGTGATACTGTGACGAAGTGCCTGAAGCTATAGATCTTGCTAAAAAACATCAACTCAAGATTCTCCAGTCAAAAGATGCCATATCAATTGTACGGCGTGACATGTGTCGTTTGACTCAAGAATCTTGAGCTGAATTTTTGAGCAAACGCCCTAAAGATCATGGCTTCCGGCAATTTGTGATAGCTAGCTACGCAGGTCTTCATGGTAGGCTCTACCAGTCCGCGCAAGTAGCTTGTCTAAGCTTGGTTTCATGCGCTGGTCAAAGCTAGGCTTCAACCCCCCCGTGTGGTCTAATGAGGGTCAAAGGCCAGTCTAAGCCAGTTTAAGCTGAAATATCGATCCCCTGAGCCCTGAGTCTAAGCCGCAATAAGCGGACTGACCCCTGCGTCCGAGTTGGAAACACCCCATGAGTAAGCGGACTCACCCCGTCCGGCCGATGAGCGTGCTTATTGGAGCCGCAGTATAGGACAGTTCATCGGCGATAGGGTCATGCTCAACGGTACATAGCTACAGAGCGGACGAGCCGCGCAGGGATTATGTTTCATGTTCCGGTCAATATCACTCTCACAGGGAGTCTAAGCAGAGTCTATAATCGACTTGGGGGTCCGCTTAGACCCTCATTAGACCACACGGGGCGGGTGAAGTCCAGCTTTGACTAGCGCGTTAGGACTTGGTCAAATTCGAGACCATTTTGGCGTACGGGCTTTTAGTCAGGGGGTCTGCGGTCGGTCGGAGATCACCAACCCCGAAACTTATCGTACACGAGAATCTCCCGCGATCTTGTCGAAACACGGCGAACTGTCCAAACCGGCAGATCTCTGATTGAAAGCTCATACAGGAAAAAGAGTCTCATCTCGCTCTCATGTTTGAAATAGAGCTTAAACTCAGTGTCGGAGGGACAAGTCCCTCTGATCTCCTCGAAATCGAGGGTCGATTAATCACGGATTACGACCCGGTCGGACTCTCGACGAGTCGGTCGGTGGGATTTTCGAAATTGACAGGTCTGAGGTGTAGCTAGTGCTAGTGGTACGAGGCATGGTCAGCCTAGACAAATCATGAGCGCTCAGCGCGATATGATGGATTTGAAAGGTGTTTCCTTTGGAATTCGAATCCAAAATCACACTTGATCGCAGTTGACCCAACATCGGTTCATCGAAAGTTTTGCAATGTGAAAGCGCATCTTGAACGCGAATTTCTCACGCCGTTACGCGCGTACACGACGTGGCGAGCGCGCAGGGAGGGGTTTTGAAGGGCGCACCTCACGGTGAACGGCGCTCTGTTGCCTGTTTTGACGACCTTGAGGATGCTTGATGGAAATGCCACGAGATGTGGCCGACGCGCGCTACGAAGCGCCACGTACAGTGACCGCGCGGACCGTCTGAATCCGAATATCGTACTTTCAAAGTCAGACTCCTATCAAAGGCGTGACATTTGACCGTAAGTAAGGTTGGATCCTATAGGCTTACCCTGCCTCGTAGTTGTCGAACAGGATTCGATACCGTATCTTCGATATCTGACCCGACACCGCGTTTAAGGGATTCTGAAAAAGTCAGCGGCGCGCGTATCCTCTGGGCATCCAACGCAACGCCTTGTCCCGTTTCTGCAGCATCGATTGCTTGCTGCACCCGACCAGCCTCAGGACCCACTGCTTGGCTTACGCCTCGATCAACTCGAGGGGGTTGGCATCATCGGCCCCCGCGACGCCGCCCAGTCTCCGCTATGGCTACCCCCTGACCCCTCCGAATTCAGCCTCTCGACCAATCAGGGACCGCTAGAAAATTACGGTCTTTCCATTTACCAATCAGGGACCATACCGTTTAGTTACAGAATTGGCGGGAAACCGGCAAGAAAACCCAGCCAATCACATCTCAGCATACCAATCTCTCGACCAATCATAAGAGGACCCTCAGGGTGTCGCGACACCCGGAGAGCGGAGACTGGGTTTAAATTCAGTGTCCGGTCTGATATCGAAGATATGGTAACGAATCCCGCACGACCATTCATAACTGTCAATTCCGAGAAGCCCACCGACTGCTCGCCGAAAGTCCGAACTTGTCGCGATCCCTGAGTAAACAGACTCGATTTCGAGGAGTCACGCCGACACGGACATTAAACTCAGTGTCGGAGGGACAAGTCCCTGTGATCTCCTCACAATCGAGGGTCTAGTTACTCAAGGATCGCGACCCGGTCGGTCTACGGGATACCTGGTCGGCGGGACTTTTGCTTTAGACGGTTCTGATTGGTCGTCCGCACCTCGATACCACAACTTCAATTTCAAACCCGACACTGAGTTTACGGCAGTACGGGGGACAGATGGTAAATCGGTGGTCTAATCGATGACTTTTCTGTGCAATTCATGGCACAGGCAAACAGTCAAAAACTGATCCAGTCCAAGAAAAGTGCAGGCTCCGAGGCCGTTTTTTGCCCGATTTCGCTCCTAATCCCCCGCGAATGCGCGGCAGTGGGACGGCGCGGCGGCGCATCCCACGCGACTCCGCCTCCGCTACGATATCGATCGACACCCAAGGAGCACAACCAGGGCTCGTTGGTAAGTAATTTCCGCGGCGACCGTGCTCCCCGCTCGTGCCAAGATTTGTCCAAGATTTGTCCGTCGTGCCTCTCAACGCCCAATCAGATAGGCCACTTTGTCCAGCTGTCATGTGTTTGAGGTTAGTGTGTACGCTACTCAGGAGCCAGCCAATCGCCACTCAAAAGTCAAAACTCGTCAGCTTAGCTAGCCGATGCGTGCTGCTGCTGCGCAATTGTGGCCACCCCCGTACATTTTCCAAACGTATGGGGGTGGCACAATTGCGCGCTCTCGGCTGATGACTTTTGAGCGGCGACACGCTGGCTCCCGAGTCGAACACCTCGTCAGATGAACACCCGAAGGGCGCGTGCGACTGCCCAGCCGTTTGGGCGCTGTTGCACGCCGTGCATCGGACCCGTCCTAGAGGGAGCATTTCAGGGCACGGGGAGGGGGATCACGCGCGGTCGCCGGTTTAAACCGCACCAACGAGCGCTGGCAGTTCTCATTGGGTGTCGCCAGGTATCGTAAAGGCGGCGGCGTCACGTGAACAACGTTTCCGCGCCGTGTCCCCGCCGTGCACCGCAACGCGCTGTGGGGCAGTGTCACACAAGGGGCAAACTGGATCTCTGGTTCGAATCGAGCAAACCGCACAGAATTTGGCGTCCCCCTGATGCTGGATACACCGCGGGTGGGCGCTGGCGGTGCTGAATCAGCACTCTCCGAGAAGCCTCGAGCACCGCCAGACTACGACGTCAACGACCTCACCGAGCAGGTGCGGCGCCGTTTTCGCACTCGGCAGTGCTCATTCTACCGCAAATTTAGGGCACGCAACGACTTTTGCCAGTTCCACCGTTGTGAGCTGCAGCCGTGGAACCGCTGACACTGTCCAGAGGAACTTAAGAGGAACTTGCACGCATCATGCACAGGTACAAGACTGGAGGTCCCGACGAGAAGCGAGCTACGGGAAAAGTCAAAATGACCAACCACTGGACCCTTCCCGTGTAATACATAAACGCGATACACACCACGACGGGTGGTGCACAAGAGCATTTCGCGTCAGCCCTCAACGACAACAGGAGAACATCAGAGTACTGGGCTGCCTTCCGGAGGGACAGGTTCTTCGGCACGCACTACAACGCCTATAGTGCACAACCCACGGGACCGTCGGAAGCGAGCCCCGAATACGAGACGAACGAATTATATGAGACAATGAAATGGGCCATCCAAGGCACGTACAATGACACCCCCACATGCACGATGCTGGTATACCCACTGTGGAATGCGGAGCCCTACCATAGGTTGTAACCACCCGCGGGTGCACATTATGCACCGTGTACCGCAACCGAATTTCTCGTCCGACACCCCGGCAAAGTACACCGGCAATCCAGACAAGCGGGCCCATCACGCACACTGGGATGTGGCCTTCATACTATTATCGAATACTCAAGGATGCGAAAACTATGTGGATGAAACTAAAGCCACCACCGACTTTCAAGACGCGGACACCGAACACTGTGGAAAGCCCTTCCCGGTCGTCCACCTGTCAGCAGCCCAGAAAAGAGACATGACGCATGGTACACACGACATGTCGGGGGCATCAGACAAGCCCTGCCACGCAGACACCCATGACGCACATACCGGAGTGCCGACGCCCGACGCACACCACAACATGGCACTTCACATATGAGCGCACCACCCCACTTAGCATAGCCACGTCAGAAGATGTATAAGCCGACGGGTGGCTCAATCGAGGGGAGGAGTTGAAAGCAGCAGCCGGGGTATATTTCTGACCAAAAGGACTATGCACATCACATTCACGGGGAAGAAGGCCATCCTACGGGCGGAACTCATCGCAATTATAGAAGCCCTGAGGGAGTGGTCTGTGGATCAGAAAATAGTCATATACAGACAGATAAATTACTGTCACTGACTAACATACAACAGGCGGTGCGAAGAAAGGGAGACCCACATACAACAGGCGGTGCGAAGAAAGGGAGACACCAGGGACCTCAGGGAGTTCGCGCTCATCCGGGAGATCTACGAGATTCTTTTACGAAGGACCGCCCCCACATACCTTCGCAAAATGAGAGCCAACGTGGGAGTCGAAGGGAACGAGGCCGCTGACAGAGCCGCTGTGGACGCTGCTGACGGGGTCCTTCCGAGAGGGGCTTCCACGGAAACGGTGGATACACCAGAGGAAACAGGCTCCAGTCAGCTGTGGATGACAACTGACGGAGTCAGCCTGCCCCCGGACCCGGTGGACACTCGGAATAAGTGGGACAGAGTGGCGAGGGGGGAAGCAGAGAGAGCGAACAACCACCTTGCCTATTGCCGTATGGCTGAACTCAAAACCCCGAACCGGCGAATGCCTTCGTGACAGCAGAGAGCATCTCCCACACAGACAGAGCATGGGTTTCGAAGGCGAGATCAAACTCGATAGCGACCAGAAAGCGACGGAAACAGTGGGGAATGCTCGCACCGACGGAGACAGCAACTTGCACAGTATGTGGCAAAGCAGACGACACGGTGGGACTCAGATTGGGTTGGTGCCAGCATGAGAAAATGCAAGGGTGTTTCGCAAAACGGCACGACCACGTGGTCAAAACGCTCGCCGGATGTTCCTTAAAAGGATCAAAAGGGGGATGGGCCGTGGGATACAACACGGACACGGGAGAAGACGGGTCCACGCACGCGATGATACATGAGAGACTCGTGCACCGCGCACGCCCGCAAAACCGCACACGCACAGGGAGGGAAGCGGCTGAGACGGAGATGGAAACGGACAAAGCGTCGCTCGCGCTATTGCGACTGAAACCAGACATGCTAATCTATGAAGGGGTGCGACAAGAGGACCTGCAAAATCGTTTGGACAACATGGAGGTGCTGGACAGACGCAACAATATACATACGACTGGAACTGGGAGGCGAAAGTCGCAGAGAGGAGCGAGATATATGGGAATTTGGTCGCACAAGTGAAGAAGTGAGATGGAAAGTGGATTACAAGCAAGTGGCCCTGGGCACCCGGGGAGCGTGTACAAACACCTGGATGTCACCCCAGAGTGGTCGGGAGTGAAGCACTATAATACAAGGAACAAGCCTGGGAAGGACATTGCGCTACACGGTGAGCGGGAGGCATCGAAGGCGTTACGTACATACGAGCGGCTGACGAAGACGGAGAAAGGAGGAGAGAGGAGAGTATACAGTGGATAATACGCCACGACCCCGCGCGAACGCGCGGGACTGCACACGGGGCCCAGGGCGAAAGCTTCGTGCCTCCCTGTACACGCGGAAGCGTCTCTTTTTCTCGCTCCAGGGCACGCGACGGCTTTTGCCGGTTTGACCATTGTGAGCTGCAGCCGAGAAACCGTCGATATCGCCGAATCTGAGATGCAAGGAGAACTACCGAAACTTAGTACTCCACGTGTGGCCGTCTACGACTCAGGGATGAATCGACTCGTCTCGCGCGCTTAGCGTATAACATTTTGTTGCAGGTTGAGATGATTATACTATGCAGTTCTGGGAGAGTCCAAGAAGGTAATCTCAACCGAGGGTAAATTTACTGAGACGGAACGCGCGAGATGATGGAGAAGAATCCCCTGCGCTGGTCATAAACCCTGGAATGATCACGTCTGAAGAACGGTTTATCGGCACTTTCGCTTTCGCGAGAAGTAAACACGAACTGCCCACGTCAGCATGAGAAATAAAAAAAAGGTATTATGTAAAACTGTTCGGCCCAAACCGAGGCAATTCGGTAAAACCGTTCGGTGGATTTGAAAAACGCGGACTGTGGTCACGAGATCGCCGGGCGGTACAGTCGCCGGCGGCAAGGAGACGAGCCCGCGGCTACGAGGCGAGCCCGCGGCTCGAGCGACGTTGCGAAGGAATCTTGCGGCGGCAAAGGAGACTCGATAGCTCGCATTGTGGACGGAAGAGACGAGTTCTATCTCATCGCGCCGCGGGGCATCGTCAAACACAGTCACCGAACTCTCGGTTCTCAGATCAATCGAGCAAACTGCGAGGACTTCGGCGCCCACGCAGCTGACGCTGGATACGCCACGGGCGAGCGCTGGCGCTGGCGCTGGCGCAGCTCTCTCCGATAAGTATCGAGCACTGCCAGACTGCGACGTCAACAACTCGCGGGCAAGTGCGGCGCAGGGTTACGTCGCAGCGACCATGTTCATTTCACCGGCTTTTATGAGGGTAACCAATATCGTGGCCAATCAGGGAGCTCTCGTGTCACACGTGGCAATCATTTGGGAAATAACGGCGCGCGTCTCAAGCAAGAAATCGCGTCCATAGATGATTTGACAGTCTACATGGATGCAATTTAAGCACCCCAGTCTAAAACTGAGATGCCCTATTTGGACTCCTCTCAGAACTGCATATTGCGAGTGGGCTGTTTGATAAAATGTTCGAGCCACGGTCGCACCCTCTATGATGCCAGCTTTTCGGACGTTGGTCGAGGCGATTGAGGACGAATTTCGATATTTTATAACGACATTGGGCATGTCTTTGGACGATGTGGGGCTTTCGGGCCAGGGTCGCTCCCATCTGAACACCTACTTTCGATGTTCCTGGGGTAGGTCGGAAAAGATATAAAGAGCCCACTCGTAACGAAACTGCATACCCTACAGGGGCCAGCGCTAAATCTGATCTTACAGAACTCTCGCAAAACTGTTGAATGCGGATCTCACATCAGATGCATGGGCATTCGTGGTCAGGACATCCGGACAGGGAACCACAAGAAACCCCCAGAAGACCATCTTCGCGGAATCTGCGCCGACGCCGACGCCATTGCGCGCCGTAAAGTTCGGTGACGCGCCATGTCGTTAGACGCGATTGTTTGCGCAACGACGCTGCGGGCATATCGTTTGCGGACGCGTCGCACCAGAAGCGCCTTGCAAGGCCGCCTGGCGCCCACAGGCGGTGTCTGCGCATTATGCACCTCTGAACTGCCAGCCTGTCATAACCCTCAGAAGATACAATCTTCTCGGCATCGCGCGCCGTAAAGCTCGGTGACGTGCCACATTATTGGGCGCTGAATGTTTGCGCCATGACGTTGCGGGCATTTGATGTGTGGACGCGATGCCCCAGAGGCGCCGTGCAAGGCCGCTTGGCGCCGACAAGGTGGTGTCAGCGTGTTCCGAGCCGCGAACAGTGGAGTGGCCCTGATGGAAGCACATCACCTTCACGGCACCGCCTATGTCGGCGCTAGGCGGCCTGGCGCGGCGCTTCTGAAGCACCGCGTCCGCAAATGAGATGACTGCAACGTCGTCTAGCGAACAATCCCCGCCAAGTCATATATTGTGTCACCGGACTGTACGGCGTCGGCGAAGAAGGCCATCCTACGGGCGGAACTCATCGCAATTATAGAAGCCCTGAGGGAGTGGTCTGTGGATCAGAAAATAGTCATATACAGACAGATAAATTACTGTCACTGACTAACATACAACAGGCGGTGCGAAGAAAGGGAGACCCACATACAACAGGCGGTGCGAAGAAAGGGAGACACCAGGGACCTCAGGGAGTTCGCGCTCATCCGGGAGATCTACGAGATTCTTTTACGAAGGACCGCCCCCACATACCTTCGCAAAATGAGAGCCAACGTGGGAGTCGAAGGGAACGAGGCCGCTGACAGAGCCGCTGTGGACGCTGCTGACGGGGTCCTTCCGAGAGGGGCTTCCACGGAAACGGTGGATACACCAGAGGAAACAGGCTCCAGTCAGCTGTGGATGACAACTGACGGAGTCAGCCTGCCCCCGGACCCGGTGGACACTCGGAATAAGTGGGACAGAGTGGCGAGGGGGGAAGCAGAGAGAGCGAACAACCACCTTGCCTATTGCCGTATGGCTGAACTCAAAACCCCGAACCGGCGAATGCCTTCGTGACAGCAGAGAGCATCTCCCACACAGACAGAGCATGGGTTTCGAAGGCGAGATCAAACTCGATAGCGACCAGAAAGCGACGGAAACAGTGGGGAATGCTCGCACCGACGGAGACAGCAACTTGCACAGTATGTGGCAAAGCAGACGACACGGTGGGACTCAGATTGGGTTGGTGCCAGCATGAGAAAATGCAAGGGTGTTTCGCAAAACGGCACGACCACGTGGTCAAAACGCTCGCCGGATGTTCCTTAAAAGGATCAAAAGGGGGATGGGCCGTGGGATACAACACGGACACGGGAGAAGACGGGTCCACGCACGCGATGATACATGAGAGACTCGTGCACCGCGCACGCCCGCAAAACCGCACACGCACAGGGAGGGAAGCGGCTGAGACGGAGATGGAAACGGACAAAGCGTCGCTCGCGCTATTGCGACTGAAACCAGACATGCTAATCTATGAAGGGGTGCGACAAGAGGACCTGCAAAATCGTTTGGACAACATGGAGGTGCTGGACAGACGCAACAATATACATACGACTGGAACTGGGAGGCGAAAGTCGCAGAGAGGAGCGAGATATATGGGAATTTGGTCGCACAAGTGAAGAAGTGAGATGGAAAGTGGATTACAAGCAAGTGGCCCTGGGCACCCGGGGAGCGTGTACAAACACCTGGATGTCACCCCAGAGTGGTCGGGAGTGAAGCACTATAATACAAGGAACAAGCCTGGGAAGGACATTGCGCTACACGGTGAGCGGGAGGCATCGAAGGCGTTACGTACATACGAGCGGCTGACGAAGACGGAGAAAGGAGGAGAGAGGAGAGTATACAGTGGATAATACGCCACGACCCCGCGCGAACGCGCGGGACTGCACACGGGGCCCAGGGCGAAAGCTTCGTGCCTCCCTGTACACGCGGAAGCGTCTCTTTTTCTCGCTCCAGGGCACGCGACGGCTTTTGCCGGTTTGACCATTGTGAGCTGCAGCCGAGAAACCGTCGATATCGCCGAATCTGAGATGCAAGGAGAACTACCGAAACTTAGTACTCCACGTGTGGCCGTCTACGACTCAGGGATGAATCGACTCGTCTCGCGCGCTTAGCGTATAACATTTTGTTGCAGGTTGAGATGATTATACTATGCAGTTCTGGGAGAGTCCAAGAAGGTAATCTCAACCGAGGGTAAATTTACTGAGACGGAACGCGCGAGATGATGGAGAAGAATCCCCTGCGCTGGTCATAAACCCTGGAATGATCACGTCTGAAGAACGGTTTATCGGCACTTTCGCTTTCGCGAGAAGTAAACACGAACTGCCCACGTCAGCATGAGAAATAAAAAAAAGGTATTATGTAAAACTGTTCGGCCCAAACCGAGGCAATTCGGTAAAACCGTTCGGTGGATTTGAAAAACGCGGACTGTGGTCACGAGATCGCCGGGCGGTACAGTCGCCGGCGGCAAGGAGACGAGCCCGCGGCTACGAGGCGAGCCCGCGGCTCGAGCGACGTTGCGAAGGAATCTTGCGGCGGCAAAGGAGACTCGATAGCTCGCATTGTGGACGGAAGAGACGAGTTCTATCTCATCGCGCCGCGGGGCATCGTCAAACACAGTCACCGAACTCTCGGTTCTCAGATCAATCGAGCAAACTGCGAGGACTTCGGCGCCCACGCAGCTGACGCTGGATACGCCACGGGCGAGCGCTGGCGCTGGCGCTGGCGCAGCTCTCTCCGATAAGTATCGAGCACTGCCAGACTGCGACGTCAACAACTCGCGGGCAAGTGCGGCGCAGGGTTACGTCGCAGCGACCATGTTCATTTCACCGGCTTTTATGAGGGTAACCAATATCGTGGCCAATCAGGGAGCTCTCGTGTCACACGTGGCAATCATTTGGGAAATAACGGCGCGCGTCTCAAGCAAGAAATCGCGTCCATAGATGATTTGACAGTCTACATGGATGCAATTTAAGCACCCCAGTCTAAAACTGAGATGCCCTATTTGGACTCCTCTCAGAACTGCATATTGCGAGTGGGCTGTTTGATAAAATGTTCGAGCCACGGTCGCACCCTCTATGATGCCAGCTTTTCGGACGTTGGTCGAGGCGATTGAGGACGAATTTCGATATTTTATAACGACATTGGGCATGTCTTTGGACGATGTGGGGCTTTCGGGCCAGGGTCGCTCCCATCTGAACACCTACTTTCGATGTTCCTGGGGTAGGTCGGAAAAGATATAAAGAGCCCACTCGTAACGAAACTGCATACCCTACAGGGGCCAGCGCTAAATCTGATCTTACAGAACTCTCGCAAAACTGTTGAATGCGGATCTCACATCAGATGCATGGGCATTCGTGGTCAGGACATCCGGACAGGGAACCACAAGAAACCCCCAGAAGACCATCTTCGCGGAATCTGCGCCGACGCCGACGCCATTGCGCGCCGTAAAGTTCGGTGACGCGCCATGTCGTTAGACGCGATTGTTTGCGCAACGACGCTGCGGGCATATCGTTTGCGGACGCGTCGCACCAGAAGCGCCTTGCAAGGCCGCCTGGCGCCCACAGGCGGTGTCTGCGCATTATGCACCTCTGAACTGCCAGCCTGTCATAACCCTCAGAAGATACAATCTTCTCGGCATCGCGCGCCGTAAAGCTCGGTGACGTGCCACATTATTGGGCGCTGAATGTTTGCGCCATGACGTTGCGGGCATTTGATGTGTGGACGCGATGCCCCAGAGGCGCCGTGCAAGGCCGCTTGGCGCCGACAAGGTGGTGTCAGCGTGTTCCGAGCCGCGAACAGTGGAGTGGCCCTGATGGAAGCACATCACCTTCACGGCACCGCCTATGTCGGCGCTAGGCGGCCTGGCGCGGCGCTTCTGAAGCACCGCGTCCGCAAATGAGATGACTGCAACGTCGTCTAGCGAACAATCCCCGCCAAGTCATATATTGTGTCACCGGACTGTACGGCGTCGGCGAAGATGCCGCGGAGATTGTGTCTTCTGGGGGTTATGACTGACTGGAAGTTCAGTGACGCAGAAATCGCCGTCGCTGCCTATGTCGGAGCCAGGCGGCCTTGCACGGCGCTTCTGTGGCAACGCGTCCGCAAATAAACCCCCTGCAACGTTGTCGAGCGATCAATCACCGCCTAATCATACGGCGCGTCGCCGCACTTTGAGGCGCGCAATGGCGTCGGCGTCGGCGAAGCTGCCGCGAAGATTGTGACTTCTAGGGTTCATGACAGACTAGAAGTTCGGTGAGCAGAAAGTGCCGTCACCGCCTATGTTGGCGCCAGGGGGCCTTGCATGGAGCTTCCGGGGCGACGCAAACGATATTCTCGCAGCGTCGTTGCGCAAACAATCGCCGCCTAATGACATGGCGCGTCAGTGAACTTTACGGCGCGCACTGGTGTCGGCGTCGGAGAAGATGCCGCGGAGACGGTCTTCTGGGGGGTTCCCCTGTGGGGCCCTGTCCAGATTTACTGAACACGAATGCCCAAACATCCGAAGGGATGCCATCATTCCACAGTTTTGCGAGAGTTCGGTAAGGTCAGAATTAGTGCTGGCCGAGC
>Ga0307489_10001113_pt1 | contig 17526 bp, 27 predicted proteins | sample SB12metaG_FD_202247 | JGI IMG/M metagenome (GOLD analysis project Ga0307489, IMG submission 202247) | Sea-ice brine microbial communities from Beaufort Sea near Barrow, Alaska, United States - SB 1.2 | ecosystem: Environmental > Aquatic > Marine > Coastal | place: USA: Alaska | collected...
GCGGCCGCCGCTGCCTCCGCGCGCGCCGCCGCCGCCACCGCCGCCGCCTCCTCCGCCGCCGCCGCCACGATCGCGTTCGCCGCCGCCTTCTCCACGCGGTCCGTCTTCTTCTTCTCCAGGTAGTCCTTCTTCATCATGACCGTCATCGCCGCGCCCTCGTACTCGAGCGCCGCGCCGGCTGCAATGAGCGCGGCGCACGACGGCGCATCCTCCAGCCAGGGGCTTACACTCGTTCCCAATTCAGCTCAACTTGAGCTCTTCTGTCCACCGTATAACCTGAGTCAGCTCATGAACGTGTCCGTGAACGAGTGTAAGCCCCTGCCTCCAGCTCCACGAAGATGCTGCCCTTGAAGTCCTTGGAGGTGATGTGGCGCCGCAGGCGGATGGACAGCACCGCAGCGTAGGGCCTGCCAGACATTGCGAGGAACGTCATGTGACGCCAGTAAGTTCAAGAAAAGAGGGTTTAGATGATGGATGATGACGGGTCAGGTATAGAGGATGACGTGACAGGTATGGAGCACGACGTGGCGGGTATAGCGGATGATGTGGCGGGTGTGGTGGACGACGTGGCAGGTGTGGAGGATGACGTGGCAGGTATTATCCAGCAGGCCCCGCCTTGGCATGAGCGGCGAAGAAGGCGGTGAGCTCGTCGATGGTGGCGGTCATGGGGAACGGGCTGGCGTACACGCTGCGCAGCTCCACCTCCGCGTCCACCTCCTCGCCCAGAAGGGTCCGCCACAAACTCCTGCTGAGCTTAAACTCAGTGTCGGGTCTGGTATCGAATCGAAGCCGTTCGACCAATCAGACCGCACCAATCCAAACCGAGAATACGCATTGTACCCGGTAACACTTCAGGAGCAGTCAGCCTCACAGCCAATCACGTTGCGAGCTATAAGGGTGACGGGTCATCCTTTATACACTGAGTATAAAGTGAGCCTCTTTCGAGATGTCACGGTGGCAGGACGGGTCAATTCATTTCAGCTGAACGTGCGCACCTTCCGAGGTGGGATGAGGATTTCACTCATGAATATCGGGGACAGGGACAAACCGGTTCGAGAAGCTGCAAAGGCAACTCAACGACTCAGGGCGACTCGTGTCGGTCCCTACCGCGCGGCCGCAGCTCCGTGGACCGCCCCACGCGCTTCTTGTCGTCGCTCACCGAAAGCTAGGGCATGGCAGATATTTCTCGCAACGTCATCTCACGCAATGTGAACCCTCGTTTCATGAGTCAAACGGCATCCGATGACGTGAAGTACTCGAGGGAATATCTGGCAGGGCATGGGCCGCAGGGGCTTACATTCGTCCACTTTTCGGCTCAACTTAAGCGCATGCTGTGGGATAGGGGTGCATTTAGGGGTTGATTAGGGGGTGCTTAGGAGGTGCCAGGGGGTGTTAAGGAGTATCAGGGATTGTCTAGGGTGTGTTTTGTGTCAGAAACGGCTCAGGTTGAGCTGAGAAGTGGACGAGTGGAAGCCCCTGATGGGCTGGCCCCTACCGTGAGCTCCGCGCTGGTGGCCAGCAGCTCCGTCACCGCCGCGGTGCAGGGGCTTACACTCGTCCACTTCTCAGCTCAATTTGAGCCATGTCTGACACACACAAAATACCCTACACACCCTAAACACCCCCTTAACACGGGCTACACAACCCCTACGCACACCCCCTATCCCATACCAAGCGCTCAAGTTGAGCTGAAAAGAGGACGAGTGTAAGCCCCTGCCGCGGTGGTCTCAGCGTTGGTGGGCCCGCCGAACGGCGTGAGCAGCGCGCGCATGCGGCTGAACGAGCACAGCAAGCTGATGTCCACCAGCCCGTCGGGGTCCGCCTCCGAGCAGGGGCCTACACTCGTCCACTCTTCAGCTCAACTTGTGCCGTCTCTGACACAACAAAACACCCTACACATCCTAAACACCCCCTCACACACCCTGAACAAGGGCTACACGACCCCTCCGCGCACACCTGGTCCCATACAAAGCGCTCAAGTTGAGCTGAAAACTGGACGAGTGTAAGCCCCTGCCTCCGAGGTCTCGCGCAGGAACTTGTCGCGCGGCAGGTTGGAATCGGAAAAGTAAAACTCCACCCGCTTCCAGGGCCATTGTAAGTTGTACGATGGTTCATCTTTTGTTTTCATCTTACGCATCAACGAGGGGTTGAGTAAGGAGCGACCCTCCACAGCGCGCTGTGCTGTTAAGCGGCGGCAGTACGCGAGGATTGCTATGAACGGTGCCGCCGCCCGTCGCCGCCGCTACCGCCAGTTGTTGCGGGGACAAAGCGGCGCAAGTACATAACGGGTATTCCACGAGCAATCATCAGTCAGGGAAGAGTGGCCAGGCATCTGCAGACGCCGCGCTTCGGGCGAAGGGCGGGGCCCGCGGTGGACTGGCACGCGAGCGACACGGCGCCACCAAGCCGGGCGTGCCGTTAGGCAGCGCTGGGCTTTGCAGTGCTCGCTACGAGTAGACGAGGAAGGGGACGCCGTGGATTGGTCGCGGTTGCTCCCTGCCTGCTTGAGAACCGCCGCCTTCGCCTCGTCATCGAGCGGCTTGAAGGCGCCGGCGGGGCGCGCCAGGGCCACGGAGGCGGCGGAGAGGGCGACCATGGGACCTGGAAACAGCAGGGGTAGCGGCGCTGGGCTGGGGGAGGTTGAGGAGGTGGCGCGACCGGAACTAGCGATGCGCTCTTCAGACCGGAGGTCATCCTCCGCCGCCGCCGAATTTATTTTGCGGCGCCATGGCTACCCGGATCCGATGGGGGGTCAACGTCAAGTGAACACCGGATCTGCGCTGCTTTCGTGCTTACTCGTTTCCCACTCCTCAGATTCCAAAGCGCGGACCGGCCCCACACATACGTAGCGCCGTCGCCATGGCGCAGGTGGCGCCCGCGATGGATCCCGCGGCGGTTAAGGGGGGCGCCGAGGGGGGGCGCCGCGCGGAGACCGAGGTGAGCGTGCCCTCACTCGCCGGATCGTCAGGGGCACTTTTCGCTCTGTGTTGAGTGAGAACAATCCCGCTCCAAGTCTTGCCAGCGCGAGGCTCACTGAACTCGGGTTGCCACCCCTTCCCCGGCGCGCGCCGCGATTCGATCGCCACGTCCACCCGCCGTTAAGTTCCGGGTGACTCCACGGCGAGCGACGCCCACCAACCCGCCCCCCGGCTGCCGCGGTGGCCGTCCGCGGAGACGCATCAGTACCCCGCGCCCCGGTGCGCGGTGCTCACTCTCACTCGACCCATGACGCAACCCCTGCTGTGCAGGCGGAGCGCGCGGTGCGTAAGGAGCGCCAGAAGGCCAAGGAGAAGGCGCGGCTCAAAGGTAGGGCCTGACGTGGCGTCCTGACCGTGTGCTCGTAGAGCATCAGTATCCTTGTACACTCTCCGCGTCCTCCTCCCCGGCCACGGGTTCGTCCCTGGAAACCACTCAAGTTTACATCCCATCCCCACTTGCACGAGTACCACGAAAACTCAAGTTGAGCTGCCCCGGGAACTGGACCGGGTGGGCGGCAACTTGCTAGACTACCGCGAAGATGCTGAAGGTAAGCTGTTACGGGAATTCGTGCTTGGCCCCATGCGGAGGCAGCGGCGGGGGGGGCGGCGGGGGCGGGAAGGAGCACGGGAAGGAGCATGGGAAGGAGCATAGAAGTAGCGGTGGCGGCGGCGGGGGGAAGGGCGAGCACCCCAAGGTAGGGCGGTCCAGGTTGACCCTATCAAACCCATGTCGAAACCGCCTCGATCTATGCACTTGAAACTAAAATATGATGGACCGGTTTCAAACTTTGCCTTCAAATTCAACTTGTGCCGCTACACCAAGGCGGGCGGCGGCGGCGGCGGCGGAGGGAAGGGCGGCGGCGGCAGTGCCAAGCCATCGGGCGCGCCCAAGCACTCCAACGAGAACCGGCTGAAGCGCGAGACAGCGTTTCTGTGCCCCATGGAGTTCCGCAACGACCTGCCTATGGTGCCCGTGGACTGGAAGCTGCTGCCCGGCAGGGGCTTACACTCGTCCTCTTTTCAGCTCAACCTGAGCCATTTCTGACACAAAGTACACCCTAAACACCCCGTAATGCCCCCTGGCACCTCTTACACACCCCCTAAATGCCCCCTAAATGCACCCCCTATCCCACACAAAGCGCTTACGTTGAGCCGAAAAGTGGACGAGTGTAAGCCCCTGCTACCCGTGCACGTGGAGCACACCTCGTTCACCGCCTACTCGCACCTCTCATTGGACGAGGAGCTGCGCAAGGACCTGGCACTGGCCGGCGACCTGGGCATCACGCTGGACCCCATGGTGCTCAACCAGTACCAGGTGCCGCGCGAGGGACCCGGCGCGCTGGACCCGGCGGACCTGGCGCTGCTCGAGGCAGGGGCTTACACTCGTTCCCATTTCCGCTCAACTTGAGCTTACTTTGCACCTTTTCGCTCGACGTATGCTTACCTTGTCACCCATATGACAATTAAACCCGTGGATGTGTCCCGAAGGTGCTCAAGTTGAGCTCTAACGTGAGCGATGTGTCCCGAATGTGCTCAAGTTGAGCTCTAACGTGAGCGATGTGTCCCGAATGTGCTCAAGTTGAGCTCTAATGTGAGTGATGTGTCCCGAATGTGCTTAAGGTGAGCTCTAACGTGAGCGATGTGTCCCGAAGGTGCTCAAGTTGAGCTCTAACGTGAGCGATGTGTCCCGAAGGTGCTCAAGTTGAGCTCTAACGTGAGCGATGTGTCCCGAAGGTGCTCAAGTTGAGCTCTAATGTGAGCGATGTGTCCCGAATGTGCTCAAGTTGAGCTCTAACGTGAGCAATGTGTCCCGAATGTGCTCAAGTTGAGCTCTGAAGTGAGCGAGTGTAAGCCCCTGGCTGGAGGACGGCGAGGCGGCCAAGCCGCGCACCGGCATTGTGACGGACACGTCCAAGAAGAAGCAGTTCAAGCGGCCCGACCTGTCCAAGGCGCTGTGGCAGGGACTTACCCACCACTGATCCACTGTTTCAGCTCAACGCAATCACTTGTTGTGGGATATGTCGAGGTGCGTCAGTCTGTCAGTGACAGAAACGGCTCAGGTTGAGCTGAAAAGTGGACGAGTGTAAGCCTCTGCGCTATGGCTGATGAACACGCAGTACATCTCGTCCATGACAGTGCCGGAGCACAAGGTCAGGCGGTGCAGATTGACCCAATCAAAACCCACGTTTGAAACCGTCTGGAGCTAAGCGCTTGAAACTAAATTACGATGGACCGCTTTCATATTTTGCTTTCAAATTCAAGTTGCGCCGCTACGACGAGGGCCGCAGTGAGAAGGAGTGGGCCAAGCGGAAGAAGACGGAGGAGGAGGCCGACATGGGCTGGCGGGGCTCCTCAAACCCTAAACCCTAAACCCTGGACCCTAAACCTGGGCTCCTCCTACACGATGCTCAGCTGCAATGATTAGACCCCTATACCACCTGTTAATAAATATCCCCCCCTCCAGCTCGCCACGTTGTCCACCACAGTGATATCAAACCCTTTTGTATGTTGACTCACATCACATCATAAGAAGCCGCGAGCAAGATATGCTTTGCTCGCCATTTCGTCTTTCCCCGCATTCTATACCCTCGACCCTCCTTTGTTACGTTACGCGACATGGTATGATATGACGTGGCATAAAGTGATGCACCTGACCCTGGCGGCCGGCGCGACCCACGAGAGGTAAGGCGGTGCAGGTTGACTCTATTAAACCCACGTTGAAAGCGCCTGGAAATGATCTCTTGACAGTAAAATATGATGAACCGCTTTCAAATTTCGCTTTCAAATTTCAAGTTGCGGCGCTAACGCGAGGTGCAGCTGGAGGCCATCGAGGTAGGGTGGTGCAGGTTGACCCTATGAAACCCAAGTTGAAACCGCCTGGAACTAAACGTCTGAAACTGTAAAGTGAGAGACTGCTTTCAAACTTTGCCTTCAATTTCAACTTGCGCCGCTACATCGAGCGGTCGTTCGCCGCGGCGCGCCGCGCGCCGGTGCACGACAAGAACCCCGCGCTGCGCGCCGTGGAGGTCATGCCCGTGCTGCCCGACTTCGACCGCTGGCATGGTAGGGCAGTGCAGGTTGACAGTGTCAAATACCGTGTTGAAACCGCCTATGGTTTCAGCGCTTGAAACTATAATATGACGAACCGGTTTCAAACTTTGCTTTTAAATTCAAGTTGCGCCGCTACAGCACGGGTCGCACGTGCACTTCGTGTACGACGAGGACCCTGCCATCGACGTCGCGAGCCTCAGTGGCAGGGGCTTACACTCGTACCCTTTTCAGCTCAACTTGGGCTGTTTTCTCGGCCACATGATCCAACTCAAACCCATTCATGTGTACTAAAGGTGCTCAAGTTGAGATCTAACGAGAACGAGTGTAAGCCCCTGCTCAGCGGCGCCGACCAGGCGGCCAAGTCCGCGGCACTCGCGCGCTCTGTCGTGAAGCCCTACAGCGTGGCCAGCCTGGGCGGCGACGGCAACCCCGAGAAGTTTGTAGCGCTGATGCTGCCGGCGGCGCCGTCGGAGGCGGCGCCGACGGCGGAGGATGCAGCGGCGGAGGAGTACCAGTGGGCAGGGGCTTACTCTCGTCCACTTCTCAGCTCAACCCAAGCCGTTTTGGTCACCTCCCCGAGTGTCCCTGTCTAACAGACTGGGGGAACATCGTATCCCGCAAAATGTGCTTACGTTCAGCCGAAAAGTGGACGAGTGTAAGCCCCTGCCAGTGGGTGCGTGAGTATCAGTACCGCCTGCAGCAGGAGCGTGACGCCAGCTTGGGCACCATGTGCTTCTTCTTCGATCCCGCGGAGGGCGCGGCAGGGGCTTACACTCGTCCACTTTTCAGCTCAACCTAAGCCGTCAATGGAGCCGTTTTTGGGTCCAGTTTGTGACGAGTTCTAACCCATCAATCTTGTTTCATGCTACTGAAACCACCCAACGTGTCCAATAAAAAGTGCTTACGTTGAGCTGATAAGCGGACTAGTGTAAGCCCCTACCTGGCGGTGCGGTATGTGGAGTTGAACACCAAGCTGGCGCTTAGCAAGAGGAGCAAGCACGCCAAGGTAGGGGGGTGCAGGTTGAACCCATGAAACCCATGTTGAAAGCGCCGGGAACTAAGCGCCTGGAACTAAGCGCTTGAAACAAAGAGATGCTACGAGTGAACTGCTTGTAATCATGATCTCAATTTCAACTTGCGCTGCCACGCCAAGGGGCTGACGGAGGGGATGGAGTGGCGCCCCAGCGGGGTGAGCGTGAAGAGGGTGGCGCCGGACGCGGGCGAGGCGCGGCGCCGCGTGCGGGCGCGCGCGTCGCTGGAGGACCCCGAGGCGGCGGCGGCGGCGGCGGCGGCGGAGGACGAGGACGAGGCGGCGGAGACGGAGGCGGAGGCGTCAATGGCGGCGGCGGGGGCGGCGGCGGAGGCGGAGGCGGGTGATGAGGGGGAGGCGGGGGAGGAGGAGAAGGAGGAGGAGGAGGAGGAGGAGGGTGTTGCCAAGGAAGAGGGAAATGACAGTGAAGAGTATTAAACAGGGCTTGGTGGTCATGGTGGGAAGGGGATTATAGGGCGCAAGACATCTACTCGTAGCATTGTGAGCTCTGTGAACGACCGGTGTGAGCAAGAAAACAGCCGGTTTCTGATGTTTTAGTCTGGCATTGTGAAACCCTAGGGAGACACATGGGTGTTATGGTGAATGATGTGTTGCGGTGGGCGCGAAAGCGGCGGCGGACCGGTACAGGCGGCGGCAGCAGCGTGCCACGGGCACGCGGCTAGGATCAGGGTGGCGACATCCATCTCATCGCGATACAACGTTCTGACGAATCGGAGACCGTCATTGCCAGTTATGCGCTTCACGCAAATGGCGACAACGTTCGGAATAGAACAGGGCGAACGTGTCACCACTCTCAGCGAAGCGCAAATGGCGACAACGTTCTGGCGATCATGAAACTGGGCACTTGGGAGCGAAAATCGGATAGTGCGTCGAGCGCCTGACCGCCGTGCGGACCGCCGCCGCGCGAATGACAACTATCCATACAGTTGAAACAGTTACACTTTCTCCCGCGTGCCTAAAGATGCAATTCCCATCTGTTATCGGTAAGGAAGTAACGAATTTCAACAAAATGGACATGATTCATTCTCCGACATTAACGCTAGAGCTAAAGAATTGTAATTTTTCATAAAGAATAACAACCCACGAGAACACAAACTTTTCTTAAATAATAAACAACCCACGCGTGCATGCTAAGCTCTGACGGACGTGAATCTAAACCGGCCTTCCACGATCGCGGGCGAGTCCGTCATGCTGAGGCACCCCAGCTGTAGCAGCGCAAGTTGAATTTGAAAGCAGAACTTGAAACCAGTCCATCTGTTTTAGTTTCAAGCACTTAGTTTTAGGCGCTTTCAACACGGGTTTCATGGGGTCAGCCTGCACCACCCTACCCAGCTCCCGCCGCACGTACCTCTCCAGCTGCCGCGAGTGCGCCTCGTCCCCCTGGCCCATGAAGACGTTGCGATGCAGCGCCTTGGCTAGCTCCCCGGCCGGCGCCGTCATCCAGGGCCGGCCGAATGTTGCTCGCCACGTCATTCACCGCATTGTGATCCCTCGTTGGGGGGGGCTGCTCGGATCCCGATATCGAATTGGGTCGGCCCTATAACGTGGCGAGCATCATGTGGCTGGCCGGCAGGCCGTACCTTGAGCGCGTTGTCGTACGCCACATAGGCCCAATTGTAGCAGCGCAATTTGAAATTGAAAGCAAAGTTTGAAAGCATTTTCTCATGTCATAGTTTCATTGGCTTAGATCCATGCAGTTTCAATGTGGGTTTCATTGGGTCAACCTGCACCACTCTACCCCGTACACCGACTGCTCCAGCTCGTTGAGCCGCTTTTTCACGCGCACGCGTACCCCCTCCGTGTACTGCCGCAAGTTCAATTTGATATGACATTCAAAGACGAGCCCACGTTCGAAAATACATGTGAATTGAGGACATCTTGAATTAAATTGTCCGGTAATTACATTTTCGAGCGTGGGCTTGTCTTTAAATGTCATGGCAACAATTGAAAGCATTTCGTCATTTGTCGTTTTCAAGCGCTTTGTTCCAGGCGCTTTCAATACGGTTCTCATGGGTTCAACCTGCACCGCCCAACCTCCGCGTGCACGCGCGCCTCCACGTCATCCTGGAACGTGTCGTGCATTATCTGACCCAGAATCTGGTCTCAAGGTCTCAAGTAATAAACCCAAAGGTCTCAAGTAATAAACCTAAGGTCTCAAGTAATAAACCGCACGCCACGTAACAGGACTGAAGCTGGACGCATCATAAGAAGGTATGGTGGTGAATGACGCGACACTCGCCACGTCATGGAGTGGCTATACTTAGTACTCTTGGGCTCGAGGGTATAAAATGTGGCGAGTGACGTGGCAAGCGTGAGTTCCTGACAGAATGGCGCTAGAGCCCTTGATACAATTTACGATTTACCGATAGCTCCAATCATTTGACCCCTATACCACCTTTTGATGACCCCCCCCCCTTTGACTTCCCGGGCCCCGCCTTCCCCTGCTCACCCTCATCCCGCACCCAGGGACTAACACTCGTCCACTTTTCGGCTCAATGTAAGCACTTTCTGTGAGATAGGGGGTGCATACAGGGGTTGTTCAGGGAGTCTTTGTGAGGCGAGGGGCATGAAAGGGTGTTTAGAGTGTATTTGGCTCAGGTTGAGCTGAACAGTGGACGAGTGTAAGCCCCTGCCCGCAGCCTTTTGAGCACCAACCATATGTGTAAGGTGAGGAGCGAGTGAGTGTTGATGAACGAATCCTCCATTCCCAGTGCTTCCTGCAGATTCTGGTCCTCCGCCTGGGGAGCGGGGAGGGGGAGGGAAGCGGGGGAGGCGGGTGAGTCAGGCAGCGGCGGTTTAGGGTTCAGGGTTTAGGGTTTCGGGTTCAGGGTTTCGGGATAGGACAGTCAGGGCGAGAGTGGGGGAGTCAGTCGGTGGCGGTCGGTGGGCTATGGGCAAACAGTCAGGGCGAGAGTGGGGGAGTCAGTCGGTGGCGGTCGGTGGGCTATGGGCAAACAGTCAGGGCGAGAGTGGGGGAGTCAGTCGACAGTGGGCGATGTGGGCGGCGGCGGCGGCGGCGGCGTTTAGACTCGGGCAAACTGTCAAAACGTGTTTGCGGATGTCAACAGGCGGCGGCGGCGGCGGTGGGTGCACTACCGGCAAACAGTCTGAGCATGAGCAAGGGCTTACACTCGTCCACTTCTCAGCTCAACATGAGCCGTTTTGATCGGTGAGCCGTTTTGTGTTCAGTTTGTGATTTGTGACGAGTTATGACCCATCTGTCTACTGATGGTACCCGAAGTATCCCACGAAAAGTGCTTAAGTTGAGCTAAAAAGTGGACGAGTGTATAAAGCCCCTGGTTGGTACCTGCGCACAGATGGCGGTGTATAGGCGGTCCCCAGCGCGCTGGTTGGTCGACTCCTTGCCGTAATACCCGCCAATCGACTTCGCCATGCTGTAGCGGCGCAAGTTCAAATTGAAAGCAAAACTTGAAAGCAATTCAACAAATTGTAGTTTCAAGCGGTGACACCATAGGCGCTGCGCTTTCAACACGGGTTTCGGCCGGTTTCAACTTGCACCGCCCCACCATGCGGATCCACCACGCCTCTTTCGGTTTGCTAACAGCGGGTTCGTCGGGATTCTCATTGTCGGGTTTCGCTTCCTCATTAAACACCGCGAGGGAGGGCCTGGTCAATCGTACTCACTTAGTTCCCTCTTCAGCTCTACTGCACGGTGCACGTCGCTTTGTCCATGAGACTACTTCACTCTGAGACAGTAACTCTTGTAACTCCTAAAGTATCGGACGTGACACCGCAGAGATGCTCAACTCTTTGCGTAGTATCAGACTTGAACTCTTAAAGATGCTCATGTGGAGCTGAAAGACGTTGGCATTGAGTATTGACGTGTACTCGTAAGTTCAGAAACAGGCCCTGCCTCGAGGCTGCACAGCTTGCCGGAGAACAGCTTGTTGGGATTGGCGGCCTTGGGCGTGTCGGAATTGACGGCCTTGGTGGCCTTGGTGGCGAGCGTGCGGCGGCCCAGCGCCGCGGCGAGCGGCGCGGCGGGGCTGCCGACGGGCCGAGTGCCTCTGACTGCTTGCTCGTGGTGTACCGAGCCAAGTGAATGGTGGTACGCGGCGGGCGCGTTGGCGTTGGCGTGAATGCCCCACGACGAGGGGCTTACACTCGTCCACTTTTCAGCTCAACTTGAGCGCTTTGCATGGGATAGGGGGTGCGCGGAGGGGTTGTGTAGCTCGTGTTGAGTGGGTGTTAGGGGGTGTTTAGGGTGTGTAGGGTGGGTTTGTGTGTCAGACGCGGCTCAAGTTGAGCTGAGAAGTGGACGAGTGTAAGCCCCTGCCCACGGCGACGAGGACGGGGACGAGGACGAGGTTGACGACGCTGTGAGATGCCTCGCCGCCACCCCGGCCACAGCTCCCGCTGCCGGCGACGAGTGGCCCGAGGCCGAGCCCGCCGCGCGGAGAAGAGCGGACCGAGCCCCGCGCGCGCCCGCGCTCAGCACCGAAGCCATCGTACTTTCACCCGATCCCCCTGCGAGTTCCCGACGCTTGACCAACGCACACCAACACCAACGACGACGGCGGCCGCACTGAGACTGCGGCGCTAGAGGGCCCGCTCGGACGCTCGACACGGAAGTCTAGACGCCTGGTTCGGGAACCCAGGTGGTGATGGTGCGCGGCGCTGGATGCTGTGGCGCCACCTTGGCGCGATTTGGCTCTTCGGCGGCCACGTAAGTGTGCCGACATCTTACGTGGCGCGTTTCCGAGATATTTTTAACCCTAAACCCTAAACCCTAAATCGTAAACCTTAAACCCTAAATCTGGCAGCCTCGGAGCAGCCTGCGCCGGCCGACCAGCGCCTAGTCGCGTCAGCGGCAGAGCTCAAAGTTGAACGTTGTGGGTTTGGCTGTCGCACAAGTGTGAAAGTGGGGGCAAGTGCGCACGGGGCGAGCAACGTGTACGTGCCGTCGTCAGCAGTCTACGTTACACATTGGGGGCTTCCATGGAGCCTGAGCCGGCGGCGGGGGCGGGTGAGGAGGAGGAGGAGGCAGCGGCTGTGGCACTGCCCACACTCCCGACCCTCCGCATTCCCAACTCCAACATCCCGCCCCCGCCCCTGCCGCCGTGTGCACGTGCCGACGAGCTCGCCGCGGACGCGGCCGTGGACGCCGCCGACCCCCGCGTGGACCCGGCGGGCACGAGCGGTGGCGGCGCGCCGGCCACGGTAGGCCGGTGCAGGTTGACAGTATCAAAACCCTTGTTGAAATGTCCTATGGTTTCAGCGCTTGAAGCTACAACGTGATGGAAACGCTTTCGAACTGTGCATCCAATTTCAACTTGCGCCACTACACCACGGCGGCCCCGGCAGGGCCTAACGGCGAGGGCGGGGGCGGGGGCGGGGGCGGCGGATCAGACGGACCAGGACCCGGACACGCCCCGGTCGCCAAGCACGGTAGGGCGGAATGCATGCCACGTCATCCAGCACGGCATAGCCCCTTGGAGTCAGACAGGCGCTTCATACAGTTTGACAGTTGACAGTAGAGGGCTCTGAAGCCAATCTGTGTCTCAAAGTTGAGTTTAAATGACATGATATGATGTGGCGACCCTGATGCGCGGCATGGCCACCCCCTTCTACAACAACGCGTTGTGGGACCGGGACCAAGCCGCCGCGCCGCCGCCGCCCACGCCGCCGCCCCCGCTGCCGGCCGTGGCCCGCGCGCCCACGTCTGCCGCGCCCGCCGGCTTCGGCACCATCGCCGAGCGCTCCGACGAGGGCCTCAGCAGCGGTGTCAGCGGCAGGGCATTCCCTGAGTGTTTCCCCAGCTCAACGTATGTACAGCCTTGAGGTGTGACAGTGCGATAATTCTAGTGATAGCAGGCAGGCAGGGACAAACGGCATGAAGGTGAGCTGGAAAAAGTACTTAGGAAAGGCCCTGGTGAGCGGCGTGAGCGACGAGGGCGGGGGCAGCCTGGGGGGCGGCAGCGGGGGCGGCAGCGGGGGCGAGGCCAGCCTTGAAGATGACAAGGCGGAGGGCAGCGGCAGCATGCGGGACTACCCGCTGACGGAGGACGAGCCGGCGGAGTGGAGGGGTGACTTCGGGTCTGACTTCGGCGTCGGGGGCGGGGCCGGCGGGTACAGCTCCACCGCCTCTGACGTGTCCGACCGACCGTCCGGCGCCGGCCGACCGACCGCCACCGCGCGGGGGCGCTACCGCCGCAACTGGAAACACCGCAAGGCAGGGGCTTCGCAGTTTTCCAGGGTACATCAAATGGCGGTCGCCAATTCTTGAGAAATAGACGGTCGAATCGCCATATTGTACCATTGTATGGCAAATCTGACCGTCTATTTACTCAAGGTCTCAAATTCGAGACGCGTTGACCGCCATTTGAGGTACCCTGGAATACTGCACAGGTGGGTTGCTGAGAACAAGCACTCGACCGACGCTGTGTTTTGACGAACCGCGTCCGCGCGTCCGTATGACCGTGCACCGTCAATGTAGTTCATGCGGGCACATTTGATCTTGGGTGGAGTGCTTGTTCTCGATGGCCCTGCTGCAAGGGGCGGCTGCAACAGGGCGGCGGCGGCCGTGGGTTTGCCTCTCTGTATGGGCAAACAGACGAGGGCAGCGGCGGCGGCAGCGGCGGCGGCGGCAGCGGCGGATACGGATACGGATACGGATACAGTAGTGGCGGCGGCGGAGGGACTCAACACGGCTACAATGTGGGTCATCGCGGGTCGTTCTCTGCCGGCACGACGCCCAGAACGGGCGGCGGCGGCGGCGGCGGGGGCGGGGGGGGCGGCGGCGGCGGCGGCAGCGGGGGCAGGGGCTTTGACTCTTTGTATGAGCAAAGATTTGGGGGAGGCGGCGGCGGCAGCGGCGGTGGATCCGATGAGAAGCTTCGGCGTCGCTCGGCTGCAGACTACTTGTATGGGCACAGACTCTGGGGAGGAGGCGGCGGCGGCAGCGGCGGGGGGGGCGGCGGTGGCGGGTCGGATGAGAGGCCTCGACGTCACTCGGTGGTATGGACCTGGTAAATATTGCTCGCCACGTCATCCAACGCGTCTTTTAACCCTCGATCCTTGAGTCAAAGGGCACCCTATGACGTGGCGAGCAAGAGCAATATCTGCCAGGCTCTAATCGGCGGATACGGTACGGCCGGTTCCGATGGCACACGGTGGACGGCTTCGGGGCAGGGGCTTACACTCGTCCACATTTCGGCTCAACATAAGCGCTTTCTTTGGGATAGGGGGTGCATTTAGGGGAGGCTTCAGGGGGTATTAAGGAATGTTTAGGGTGTGCTTTTGTGTCAGAAACGGCTCAGGTTGAGCTGAGAAGTGGACGAGTGTCAGCCCCTGCTTCGGGGGCGCGGCGCTCCGCGGCGGCCCTTCGCCCCTTCAAGGTAGGGCGGTGCAGTTTGACCCTATGAAACCCAAGTTGAAAGCGCCTGGAAGTAAGCGCTTGAAACTAAAGTGTGATGTACTGCTTTCGAATTTTGCTTTCAAATTCAACTTGTGCCACTGCATCAAGGCGCGGGGACGCCTTCGCGTTTCCCGAGCGCAAGCTCGTCGAGACCCAAGTAGACTTGGCGGGGCCTACCCACGGCGCTCATAGTGTACCGGTCTTCCCGTGTTCCCGTACACACTCGCCGCATCCTCCTTCCTGGCCTGGCCACTGGCTCACTTTAAAGCTCACACGATGAACGATATTAACCCTTTGAACGGTGCACCACGAGCAGACAGCCAGGTTGAGCTGGAATGGGAGCGAGTGGCCAGACCTTGAAGCTAGGGTTACGCCGTCAGCACTCTCTCTTTGCTGTGTTTCGCGCTGCATTTCATCGCCGCCGCTGTGGGTTGGGACTTGTCAAAATCGTGCAATATTTTTGTCACGTCATCTCCACATGTACAGATACACCATGAGCAAACAGTCAGGTGGTACCCGGCCGGGCCTTCGGAGGAACTGGTGAACTGAACCCTAAACGCTAAACCCTGAATTCTGAACCCTAAACCAAACGCACATTACACATAACACATTACACGCATACTGCCTCATTCACCGTCTTTTGGACCCTCATGTTTACTCAGCTGAATGACCTCCCGGGGGTGTGGAATGGCTAGGCCCGGGAGTGTGACGGGTCCACTGGTACACTGTGAGCAAATAGGCAGGTTGAGCATACGGAGTTCTTATTGTCGTCCACCGCCCCCCAATGTCGGATGTCTACCAAAATAAAATACGAACGAAAATTCAACTCAAGATTCTTGAGTTAAAAATTCAACTCAAGATTCTTGAGTTGAACCTTTTAGAACAAATATTTTGGTATTTCACTCGACCCTGGCCACGGTTTTTGCTGTGCTGATCGTGGTGGTGGGCGCCAACGGTCGGTCGGTCGCAGCGCTGGCGGTGCGGCTGGACAGGCTGGACGGTGTCGTGGCGGCCGGCAGGGCCGCACCTCGTTACCTCAGTACTGACAAAGTGCGTCAAACCACTTAGCGACTTAGCAACTTTGAGTGCTAAGTCGTCCAAATGAACATTTCTGATCGGTCGAACGCTACAAGTTAGCACTCAAAGTTGGTAACTTGTCAAGTGGTTTGACGCACTTTGTCATACTGACGGTTTGCTCACAGTGCACCAGTGCACCACCGCCGCCGCCGCCGCCGCCACACTGCATGTTGCCGCCTTCAGCATTACCTTAGTATGTTTCCCTGCTCAAGTTGCGTACCTTTGTGGCGTCAAGAGGGATGACCCAATTGGGATTTGAGACAAACGGCTTGACATTAAGCTGAAAAAGTACTTAGGTAAGGCCTTGCCGTCGGGTCGCGTGCCGCCGCCGTCCCCATTCGCTTATAAGGAGAATGTAATTTTCCAACGGCGCCCAGGTCAGTCTCACCCAGAGTTCGTCGGCGCTCCGGCGCCGCCCGGGGCGCCAGTGTGGACCGGTACACATCACTCGGGGGACCATGTGTTGGATCTGCGCAAGCTGACGACGGCGCCGCCGGTGGACGCCGGCGGATCGTCGCAAGGAACCACGGGGGGGAGGGTTGGGAGGTCGCCCGCGGGCGGCGGAGGCGGCGGTGGAGGGCAAACGGTTGGGGGAGGCGGCGGAGGAGGCGGCGCGGCAGATGAGGGGGAGGCGCGCGAACCGGCGCCGCGCATTGTGGTCTACGCGTCGTCGGACCCCATAGCGTCTTAGTACGTGTGACAGTTTGATCGTGTTATATCAACAGCTTAGGGGCCTAGGTGTAGAGCTATTCATCGTTTTTGTTTGTTTCATATCTGTTCTGTATTTCGTGATCATCTATCTTCGTCTCGATGCCCAATGGCCGCCGTGATCTCTGGATCATGGAAGGTGGACCCATGCCGCTGTCGCCATTGGACAACCATCACACGCGCCGACCGCTGAGCCAATCACGGCCCGCTTCTACACCACGTGTACACCGCCGCAGCCAATCATGGGCCCGCCCCACGCCACCCGTGCACCGCCGCAGCCAATCATGGACCCGCTTCACGCCACGCGTGCACCGCCGCAACCAATCACGGCGGCGCATCACGCCATGTGGCGGCAGCGCAGCACCCCGCACACGGACTGGCGGCAGCACGGGCAGCGGTCCGGCTGTCCGTTCCGCATCGCCTCCAGCGCCACCAGCATATAAGGCCCCCTACCAAAGCTTTGTTTAGTGTTTCGGGTATAGGCTTTAGGGTTTAGGGTGACTCTCGTACCAAACAGGGCTCTCATTGATAAACGTAGAGCTACCATTCTGAGTGCGATCGCATTTAACCAGAGACCTGACTGAATCGTCAGCAGGCGCAACCCCCACCCAGGGATTAGGGTTTAGGACCCTTAAACCCTAGACCGTAAACCCTAAACAGTGTAGCGGGTGAGCCCCACCCGGTCAACGCAGTCACCGCAGTAGAGGAGGTGCAGGCAGGGCATGAGCAGCGCGTCGCGCCGGGCCGTGAAGCAGATCTGGCACAACAGCTCGTTGTGCGCCTCCGGTGCCCAGGGCCCAAACCCAGAGTGACAAGATATCCCATATCGATATCCAGGATGACCATATCGATACTATCAGATCCCATATCGATGCTGTCATCTCAAGATCATATTGCCTATCGAAGTGTCATCATCCACATCGGTACTGTCATCTTAAGGTCAGTTTCCATATCGATAATGTCATCTTGTCGTCTTGTGGACAGTGACCATATCATATATTATCACTCTGCCCAAACCACCGGGGGCCGCAACCAATCATGTCAACACATAGAGAGCGAGAGAGCGAGAGAGCGAGAGAGCGGTCGAGATCGAGAGCGAACGAGAGAGAAAGACGCTTCAGCGTGCATGAGGGCGGGAGGCGCCAGGCTTTCAACCAGGCCCCCGCATCAACCAACGGAGGTAACAGGGGGGGGAGGGTGAATAAGCATGGCGCCTGTTATCCACACTACGGGGTGACAGGTGAAAGTGGCGGTGCGCGCTGCAGGGGACGCACCTCAGGGTT
>Ga0307489_10001115_pt1 | contig 17519 bp, 26 predicted proteins | sample SB12metaG_FD_202247 | JGI IMG/M metagenome (GOLD analysis project Ga0307489, IMG submission 202247) | Sea-ice brine microbial communities from Beaufort Sea near Barrow, Alaska, United States - SB 1.2 | ecosystem: Environmental > Aquatic > Marine > Coastal | place: USA: Alaska | collected...
TTGTGCCCCTACACCAAGTCGTGTTCCAAAGCTGGCGTGCCCATCAGTGACGCGGATGTCACCGAGCTGTTTAGGAAGCACGGCGGCGGGCGCGGGAAAGCGGCACTGGCGCTGGAGGTAGGCACAAGCACGTATTGCCCGCCATGTCATCAGACGTGTTTCGAAATCTTGTTCCCTGAGTCTAAGGGTATCCCATGACTGTCGGAGTGGGGACCTACTAGGACGCGTAGATGATTACCTCCATCTAGTCTGAGAAAAGGCCGGGGTATATTTTATAAAGAAATGGGGTATTCAGATTTGAGCTAGCGGTCAGTTGAACGAGAACAAATAATGTATATCGCGACGTTGCGAGAAATATCTGCATGGCTCTAGATGGAGGCATTCGCGGATAAGATACTAGCGGCGCCTCTGCGCACGCTTGGAGCGGCGGCGGTGAGGGCCGGGCCGCTACTTCCCGACGGGCCCGACGCGTCCTTCTCTGGGAAGATTGTCTACGCGCCGTGCCGCACGGGTGTCTTCGCGCCCACGGCGTGGGACGGGTCACTCGCACGGCGCTCGGCGGAGCCACCCAGGTGAGGTGGTGCCAGCTGAAATGTGTTGGGGGCCGTGTTGAAAGTGCCTGGTCTCAGCGCCTGAAACTACTCTAAATACGATGACCTGTTTTCAAATGTTGCTTTCAATTGCAACGTGTGCCACTACATAAATGGAGAGCCTCGCGCTGGAATGGGCATACGGCGTCTCCGTCGCCGGCAGCGGTGGGATGCTCTGCGCCGCTGCCAAGCCCGAGCGCATGGCCGGCACTGGGGGCGCCAGCGAGCGCACAGCTGGCACGGGTGGCACATATTGGGTCTATGCGCTGGGTGCGCTTGGCGTGGTGCTCGACGCCAAGGCAGGGAGGATATTGAGAACAAGCACTCCATGGACGTTGAACTGACCAGCCGATGCCACCAGTCTTCGTGTTTGTATGAGCACATACCCTGGCAAGTCATGCTTCGATCTCAGTTCGAGTGCTTGTTTTCAATGATCCTCCTGCAAGGCGTGGCGTCAACACTTTTTCCGCGGGCACGACGACGACGTGTTATCACTCGCCGTGCAACCCTCGGGACGCTGGGCTGCCACTGGTCAGGCCGGCCGCGTCCCCGTGGTGTGCATATGGGTAAGGGCTTGTACACTCACACATATGATAACTGCCGAATGGTTTCTGACATCATTTCCACCGAATGCACTCTCCATCATACACCTAAGTCCACTTGCCACTCACCACGTGAATGCCTTGGGGCTCTGCGAACGTGAGTTGTGGGAGCGGAAGGTGGGGGTCCTTTGCTGATGTAATACTACAATAAGGTCACCTGTAATTCATTTTTATTAAAGTGCGGTTGGCAACCCTGTAACCAGGAGGTGGCGACGGGGCGCGAGATTTCCCGGCTGACGCACGAGGCTGGAGACCGGGGTGTCATCGCGCTAGCCTTCGGGCCTGGCGACGGCGGCCCGGCGCTGGGTCCCGCGAGAATCGTCACCGTTTGTTCCGACGACAAACACACGACGCGGGTGTGGGATTGGGGCGGGGCCTTGCGCGCAACCCCACGGTAAGGCGGTGCAGGGTGACCCTATCAAACCCACGTTGCAAGCGCCTGGGACTAAGCGCCTGAAACTGAAATTGTATATACTGCTTTCAACTGTTGCTTTCAAATTCAACTTGCGCCGCTACCCCCCGAAAGCTGTGTGCTGGGATCGGCAATGCTGGCGGCGCGATCAATGGCGCGGCGTGGTCGGAAGAGGCGGTAGGGCCCGTCAGACATCGCTCGCCGCGTCATCGACATGCATTTTGAACCCTCACTTCCTGAGACATATGGCATCCAATGTTGCGGCGAGCATGCTTTAATCCTCGTTTCTTCAGTTAAAGTTTACCCTTTGACGTAGCGAGCGATATAATCCAGGCCCTAAGAGGCGGACCGGTTCATCACGTTCGGGACGAAGCACGTCAAGCTCTGGATACCAGCCGGAGAAAACCGCGGCGCCGTGGTGGGGCGGCGTTAATTGATACCCGTGTTGACACTGAAAGCGCCTGGTTACAGCACTTGAATTTACTCGTTGAATATGGTAAACAGCTGTAAAGTTTTGCTTGCAAATTCTACTTCCGCCCCTACACTGTGGCAGACAAAGGCGCTGTAACCGCCGCGAGGAGCTACACCGGGAAGATGTGCTCGTTCAAAGGCGCCGAGGTGGCGCATTGTTTATGCGGCGCCTTTTTGCCAGGCAGTAACGGCCGGCGGTTCGCCACGGGACACGCCAATGGCAAGTTGTACGTATGGTCGGAGCAAGGGCAGATAGCAAAGGTCATCGTTGCGCACGGTGCTCTTCCAGTAGGGCCTGGTATATGTTGCTATTGCTCGCCATGACTCAGGATGCCATTTAACTCAATAATCGTGGGCTCAAAATGCGTGTCGATGCCGTGGTGCTTTATATGGTCTTGACTCTAAGATGCTCACCCCGTCATAGGATGCCATCTAAGTCGAGATGTAGTAGCTGCCAGGCCGTAGCCCACGGTGCGGGCGCTGACTGTGCGGGTGACCGAGCTGGGCAGCGGTACTGGCATCAGCCGGACGGAGCTTATCACAGCTGGCGCCGGCGGTGCTGTGAAGCGGTGGGACGTCCTGAAGGGGGACGTGGTGGAGACGGCGGGAGCGGGTCCATCGGAGGTAGGACCTGGCACATATTGCCCGCCTCGTCATCATCGACACGCATCTGAACCATCGTTGCATGAGTTTGATGGCATTCTATAACATGGCGAGCAATGTCTGCCTGGCCCTATTCAGCGGAGGTGTCGATACCGCAGGAGGCGCCGGTCCCGGCGCCGCCGCCAAATGCAAGGGCCGTGGCGGCCAGTGGCGACGAGGTGGTGGTGACGACGGCGGCCGGCGACCTCTGGCTCGTGTGGAGCGGCGGTGACTGGGTTGGTGGAACAGGCAACGGCGTTGGCAGTGGCGGAGGCAATATCGACGTGGTGGATGACGTGGTTAATGACGTGATGGATGACGTGGTCAATATACACGGTGGTGAGGATGGCGATGGCGGTGAGGCTGGCGAGGGTGGTATTGAAGGAAGCAATGGCAACGGTGGTGGTGAGGGTGGCGAGCGAGGTGAATCGGAGCGCGGAGTAGGCGCTGTCTCGATATCATCATCGCCGCCGCTACCGCCGCTCCCGCGGGCGTTGATACGAGGCCATTCGTCGTCAGCGCACTTCGTTGCCTGGCATCCACGCCGGGAAGGCGTGTTTGCCGTCGCCGCCGGCGCGGCCCGCATCGTCCTTCGACACGCTGGTACACGCGCCGCACTCGGCATTGTCTACCTCACGGACCCGCACCCGGGCCGCGCATGCGCAGTCGCGTTCAGCCCAGCGGCCGAGGACGATGACTCAGACCGCAAGGCCGGCGCGGGCGCGCGGCAGGGCCAGACTGTTTCCTCATAGTGTAACAGTGTACCCATACACAATCGCCGCATAGACACAGTGCCTTGCCAGCAGCACTGTTTCCAGGTCAACCTGACTGTTCACACATGGTTTACCAGTGTACCCATACACACTCAGACGTACTTTGGAAAGGCATCGTAGGCCGTGTATCGATGCGGCGAGCTTGAGCTTGTACGGTTACACCCGTACACCATGCGCAAACATTCAGGTTGAGCTGGACAAGGTATTTAAGTCACAGCCCTGGCGATTGGATTCCCGGGGTGGGCGCGCGCGCGGGGCTGATGGCGGTGGGCATGGAGGATGGCGGTGTTCGAGTGGTGCGGTTGACGGAGGCGTTGGACGGGCCGGTGGGCGGTGTGGAGGGGCCACCGGTGGGCCGGACGGGAGGGTCAGGTTGGACGGGCGGGTCTGGCGGGTCCAAGGTGGTTGCGTTGGTTGGGGAAATTGTGACGGTGGCGGCGTCGAGCAAGACGCCGGTGACGGCGCTTTCGTTCTCTCCCGACGGGCAGGGCCCTGCACGTGCTGCTCGCCACGTCATCCCCTGCATAGTTCCACCCGCCGAGTCATCCATCACAGAGTATACCGGTGCTTGCATGTACCGGTGCTCGCCACATCATCAACCACATAGTGTAGCGGTGCTCGTCACCTCATTACAGGTACACCGGTACACTTTTAGCAAACAGTCAGGCTATTGCGTATCTGACCCTTCGGACGGGCGTTGGCTCGCGGCGGGGTCGCACGATAGATGCGTCGCGGTGCACGAGATGAAGCGGCCCCCGACCCGGCCGCCCGTTGGGTGGACGGGCGAAGAAATTCGGTGGACTGTGCCGCGGCGCGTGCGGTGCCGCGGTCACAGCAGCACGGCAGGGCCTCACACCAGTTCCCCTTTCAGCTCATCTCAAGTCGTGTTGTCCCTGAAGCCCTCAAAAGTTCACCCGGCATCCCTCAGTTGACCCGGCATCTAGCTTGACCTGGTATCCTCGAAGGATGCTCAAGTTAGGGCGCAAAGGGAACTAGTGCCAGGACTCGAATGGTGCTTAAACCCAGTCTCCGGCACTGATCAGTGCCTGAAGACCCTCCTGTGATTGGTCCACGTGGCGGCTCGGAGAGCTGTGATTGATTGGATCTCCCTGACCAAATCTCACCAAATCTGATCGTAATCGTTTGTGGTCTCTTATTGGCCAATGGACATTGCATCATCTCTCCTCGTCCCTGATTGATCGAGAGGCTCGATTCGGGGGAATCAGGGGGTAGTCATAGCGGAGACTGGGTTTAAACTCAGTGTTGGAAGGACATGTCCTGCTTATCTCCTCGAGATCGAGGGTCTATTGACTCAAGGATCACGTCCCAGTTGGACAGTCGGCGAGTCGGTCGGTGGAATTTTCGAAATGGAAAGTTCTGATTGGTCGAACGAGATTCGATACCATATCTTCGATACCAGACCCGACACTAAGTTTAAGTTGAGCTGCAACGGGAGCTCATGCAAGACCCTGCAGGTCGGTGACCGCCGTGGACTGGTCGGCGGACAGCCGCACGCTCCGCAGCACATGCCAGGGGTACGAGATCCTCCACTTTGACGCGCCGACCGGCCGGCAAGCCGTGGGCGACTTCCGTGACGCCGCGTGGCATGGATACGCAAAAAGTGCCCGCCCCGTCATGAACACGCATTTGAACCCTTGTTCTGAAAATGGCATCCTATGACGTGGCAGGCATCATTCGATTGACCGCATGCCACCCGCGTCGTCCACCGCGTTTTAGACCCAGTATCCGCCAGCCACATCATCAAATGCATTGTCTCCCCTCCTTTGTTGAGTTAAATGGCATCCTATGACGTGGCAAGCATTAGCAGCATCTGCCCGACCCTACCGAGTGGGACAGCTGGACCGCGCCGCTGGGGTTCCCGGTCATGGGAATTTATCAGGACGGATTGGGAATGTCGGGGACGGATATCAACTCGGTGAGCCGGGCGGACTCGCGCGGATTGGTGGCCACGGGGGACGACTTTGGGTAAGTCAAGTCACTAATTGTCGCACGTCATTGTATATATGTTCCACGGATGAAATGTTCCGCCGGTCAATGTTCCACAGATTAGATTGTTCCGCGGATAAGTACCATGTTCCGTGGATCAAATGTTCCGCGAATAAAACGTTCCGCCGATTGAATGTTCGCGGATTGAATGTCCCGCGCATGAATGTCCCGCGGAATCAATTTCCCGCGCCAAGATCTTCCGCGGATTAAACTTTCGCGGATTGAATGTTCCACACAGTTATTCCGCAAAATAGATGTTCCGCGGTTTAATGTTCCGCGGATCATATGTTCCGCGGATTATGTGTTCCGCGGGTTCCGCGGATTATATGTTCCGCAGGTTGAATCTTCGTATGACCAATTGAAATTGCGTCCTTGTGACGTGGCGAGCATTATGTATCTGACCCTGATATTGGGCGGGTGCGGCTGCTGAACTACCCAAGCGTTGTGCCGGATGCGCCGGCGAGCCAGCAGACCGGGGCGCACTCTTCGCACGTGGAATGTGTGCGGTTCTCACCGGGTTCTGGTGGCAATCAGTGGTAGGGTCTAGCAAATATTCCTCGCCACGTCATGCAACACATTTCGGATCTTGTCTGTTTGAAGTTAATTGACATCCTATGACGTGGCGAGCAATGTTTGCCAGGCCTTAACACATGGCTGGTTTCGAGTGGGGGCGCCGACCGGGGAGCGCTGCAGTGGCGGCTCGTGGGAGCCGACGGTGTGCCGCTGCCCCCTCTTCCGGCGGACAAAGCAACCGCAGCGGCGGCGACAGCGGCGGCGGCAGCCGCGGCCGCGGCAGCAGCGGCAGAAGTCACGGCCGTCGTTGCTAGCGGTGCTAGTGCGACGGAAATCGAAACTGTGCTCGCTGCAGCGGAGGCGGCAAGAGCGGCAACGGCAACAACAGGCAGCGTCAGTTTCCGCGATGAAATGGATGAAGACGACGACGATGAGGGTGACCTCCGCGGCGTACTCACCCGCCGCTCCCTGGCCGCGGAGGTGGGATGGTGCAGGTCGAAACCAGTCAAACCCCGTGTTGAAAGCGCCTGGTGTCAGTGCTTGCAACTAATATATGACAAACTGCTTTCAAATTTTGCTGTCGTATTCAACTTGTGCCGCTACGCCGAGGAGGTTCCGGATCGTGAGGCGAGAGAGCCGACGCCCCGATACGCTGCGCGGCGCATGGACAACTACCGCAAGAACCGCATGGCGGAGTTGCGCGCTCAGATGGAGGCGGCGTTGCGGGTGGGGCCTGACACATATTGCTCGTCACGTCATAGGACGCCATGCAACTCAACAAACGAGTGTTCAAAATGCGTTGGGCCTGGCAGATATTGCTCGCCATGTCATAGGATGCCATTTATGTTAACCAACGAGGGTCTGAAACGCGGTGAACGGCGCGACAGGCATAGGACCAAGCGAATAATGCTCGCCCCGTCACGCGATGTCACGCGATGTCGGAGAACACAATAATCGAAGGTTAAATATAATGCGTGTCGATGATGTGGCGATCATGATCTGCCAGGCCCTGGATGCGGTCCGGTCGGCCGGACCCACGCAAGTCCGTCCCGTTGGTCCCACCTCCTGGCAAGGTGTGGGGGCCGCTGCCGGCAGACCCAACGTCCTTCGGCTGGGTCGACCCTCCTGACGAAGGCGCAGTTTGAGCGCCTTGAGACTCGAGGGACGTTAGTTGTATACAATTTACAAGTATTTGCTAGCCAAGACGTATTAACTTTGTTAACTAGGTTGTCTAGTCAGAGGTGAGCGCCGCTAACACGAGTAATAGATCCCGTGCACTTTTAGGCTGCAAGCACCCCGCCTCCGGGCCCCCCCTTAGCCTTTTTCTTCTTTTTACTTTTCTTCCCCTCCCCTGCCGGATTGCCCACGCATCGCACGTCCGTCCGCGGATCCCACGCGGCCACCGACGCCTTCCGTTTCACCACGGCTTTGCCTGCGCGCCCCTCGTCGTCGCTATCGTCGCTATCATTGCCCCCGCCCCCATCTTGCTCCATCGGCATCCCGCCGTTGAATAGGGCCCGACTGATGACGCAATTGCCCGCCGCGCTAAAGAATGCCATGTACCTTGAAGAGAAGAGGGATAGAGAGGGAGACGCTTCCGCGTGTATGAGGAGTCCCCAGGGTTTCGCCCTGGCCCCCGTGAAACAAAGGTGCTATATGCGGCGAAGACGTGGTGAGCAATACCTGCCAAGTGCGGGCCCTACCATGGAGGTTGACCTTTTGCCCAATCTTTGACTTTGTCCCCGCACCTCCCGCCCCTCCCGCTCCGCCGCGGCCTCCTGCTGCAATGCCCCCCGGCGACTGCCCCCTCCCTGCCACACCCACGCCGCCGCTGCCACCACCGCTGCCCCCGCCGGTGCCCCCTCGCCCTCCAGGCCCGGCACCCAGCCCGCGCCGCCCCAGCCCGCCCCGCCCCTGCGCCTCCTCATACTCCTGCTCCTGCTCCTCCTCCTCATTGTAGCGCCGCAAGTTGAAACTGCAAGCAACAGTTGACAGCAGGTAATACGCGTCATATTGTACTTCTCATACTGCACGTTCAAGCGATGAAACCATAGGCGCTCTCAAGATGAATTTCGATACCTTCAACCTGCACCGCCCTACCTCCTCCCGCCGCCGTCGCTGCGTATCCATTATCGACTTCCCCAGCTTTTTCTGCACCCCGCCCATTATCTGCATAGCCTTGGTGTGAGGCAGGAACTTGGCGCCCAGCCCGAGGCGCTCCGGCCGCGCCTCACCCTAGAGTCAAGCGCGTCATGCCCTCCACGTCAACGAAACGCTAGTCGTCACCTCGTCCCTTGAGTTACACGGCATCCTGCGGTGTCAGCTAGGCCCCAGTCAAAGGGGGGTGCCGATGCAGAATTGGACCTAACACGCATATAACGTCTGGCGGCCTAGGGCCGAGTACACGTCGCCCGCCAAGTTATCGACACGCATATAGAACCCACGTTGCTTGAGATACAATGCATCTTGTGAATTGGGAGAGGATGTCAGCCCTAGTCAAAATGGGGGTGTCGGATGGAGCAGGGAGCCGGACATGGCTAGTCCAAGACAGGGTACTCAGGGAGCAGGGCGCGCGGGAGGGGGAGGGGGGGGGGCAACAAGAGTGATAGTGTCTGCCTCATCCGACCCAAACGTTGAACCCTCGTTGCTAATGGCATCCTGTGACGTGGCGAGCAAGATCAGCCAGGTCCCTGTCAAAGGGGGGATGCCGATGGACCTATGATGAACACGCATTTTGTGACGCGACGAGAGAATGGCTGCCGGGCCTCACCACGCGCGACGCTATCGACACGCACATTGAACCCACACTGCCTGAGTTACACGGCATCTTGACTTGGCGAGCGATGTCAACCCTAGTCAAAATGGGGTGCCGAAGCCGGATGGGGCTTGGAGCAGGACGCGGGCGAGAGAATAGCTGCCGGGCCTCACCGCGCCCGTCTCGTCCTCCGCGCCGTACCACGCGCTCCAGTCCAGGTCCACGCCCTCCTCGCCCAGCCACCCCTTGACGACGTTGAAGGCCAGCCCGTTAGCGTATACCTCCACGTCGTCGGCCTCCGCCGCCAAGGGTGCCGGCGCAGACGTTAAGATGTTGACTTCGTAGGATGCGCGTTTGTGGTGGATAAAGTGGCGAGCACCGGTACACTGTACGGTGGATTACGTAGTGGGTAACTCCCACGGATACATTATGTGGCGAGCGGCGGTACACTGCGCGAGCGGCGGCCTAATGGGCCCAAGGGTGCCAGCGTAGACGTTGCTCGCCAGGTCAGGGGCGCGTCAACGGATGCTCGGATGTGGTGCATACAGTGGCGAGCACCGGTACACTGTGCGGTGCATGACATTAGCGTTAGCACCCACGGGTATCGTATGTGGTGGATGACGCGGCGTGTACGCTGGCGGCCCTACCGCCGCCGCGCTTGTGGGCTGGCCCATCGCCGCTGACTCGGGCTATTTGCGTTTGGGTGCTTTGTGTTTTGTAGTGTTGGGTTGATCGAGCGGGTCGCCGCTGACGCCGTGCTAACGCTGTGCGTGCGATGAGGCGCACCGACGACTGTGCGGTTGGTGTGGCAAGCGGTTGTCGGCGTCAGCGTGACGTGCTGGCTTGTCGCGCGTCACAACGTTCACAACGCAAGTCCACGCAAGGTGAATCAAGCGTTGAAGCGTGGCTCAGTCGAGTGGCGCGAGGCGAAAATCAGGCGAGCATCGATCTTATGTTCGATCTTCGATCATTCGATCTTCGATCACCGATCTCCGATCAAGGAATCGAATCGAATCGAAGTGTCGGCAGATCCTTTGGAATTGAGCACTGGGCGAAACAGACCGTCGTTCTTGAGTTATCGCTGGGGTTGGTAAGTTGGGTGCCATAGGTGCCGAGCTATCAGCCGTTTCATTGGACGAAATTTAACGTTACGCGGACACGTCAGACTTGCCGCGTCAGCGAAGGCGAAAATAAAGAGGCAGATCGACGCGCTGATAGCCCATTCATATACGCCCCCGCACGCTTCTCCTTCCTCGAACACTCAAACAACATGTTCGCCATCGCCTCCTCCTCCATGGTCGCCCGCCCCACCGTCCGCGTGACGGCGCCGAAGCGCACCGTCAAGGCCCGGTACGCAGCCCCCTTTTTGCTGACGCACGTCGCTGGCACACTTTACCCTTCTGAATCGTCGGGTCCTTGGTTTGCGGCCGCCCTGCGTTGCGCGGCTTACGACGTTCGCCGGGGCGCTCGGATACACTTGACGTCGCGAACAAAGTGCGGGATTACCTCAGATCAGCGCGCGTGTCTGCGTTTTGTTCATAGGCTCACGGCTTCGCTTCCCACCCTATCCGATAAAACTCCAGGGCGGCGGACTGGAACGCGTATGAGGGCAGCGGTGAGCCGCACGAGCCCACGAAGGAGGAGCGCGCCGCCAAGAACAAGGCGGAGGACGACGCGTCGAAGGCGCGCCGCGCTGCGGGGGCCAAGAAGATGGCCGACGAGGCCGCCGCGAAGGCCGCCGCCGCGAAGTAAGAGCTGTGAAGTAGCTCCTCATTATTAGCCTTGACGCCAACCCGTGAGAGGCCTGTTGTTGTAATTGCACCAACCTCTTGTCAGCTCTGTTCCGTTCGCGCCATCGCTGCGCGCGTTTCGGTACGCGACATCGCGCGATAGAAGGCGCTGCCCTTCACTTTCAGAATTTGTCTCTCGCGCCCGTCGCGCCCATGTACGCGTTTCTGCGGTGTTTGGACATCCACGGAGCTCCACGTCCCAAGCTTATCCATTTCGACTTTCCGAGGGAGTGAGCTCGCACCATCTTCGATGCTGGTTGGCCATTCGAACCAACTGTAGCGCCCCCGGGGCTCATCTGCACATCCCGCGCGTTGTCTCAGTTGGGAGGGACTGTAATTGAGCAAGTCACGGCCGGCACGCGCCCGGACGTCGTACTTTGCAGCGATATCAGATGTGTGGTGCCATTGAGTGCCCTTCGATAGATCGACACGACGCGACGCTTCGATATCTTAGCACGATTCAACACCGCACGCGTTCGCCACGAGGGGACCCCGCAAGGCGAAGCCGCGCGGGGGACCTCGTCTCGTCGCGAGTCGACAGTGTCCCCCGCGCCTTGCCCGCGTGGCTTGGCGACGTGATGGCGAGGGAGCTGGCGGCGGGCCGGGGTCCCTGCCTCATCTTGCCTCGAGGAGTCGGCCCAAAATGATTTTGCCCCCGACTCCGCTGTAGAGTATGGATACCCAACATTCTGGGAAAAACGAACGACGAGCGCTGGCGCACGAGACCACTTCAGCAAGTGATACGCGATGGGTTCTCGTCGAACGGAGTTGCGCAGAGACGCGCGTGCGCGCGGGGGTGGCGCAAACGGAAGGTGATAAGCTTTTACAACAACAGGCCGCCAATCTTCTATTACGGGTTGGGCGGTAATAACGATGTTAAGGAGCTACTTGACAGCGCTTACTTCTTGGCCTCCTCAGCGGCCTTCTTGGCGGCCTCCTCCGCCATCATCTTGGCCCCCGCCGCGCGCCGCGCCTTCGACGCGTCGTCGATCGCCTTGTTCTTGGCGGCGCGCTCCTCCTTCGTGGGCTCGTGCGGCTCGCCGCTGCCCTCATACGCGTTCCAGTCCGCCGCCCTGCAATTCAACAATATCGGAAAGGGCGGGAAGCGCAGCCGTCAGCACCGTGAAGCAAACGCAGACACGCGCGCAGATCCGGTACATTCACGCTTGGCGCTGCTGAGCCAACGCGGCATCACTGGTGTCCGTGCGGACCGACGGGAGTTGTAGGCCGCGCGACGCCGGGACGGTACTCGAGCGTTATGACGGTATCAGCCGAACAGTCGCGAAATGGAGTGTGCGGGGGAATCGCAATCGGGAAAGGGCTGCGCAGTGCGTACCGGGCCTTGACGGTGCGCTTAGACGTCACGCGGACGGTGGGGCGGGCGACCATGGAGGAGGAGGCGATGGCGAACATGTTGTTGGAGGGAGCTTGAGGTGGGGGAGTGTGCGGGGCGTGAGTGGAAGTGAGGAGCAGTGGCGCTGCTGGCTCTTCATATCGGATGGGCCGACCTCGTCATCGAGTCCAACGCGCTCGAGCCTCGAAGAATCTCTTGCTGGGACTTGGCCTCAGGGACCGAAATAGACCGTCGTTCTTGAGTTAACCTTCGGCAACCCCTCGGCACCACCGATCCTTTCCCTTTTTCTTGAGTTATCCATCCTGGACAAGTGCCCAGTGTCCGGCCGGCGGTGCGTCCGCATCCGACCTCCCACTCACATGCGCAGATCTGGTGGGGGGTCATCATAAACGGGGATCTCCCCATCGGATCTGCGCAGACATTCATGAAAAGATATTCATGAAAAGTTAACCTCTCGCCTGCAACCACATCCACGCGGCTGTAGCGGCGCGATGACGGGGCGGCGCTCGGTCTTGGATACCGCGGTGTCGACCTTCGGCAGCGCGCAGCGCGCGAGGCGGCACCCGCGGCCTCAGCATCGTCACACGGCGGTGGGATGCCTGACCCGCACGACGTCGGCCAACACCAATAGCAATCAAGATAAGGGCACCTCACGCGCAGCCGACGCATTTTATTTCTCCCGTGCCGGCGGGGGTGCGCGACCGTGGCTGGTATCGCCCTCGGCGCAGCAGCAGGCCCTACCTCGCGTCCACGGCTATAGTACGGCGACGCCGCCCGATGACGGCGGCGGCGGGGGGGGCGGGAGTGGGGGCAGCAGCGCACTGCGAGACCCTGCGACGGGGCGCCGCGACCGCGAGGAGGAACCGTTTGAGAAACTCGGCAGGGGCTTACACTCGTTCGCTTCTCAGCCCAACTTGAGCGATGTCTATGGGACAGGGCGTGGGCGTAGGGGTCGTGTAGGCCGTATTAGGAGTTGCTACGGGGTGTAAGGGGTGTGTAGGGTGTTTTCCTGTGTAAGACACGGCTCAAGTTGAGCTGAAAAGTGGACGAGTGTAAGCCCCTGAAACTCGGCACTGCGCCTCGCGCGAAGACACCGAGGCAGGGGCTTACACTCGTCCACTTCTCAGCTCAACCTGAGCCTTTTCTGACACAAAGGCACACCCTACACACCCTCTAACATCCCCTGACACCTCGTAAGCACCCCCTGAATTCCCCCCTCAACGCACCCCCTACTCCATGCAAAAGCGCTTACGTTGAGCTGAAAAGTGAACGAGTGTGAGCTCCGACGCCGAGGGAGGAGGGCGAGGATGGGCGAGTGGTTGAAGGAGCGGGTGAGGATGTGGCGCTGGGGGTATCTCTTTCCGACGACAAAGTCGCCGCCGCCATCGCCAGCTTCGGAAAGATGGCGTCGGCGCAAGTGGAGGGCGTCAGTGATTTGCTGAAGCCAGCTGGAGATGTGCTGAAGCCAGCTGGCAGTGAGGTACGTGGGGGACAGGGAGGGGGAGGCTACGGCAGGTTGGTCGACACGCCGGGCGGTGGGGAGGGCGGCGGAGGCGCCGGCCGCGGAGAGAAGTCGTCGGCGCAGGGGGAGGGCGTCGGTGATGTGCTGAAGCCAGCTGGCATCGAGGTGCATGGGGGACTGAGAGAGGGAGGCTATGGCGGGGTGATCGACACGCTGGGAGCCGAGGCTAGCCGTGCTCAGACGAAGACGTCGACGCAGTTAGAGGCCGAGGCTGCCGTGGCGTGGCCTGGACTGGACTGGCCTGGCCTGGCGGCGGCTGGCAGCAACCCGGCGGGGGCGGGGGCGGATGCGGGGACGGTGGCGTGGGCGGTGTCCCCCGACGGGATACTCGCCACCGCCCGCTCGGCCCGCGGAGTGATGTCGTCGGCGCAGACGAAGGGCGTTGGAGATGTGCTGAAGCCAGCTGGCAGTGAGGTACATGGGGGACAGGGAGGGGTAGGCTACGGCGGTGTGGTTGACACGCTGGGCGGTGGCGACGGCGGCGGAGGCGGCGGCGGCGGCGGAAGCGGTGGCGGCGGCGGCGGCGGAGGCGGCGGGCAAAGCGGCGGGGCCGACGGATAGTGCTCGCCACGTCATCACACGTAACTTGAATCCTCGTTTCTTGAGTTAAGCGGTATTCTATGACGTGGTCAGCACTATCCATCAGTCCTTACGCGAGGGGGCCTCTTCCCCCGGTGTCAGTGACAAGCTCGCCGCCGCCCGCGCCGCCCGCGCCGCCCGCGAGGAGGCTCCGAAGGAAGGACGAAGGGGCTCCTCCTCCACCCCCTCCGCCCCACCCTTGCACTCGCAGCGCTCCCAGCACGACGTGACCCTGTTCCGCCAGCTGCGCGACGAGCTGCAAGGCAGGGGCTGACACTCGTCCACTAGTCTGCTCAACGTAAGCACATTTTGTGTGATACGTTGGGCGCATGATTTCCCCCTAGTCTATTAGACATGGGGACATCGGGAGGTGTGACCAAAACGGCTTAGGTTGAGCTTAAAAGTGGACGAGTGTAAGCCCTTGCTGCGAGGTAGGGAGTTGTACTACCAGGCGTGTTGAAACCTGTGCTTCTTACCGTGTCGAAAGCGCCTGGTTGCAGCGATCGAGACGACAATATGATGAACTGCTTTCAAAATTTGCTTTCAATGTCAACTTGCAACGCTACACCCAGAGGACGTACCGGGATCCTATGGGCGAACAGTCAGGCCGCTACAGCCAGGCGCCGAGCGGTACACAGAGCTGCTCAGGCTGATGGACGGCAGGGCCAGTGGCTTACACCCGTCCACGTTTCGGCTCAACGTAAGCACATCTTGTGGGATACGTTTGGTGCATGAATTTCCCACGGTCTATTAGACAGGCGGACACCACGAGGTGTTACCAAACCTGCTTAGGTTGAGCCGAAAACTGGACGAGTGTAAGCCCCTGGGCAGGGCCTCGCCTCATGCTTTGTCCAGCTTGACTTTGAGCCACCTACGGGTTTCCCTGCTCGACTGTGAGCCATTTGTCCCTATAAAAACCTGAGCCATCCCGCTGGTTTCAACTGGCACTCGACCAGCTTCGAGGTGCTAGGCGAGATAATTGAGTGGTGTCAAAGGAAACTTTGTTTGTTTTGTACTAACGTTCATCGACCCCCAAGGCGCTTCACATGGTGAGCAATGACCAAACGGCTACATCCGTATGTCCCAGGCCCTGAAGGAGGACTTCGTGGCGGAGGGAGGGACGCCGCCGCGCGCAACGCACTTCGCTATCGCCATACGCTCCCTCGAGAGGATGCTCAAAGGCCAGTCCGAGCAGGTCCGCCTCAACTGCCTCGGCAACCCGCGGTTCAATGACCTCATCCTGGGACAGGGCATCGCGGCACTCGCGCAGCCGTCCACATCGTTGACAACACTGTCGTCTGCGACAAAGTCACTGGCAGGGCCTTCCAATCGTGTCCTTTCCAGCCGAACTTTAGCACCTTCCAGAGGTATATTCATGCGGGTCAGGGACTAAACGGACCAAGGTAAATTCATCCGAAATCGACGGTCTGTTTACTCAAATATCGCGACCCGGTCGGACCTTCTGCGAGTCGGTCGGTGGCAGTTTCGAAATGGACAGTCCTGCTGGTCGATGTCGAACGGGACAGATTCGATACCAGACCCGACACTGAGTTTAAGCTCTTAGAAGGAACGAATGTTAGTCCCTGGACACCGGCGTCCATCTACCGGAAGCGGGGCACGGTCAAGGGTCGCGACGGAGGAGTCGCGATGCATGTGCCGCAGGACGCGGTGGATGTGCTGGCGGGGGCGATGGAGGGACGCGTGGCGCTTGACGGACACCGCTTGGTAGGGCCGACCAAAATGAAATTTGGGATCCGAGCAATGCCCGCACTGATTTTGGGCGATTTCGGACGAGTCAGATCGGTTTTTAGGTTATTTTGCCCATACGACGCGTTCTACTTTGGGTGTAGGGTTGCTCGTGAGTTTAGGGTTTGTGTCAGGGGTCGTTTTGCCCATACGATTCATGCCGATTTGCCGATCCGACTGGCCCGCCCCCCCCACTGCGATGCAACCCAAAATGTTGACCGCATCTCGAGATGCAATCATGCTGGCCTAAGGGCGGCGCAAGTTGACAGGAACAAGACCCGTGTTGAAAGGGCCAACGGTTTCAGCGCGTTGAAGCTTCAATGTGATGAACCGCTTTCATCGTTTGCTTACAACGACTTGCGCCGCTACAGCTTGGGGATAATTGCGAATTCCTTGAGGACGCTGGCTGATTTGGGAGTGCCGAGCGAGGGCACACCTGGCAGGGGGGGTATTGCGAACAAGCTCTTGACCGACGTTGTGTATACTCCAGAGCATATCCACCTGCTCGTCCGTGCACCTGTATCAGCATTCACACTCACGTTCAATCAAGGTAAGGATTTCTTGTATGAGTATTTCACTATTCGCATGAGTATCCTGCCGTGACATAGTCCTTCTTCGTTCATCAAATCAATGGCCCCTTCATTTATTCATGATCCTATCTCGAGTGATGTCATCGATGACCCTTATGCGTGGCGCGATGTTTCTGACTCGCGCCGGTGAGAAGGCAGTGCGGCTGTTGCAGGTGCAGGCGGCATGGGCTACACTGTCGGGGACGGGGACGGCGAGCGCCGCCGAGACGCCGAGCGCCGACCCGGAGCCCCGCAACCGAGCCGCCGAGCGCCGGCGCCGGGGCCTGAACGGCTCGGGCCAGAGCCGCCCGCACGCACTGTCCGTCATGCTCACAGCCTACGCCTCCTTCGGATTCAACGCCATGAAGCTGCAGGAGAAGGACATGACGGAGAACAACTACATATCGAGAGCGGTACGAGACAATATGGGTGCAACTCGGCTGCTCAAGAGAGCGGCGGAGGCATTGACTCGAGACGCCGACCTGGGACTGGTCGCGGGATCGCACGCCATTCAGGTGCTTGGTGCCATGACGCGGCTCGGGTATACGCCCAAAGGACCCTTCACGCTCGCGATGGCCGGGGCAGTCGACCAGGACCTCACGCGTCTGCGACCGATGTGGGACACTCTGTACGGACAGCAGCAGGCAGGGCCTCATACCCCTATAATACCCCTCTCTTACCCCCCCTTATACCCCTCTCATACGAACCCCCGTATTATGCCTCTCATACCCTCCTAATCCCACTTTGATATCCCCCGAATCCCCTCTAAAGTCCCTCCAATGCCCGTGGGACACTCTGGAAATGGTTCAAGGCCGAAAAGGGAACAAGTGTAAGACCCTATGTGCAGGCGGAGGAGGGGGCGGAGGCGGCGGCTGCACGGCGTGACATACAGCTGAACCCGTGGATGCCGCCCAAACCTCGGTAAGGCGGTGCAGGTTGTGACCCCATCAAACTCACGTTGAAAGCGCCCGAAACCAGGAGCTTGAAACTGAAGTAAGATGCCTTCACGTTTTGCTGGAGATTGACCCTACCGAAACCACGTTGAAAGCGCCTGAAACTAGACTCTTAGCGCTTGAAACTGAATTGTCATAGACTGCTTTCAAGTTTTGCTCTCAATTGCAACTCAATGCCGCTAAGCCTCGGGACCTCGTCCCGCTGTTGTGGTCGTACGCTAAGCTGGACGGGGGCCGCTCT
>Ga0307489_10001118_pt1 | contig 17486 bp, 13 predicted proteins | sample SB12metaG_FD_202247 | JGI IMG/M metagenome (GOLD analysis project Ga0307489, IMG submission 202247) | Sea-ice brine microbial communities from Beaufort Sea near Barrow, Alaska, United States - SB 1.2 | ecosystem: Environmental > Aquatic > Marine > Coastal | place: USA: Alaska | collected...
AATAGCTTTAAATAATGCTGCCATTGCTTCTTTGTTTTCTAAAGCTACACCAGGATGATTAAAGTCGCTTATGTACTGCAGCGCTTCGTCGTCACGATGATAAAAAGCAGCTCTTTTTTTTCTAGTTTTCGCTTTTATATAATCCAGAGACGTGTTTATGGTGATGCGATAGATCCAAGTTTTTAAAGCTGAATCCCCTTTAAACTCAAGGTGCTTATCATACACTTTTATAAAAACATCTTGTGTAATCTCTTCTGCATCCTCTTTGTTTTGCACATACTGAAGCGCCACGTTGTACACGAGCGACGAATGACTAAAGTAGATGGATTCAAAATTCAATAAATAGAAGGTTGTTGGCGCAAGTTAAAATATTTATTCTTGTTATTTTGTGATAGAATGACTTGTGGATATCTCAACGAATAAATTTTACGCAAAAGAAACATAAACACATAGCCAATTATTTATATTTGTCTCCACGCTTTACAATTTAGTTAAAGCGTATTAATAATATATGTAGCTTAGGTCGCAAGCATTACTTAATTAGACGACCAATCATTAAAATTCCTTCTTAATTATGAATCAATTATAGCTATCCTTCAGATTTTTTAGTGAGCTTCAAGTGCAGAATATTTTCGCGGAAGCAAAAAAGTATAAAAACGGAGTCATCGAATTAAAATTCACCCGTCTACGCGGGCACAACAAATGAAAGAATTACTTAAAAAATACGAAGAGAAAACCCCAGAAATTGTATTTCACTGGAATGATCCAGAAACCGAAGCAGAAGGCTGGACAGTCATCAACTCATTAAGAGGTGGCGCAGCAGGAGGGGGAACCAGAATGCGAATAGGACTCAATGAGAATGAAGTGCTTTCCCTTGCAAAAACAATGGAAGTAAAGTTTACCGTTTCTGGCCCAGCCATAGGTGGTGCCAAGTCTGGAATTAATTTTGATCCGCACGATCCTCGTAAGAGAGGCGTTTTAGAGCGCTGGTATAAGGCAGTGTCACCTTTATTAAAGTCTTATTATGGTACAGGAGGAGATTTGAATGTTGATGAGATACATGAAGTAATCCCAATCACAGAGCAAAGTGGTGTTTGGCATCCTCAAGAGGGAGTTTTTAACGGCCATTTTTCACCAACAGAAGCAGATAAGATTAACCGAATAGGGCAATTACGCCACGGGGTGATCAAAGTGCTTGAGAATACTACGTATTCACCAGATGTATCTCGTAAATACACAGTAGCAGACATGATTACTGGTTACGGTGTTGCCGAAGCGGTGCGTCATTATTATGATATTTACGGTGGTAACGTGAAGGGTAAAAAAGCCATCGTTCAAGGTTTTGGAAACGTAGGCGCAGCAGCAGCTTTTTACTTAGCCCAAATGGGAGCCAAAGTAGTAGGTATTATAGACCGCGTGGGCGGTGTGATCAATCCAGACGGATTCTCCTTTGAAGAGATTACCAACCTTTATCATAATAAGGATGGGAATACATTAGTGGCAGAAAATATGATTCCTTTTGAAGAAATCAATGAGAAAATATGGAACTTAGAGTGTGAGATTTTTGCGCCTTGTGCAGCATCTCGTTTAATTACTAAGGAGCAAATCTCTCAAATGATTGACACAGGTCTTGAGGTAATTAGTTGTGGTGCAAATGTGCCATTTGCTGATAAGGAAATTTTCTTTGGTAGTATCATGGAGTACACAGATGATCGCGTAAGCTTAATCCCTGATTTTATTAGTAATTGTGGAATGGCACGTGTGTTTGCATATTTTATGGAACGTAAAGTGCAAATGACAGACGAGGCTATTTTTAATGATACGTCTATGACTATAAAGAATGCTATTAAGAACACCTTTGATAACAATAGTTCTAAGACAAATATTAGTAAGACCGCTTTTGAGATTGCTTTAAAGCAATTAGTTTAACATAACACACAGACGAACACTATGGATTCTATTATTATTTTAATTTTTATCATTGGGTACTTGTCAATTACGCTCGAGCATCCACTCAAGCTAGACAAGACTGTGCCCGCCTTAATCATGGCCGCTTTAATCTGGGGTTTATTGGCTATTGGCTTTCACGCAGGATGGTTTGATGTTATTGATACGCATGACAATGTGTTTAGTTTCTTAACGGGTGGGGAAATCGCAGCAGAAGGTTTTGAAAATGGACTCTTACACCACTTAGGTAAGACCGCCGAAATTTTAATATTTTTAATAGGAGCGATGACTATCGTTGAGATCATTGATCTTCATCGTGGTTTTGAAGTGCTTAAAGGCGCAGTTCGCACAAAAAGTAAGCGCAGATTATTATGGATCATTGGGATCCTTGCATTTATATTATCTGCAATCATTGATAATCTTACAGCTACAATTGTGTTAATCACGCTTTTACGTAAATTAATTTACGTAAGAGAAGAACGTTTATGGTATGCAGCAATGGTTGTGATTGCAGCAAATGCTGGAGGGGCTTGGTCACCAATTGGTGATGTAACAACCACTATGCTTTGGATTGCTAAAAATGTAACAGCTATGGGGCTCATAGAATATGTTATTATTCCATCTATTGTTTGTTTTATTGTGCCCTTTGTTATTGCTAGTTATTTACCAGCCTTTAGAGGAAACATTCAAGTAGATACGACAGAAGATGTAGAAGCAGAAAGACTATTAAGTAGTAAAACGATGTTGTTTTTAGGACTTGGAATGATTGTGTCTGTGCCTATTTTCAAAACACTTACCCACTTACCTCCTTATATAGGGATGATGTTTGCGCTTGGAGTGGTATGGCTCGTTTCAGAATACATACACCCTGAAGAAGATTTCAGTAAAGAAAGAAGACATTTATACTCAGCTCATAAAGCTTTGTCTCGTATCGAAATATCGAGCATCTTGTTTTTCTTAGGAATTTTAATGGCAGTGGCAGGATTAGAAAGTCTCGTATATGGAGTGGCAGAAAATGGCGACCCAGTAGGAACTCTGCGCTATCTCGCTGAGGTATTGCAGCAAGCTGTTCCTAACCAAGATATGGTGGTTATATTACTAGGAATCTTTTCTGCAATTATTGACAACGTGCCTTTAGTAGCTGCATCCATAGGGATGTATGATGCTCCTACAGATTCTGTGTTATGGCACTTTATTGCTTACTGTGCAGGAACTGGAGGTAGTATGTTAATTATAGGTTCTGCAGCTGGAGTAGCAGCTATGGGAATGGAAAAAATAGATTTTATCTGGTACCTAAAGAAAATTACTTGGTTGGCCTTTGTTGGTTTTGCAGCGGGAGCCGCCGTTTTCTTATTAATAGAACGTGTAATCTTCCACAATGCCTAAACAATTTTAGAATCGATATCTCGTTATACCTTAAAAATAACCCCTTTTTATGCTAAACTTCTTTATCCAAGACGCTGCAGAAGACGCCTTACTATTAGAACCCGAAGTAACAGAACAAACCTTATCTATTATGGAGCTCATCGTGAATGGTGGGACAGGAGGTATGATCATCATCGGCACATTGGCCATTTTATTATTTGTGGCACTCTATGTATATTTTGAACGCTTATTTGCGATTAAAGCGGCGTCAAAGTATGATGCCAATTTTATGAATCAAATACGTGATAATGTTGCCGGCGGAAATTTGCAAGCGGCAAAAGTGTTATGTGCTCAGCAAAATAGCCCAGTATCAAGATTGACAGAAAAAGGAATTAGCAGAATAGGAAGTCCGCTGGATGACATCAATACAGCGATCGAAAATGCTGGTAGGTTAGAAGTATACAAACTAGAAAAAAACGTAAGTGTACTCGCTACCATTGCAGGAGCAGCACCTATGATTGGTTTCTTAGGGACAGTAATTGGAATGGTATTAGCTTTTCATCAGCTCGCTACAAGTAGTGGTCAAGCAGAGATGGGATTACTTGCTGAAGGTATTTACACGGCCATGACAACTACCGTTGCGGGACTTATAGTAGGTATTATCGCTTATATGGGGTATAACCATTTGGTAGTAAAAACTGACAAAGTAGTGCACCAGATGGAAGCTACAGCTGTCGATTTCTTAGACCTTCTTAACGAACCAGTATAGTATGAACCTACGCGGAAGAAATAAAGTAAGTCCGGATTTCTCAATGAGTTCCATGACCGATATTGTGTTCCTACTGCTGGTGTTCTTTTTGTTAACATCACCAGCGATCACTCCAGATGCTTTAGATTTAATTTTACCGAAGGCAAATGGGAAGAGCACAAATGTTCAGAAGGCTAGTGTTAGTATCACTGCAGATGGCGCCTATTATGTAAATAAGGAACGCGTTTCAGAAAACGGATTAGAAAGCCAAATTAAAGCTGCGCTAGCGGGACAAGAAGAACCTACCTTAATCTTAAGAGCAGAAGAAGGAGTGCCAATAGAAGATGCTGTTTTTGTGATGGATATCGCAAACAAGAATCGTTTTAAAGTGGTACTTGCCGTGAGGCCTAATTAGGTTTTAGTAGTTAGTAGTAGGCAGTAGATAGTAAAAAGTAATTAGTAGTTAGTTTTGTGGTGTAGCTTTGCCTGGTGAAAAGTTTATCATAGAATAACAAAGGATGTTTTACCAGTAGTTGTAGCTTTTTTAATTTTCCTAAACCCTAAACCCTAAACCCTAAACCCTAAACCCTAAACCCTAATGCCTCTCTTAAATACAGAACATAAACGAAAAAGTATGACCATCACAGTAATTCTGTATGCGTTATTGGTTTTGTTATTGTTTTTTGTGGGGATGACTTATTTAGATCCACCACTTGAGAATGGGATTGCTGTAAATTTTGGGACTACAGATACAGGGACAGGTAATATCCAGCCTACAGAGGCAATTAAGTCTGCACCAAAAGTAACTACGCCTCCTCCTACGGCTGAGCCAAAGACAGAAATTAAAGAAGATGTGGTTACTCAAGACACAGAAGATGCTCCCGTAATTAAAAAAGAAGAGAAGAAAGTCGTTAAGACAGAAACGCCGGTTAAAAAGGAAACGCCTAAAAAAGAGCCTATAAAAGAACCAGAACCTACTCCAGATAAAACAACTAAGAGTGCATTAGACAATCTTATCAATGGCCCTAAAAGTGATGGTACAGCAAAAGGAGGAGAAGGGAACGATGATACCGCAGGAGATAAAGGGAATCCAAATGGTGACCCAAATGCAAAGAGTTATTACGGCACAGGAAAAGGACTTGATGGGGACGGTAACTACTTACTAGGAGGGCGTAAGGCACTTAATAAACAAAAGTACATTCAAGATTGCAACGAAGAAGGTATCGTAGTGGTGAGTATCGAAGTTGATAGAAACGGGAAAGTAATTAAAGCTACTCCAGGGGTAAGGGGTACTACTAATAACTCACCTTGTTTAAAAGATCCTGCTAAACGTGCAGCGCTCGCAACTCGATTTAATCCCGATAATGACGCTCCCACAAAGCAAATAGGGAAGATCATCTACAATTTTAAGTTATCTGAATAGTTATAGAAAACGCAATCATTTTTTTATTAGATGAAGTATAAAGACACGCTGAAATGGATGTATCAACAGCTCCCCATGTATCAACGTGAGGGAAAAGCTGCATACAAAGCAGATCTTTCAAATACCATAACACTGGTTAATTACTTAGGGAATCCAGAGAAACGATTTAAAACTATTCACGTTGCGGGAACTAATGGCAAGGGCTCTACGAGTCATATGCTAGCTTCTGTGTTGCAAGAAGCGGGTTATAAGGTGGGACTGTATACGTCACCGCATCTCAAAGATTTTAGAGAACGTATCAAGATTAACGGTGAGATGATACCGAAGAGAAGCGTTACTTCGTTTATGAAAACCCATCAATCATTTTTTATCGCAAATCAATTGTCCTTTTTTGAAATGACAGTGGGTTTAGCGTTTGATTATTTTGCCAAAGAAAAAGTGGATATCGCCATTATTGAAGTTGGATTAGGAGGGAGGCTTGATAGCACTAATGTGATAGTGCCTGAAGTTTCGGTCATTACTAATATTGGTTTGGACCATACCCAGTTTTTAGGAGATACCTTAGAAAAGATCGCCACAGAAAAAGCAGGAATCATAAAAAATAGTATTCCAGTGGTGGTAGGTGAAGTTACTTCGGAAACGTTACCGGTTTTCAAACACATCGCAAAAAAGAACAATGCTTCTCTTATGTTAGCAGAAGAAGATAGCATAAAATATTACCCTTGCGATTTAAAAGGAGAATATCAATTAGCCAATCAGCGCACAGCTCGTGTGGCATTGGAGCAGCTTGATGCAACTGTTTTTACTATTTCCGAAGCACATATTAAAAGAGGCCTTTTGCGTGTAGTAGCGAATACGGGGCTTTTAGGAAGATGGCAAGTACTTAATGAAAATCCAAAAGTGATTTGTGACACAGCGCATAATAAAGAAGGTTTAGAAATAGTGCTAAGGCAGTTAAACGAAATACCAAAAAAGAGATTGCATGTTGTTTTAGGGTTTGTAAATGATAAAGATGTCACGGCTGTATTAGGGCTATTTCCGAAAAATGCGACGTATTATTTCTGTCAACCAAAAATTCCAAGGGCACTTGAGGTCGAAAAATTAGAAAACATTGCCAAAACAGTAAGATTAAATGGAAGAAGCTTCAAGACGGTGCGTGGAGCATATCGCGCTGCTTTTAAATCGGCTAGTGCTGAGGATGTGGTGTTTATAGGTGGTAGTACATTTGTGGTTGCAGAGGTTGTTTGAGTGTAGTCTTAAAAGAAGTAAAAAAAGTTTAATTATTTTTAAATTATTGTTTGTCGGTTTTAAAAACTACTTTATATTTGCACTCGCTAACAAAGCGGGCGTTTAGCTCAGTTGGTTCAGAGCACTTGGTTTACACCCAAGGGGTCGGGGGTTCGAATCCCTCAACGCCCACAGTAAATAGGAATCCCGATTCAGAAATGAATCGGGATTTTTTGTTTAAAAAATACTCGAGTTTGCACAAGAGTGCTTTTTAAACAAAAAATCTCAAGATGCGCGCGTGCGTATCAGAATAAGATTTTGAGGAGCGGTCTAGTGATAGAGAGATTAAATCCCGCTAAATTTTATACGTGTTGTAAATAACTCACATTATCGTGCTGTTTTTTGCTTTTTGCGCTCAAAAACTAATTTCAATTTCCAATCTGAAGCAATTTTAGTGTAAGAACCTTTGTAAGTATGCTCATTGTGCTTTTTTATCCGCAGCGTGATGTTGTTGGTTTCACATGCGTATAACCTGTCGCTAGATGAAAAATAAAAAACGCCTGAATTAAGGTAAATGAGAACTCTAACCTTCATTTGAGACCGAATTGAAGATCTTATTTCTAGTCTATTTTTTTTCGTAAAATCAAGTTTTTCAGGTTCTTACAAAAACAAAAAACCCGAAACGCAAGTTTCGGGTTTTAAAGTGGTGCCTCCAGGAATCGAACCAGGGACACATGGATTTTCAGTCCATTGCTCTACCAACTGAGCTAAGGCACCTTCTTTTTTTTGTCACTTTAATCAACAAGTGTTTCTCAAAGCGGCTGCAAAGATAAAGTTATTTTAATCACATCAAAATAAATAATTAATAAATTTAAAATGATATTTTAGATTTGTTAGTAGAGCTCTCTGTAGCGTGAAATGATGTTGTATTTTTGTCGTCATTCTAATTGTATGAATTTAATCGTTGACATAGGAAATACCTTTATCAAACTCGCAGTTTTTAATAAAAACGAGTTAGTGTATAAAGTGGTTTGTGAAAACCAAGCGTTTCCCGTTGCCTTGTGCGATCTCTCTCAACAGTTTTTAAGTATATCACATTGCATCGTTTCTGCAGTGGGCGAGTTTTCTGCTGCATATGTAGTATTGCTTTCTGAGAAATACACTTTGATCGAACTTACGAGCAAAACTTCCGTTCCTTTTGAGAATGATTATGCGACACCTTTGACCTTAGGGGTAGATAGAATTGCCTTGACAAGTGCCGCTGCATTAAAATTTCCGAAGGAAAATGTACTTGTGATAGACGCGGGGAGTTGCATTACGTATGACTTCTTAACGAATGAAAATCATTATAAAGGAGGGGCCATTTCTCCTGGAATCGAGATGCGCTATAAAGCAATGCATCATTTTACCGCTGGACTTCCTTTGCTGGATAAGGAAATTCCTGAAAATTTTATAGGAAACACTACTGGTGGAAGTTTACATAGTGGCGTTGTATACGGCGTTATTGGTGAGATAGAAGGCGCGATTAATAGATACAAAAACGAGTATCCTGATTTAACAGTGATTTTAACCGGTGGAGACACAGATTTTTTGCGAGATAGCATAAAAATAGGCATCTTTGCAAACTCAAATTTTTTGTTAGAAGGGTTACACTTCATTTTAGAACATAATAAACATTGATGTTAAGAAAAATCTTAGTTACAGTTTGTATTTGCGTGATAAGCGCAACAACATTTGCGCAAGAAGGAACCACTTCACCTTACTCGTTTTACGGGATAGGATCACTTAAATTTAAAGGAACAGCAGAAAACAGAATGATGGGTGGTTTGAGTGTATACTCAGATAGTATTCACTTGAATATGCAAAATCCAGCTGGTTTAGCTCGATTACAACTCACCAACTTCACTATAGGTGCTAGTCATAAATATTCTAGTCAGAAATCTGATGAAGGCTCTACTGACGCTGCGACAACTTCTTTAGATTATATCGCAGTAGGTTTGCCAATGGGAAAATTTGGCGCCAGTTTTGGTCTGATACCTTATACCTCTGTTGGATATAAATTGACATCTGATGGCGATTTGTTTAATACCTTATACACCGGAGATGGAGGTCTCAATAGGGCCTTTGTTACATTAGCATATAGTATTACGTCCGAATTTAGCGTTGGAGTAGATGTAAATTATAATTTTGGAGAGATTAATAACACTGCGCTCATCACAAGTGCTAATGGGGAATTTCAATACGCTACAAGAGAACGCAATGAGTCTGATCTTTCTGGAATAAATTATACAGTAGGTCTTGCATATCAAAAATTATTAGAAAACAACTTGCAGATTATGGGGAGTCTTACGTATACTCCTGAAACAAATCTTGGAAGTACAAATTTCAGAGAAATATCTTCTGTATTTGTTTCTCCAACTACGGGTGCGCAGGGTACTGTTTTTAGTGAAGAGATAGTTGTGGGAGACACAAACTTCGATTTTCCATCTCAATTTACAATAGGAGGAGGAATAGGGGCTCCTAAAAATTGGTTCGTTGGTCTTGAGTATACAAACCAAAAAACTAGTAATTTTACAAACCGAACTTTTGAAATTGATAACGTCGAGTTTAAGGATGCAGCAAAATATAGATTGGGAGGTTTTTATATCCCAAATTATAACGGAATAGGAAAGTACTGGAAGCGAGTAGTCTATCGTGGAGGAATGCGTTATGAAGGTACGGGGCTAGTGGTCAATGGAGAAGATATTAATGAGTTTGGCATATCTTTTGGAGTAGGACTGCCATCAGGGAAATTATTTACCAACATCAACCTTGGAGTTGAACTTGGTTCTAGAGGAACTACAAATTCTGGATTGATAAAAGAGAATTTCTTTAATACATTTTTAAGTCTGTCACTGAACGATAGATGGTTTGAAAAAAGATACTATGATTAATTTGTATAACACTAACAGCATGAAAAAGAATATAGTTTTACTAATAGCAGCATTTACCCTTACAATGGGTGGTAATGCTTTAGCGCAGGCTAGCATAAGTGAAGAATGTACACTAAAGGGTTCATTGTTCATTGAGGCAGCAAAAGCAAAAAATTATGATGAAGCAATCAAGCACTATGCGCCATTAGTAGCCTCTTGTCCAAAATTTAGTCTTGCCGTATATCAGTATGGCGAAAAAATGTTTAATCACTTTATTGATAATGGAGATACGTCTATGGTCAATAATATGATTACACTATATAAAGATCGTTTAAGATTATATCCAGGAAGTATAGATAAAGGGAAGATAGCGATGAATATCGTACAGTTAAAGTATGATGCCGGTATTGGAACAAAAATGGAACAATACAAAGCGTACGAGTCTATATTTAAAGACCATAATGCCTCGTTTAAAAGCCCAAAAAGTTTATACATCTTTTTCTCTCTTGCAGTAGATCTTAATAAAGAGGGGTCTGTGCCACTTGCAGATATGTTTGACTTGTATGATGCTGTAACCGAGAAGCTGGAAACAGAAGAAGGTAAAATGGCTCAAAAAGTAATTGTTTTTGCAGATAGAGAAGAAACTGGCGAAATTCTAAGTACTCGAGATAAAAAGAACTATGGGGCTTATGAGAGAAACTTAGCTATCTTCGGAAAAGTTAGAGGTTCAGTAGATGCCAAGTTAGGTGCTATTGCTGACTGCGAGAACTTAGTGCCCTTGTATAATAAGGACTATGAAGAAAACAAAAATAATCTTGATTGGGTAAATAGAGCCTTAAGTAGATTAAATGCTAAAGATTGTGATGATCCATTGTTCTTTAAGTTAGTGCAACAACTGCATGCTTTGAAGCCTTCTGCTAAGTCTGCTTATTATTTAGGTAAATTAGCTGAGAAAGATGGAAAGTCTGCTGAGGCATTGCGTTACTTTAATGAATCTGCAGAGCTTGAAACAAACCCTAAGGATAAAGCAAGAGTGTATTACAGCCTTGCAGAAAACTTTAGAAAAGCAGGAAAGTTGAGTGATGCAAGAAGCTACTACAACAAAATGCTAGAGGTAAAGCCTAATGCAGGTATTGCTTACTTAAAGATTGCAAATATGTATGCACAAAGTGCTAACAACTGTGGATCTACACCTTTTGAAAAAAGAGCAATGTATTGGAAAGCTGCCGAACTTGCCAGAAGAGCAGGAAGAATAGATGGTTCTTTATCAAGTGTTGCAAGCCAAACAGCTGCAAGTTATGATGGTAGAGCACCAGGAAAGACAGAAATCTTTAGCGATAACATGGGAGGTAAAACAGTTACCTTTAGATGTTGGGTAGGTGGAAGCGTAAGAGTTCCTAACCTTTAAGGATGAGAATAAAAATTCATATATTAAAAAGCGTGATGGCACTTGTAGGTGTCATCACGCTTTTTTCATGTGAAGATAATTTTCAGGATATACAACGTATGTCCATTAGTGATAATGCGCCTGTAGGTATAGGTGTTAATACAACTACCAAGTACTTAGATTCTGGAAGAGTAAGTGTAAATCTAATGACTCCCAAGTCTTTTGATTATACTACGTTAGAGTTTCCATATAGAGAATTCCCAGAAGGAGTAGAAGTTTGGTATTGGGATGACGAGAACAAAAAAAGTATTGTCACTTCAGACTTTGCGGTGGAATATGCTAAGAGTAATCTAGTGGATCTTCGTTCAAATGTAAAAATGGTTACCAGTGATGGCACTACTGTTTTTGCAGAGCAGATGTACTGGGATCAAAAAAACAAGTGGGTTTTTACAGACAAACCCTATAAAATAAAATTTAAGGATGGCTCTTTTAACGAGGGACAAGGTTTTAATAGTAGTGAAAACTTTAAAACTTTTATGTCTCGTAAAAATCAAGGAGTCCAACTTATAGATAAAACAAAAGAAACCAATGGGATCTAAAATCTACCGCCTTTTTGAATACGCCTACCTAGTCATGGCAGCTTTTTCTATGTACCTAGTTTATGAGCACTGGGGAGAGGAGGGATACCGATCTTACCTCTTTCTGTTTTTTGCAGTAACGGCTGTTTTTATGTTCTTCTTTAAAAGAAGGTTCAGAAAAAATATAGAGAACCAGAATAAAAACAAATAGGCATCACATCATAAACTTGTTTATCTTTACAGGTAAATTAAATTAGTGGACTACTTTTCTATTATCATAATTGTTTCTTCGCTTATTCTCTCTGCATTCTTTTCTGGAATGGAGATCGCTTATGTGTCTTCAAATAAGATACATATAGAGATCGAAAAGAAACAGAATAACTTTTTGGCAAAAGTGTTGCGAAAAATCACACACCGTCCTTCAAAGTTTATAGCCACTATGCTGGTGGGTAACAATATTGCGCTTGTAGTGTATGGTCTCTACATGGGCGACCTTTTGATGAACTATGTGGCAATTGAAGGCTTTCTAGGCTTAATTATTCAGACGCTTATTTCGACAATTGTAATTTTACTTACTGCAGAATTCCTCCCAAAAGTATTTTTTCAGATATATGCCAATAGTTTAGTGAAAATCTTTGCTGTACCGGCTTATTGCTTCTATATGTTTTTTACGCCTGTCTCAGAATTTATAATTTGGATTTCAGATATGGTGCTCAGAGTGTTCTTTAAAACAGAAGGCGATGCGGTACAGCTGAGCTTTACAAAACTAGAGCTTGGTAATTATATTAGTGAACAAATGGAAACTGTAGATACAGTGGATGAAATTGATAGTGAAATTCAAATCTTTCAAAATGCACTTGACTTTTCCGAAGTAAAATCGCGGGAAGTGATGATCCCAAGAACAGAGGTTGTCGCTGTCGATATTTCTACAACACCAAAAGATTTAAGTAAAATTTTCACGAGCACAGGCCTGTCAAAAATATTAGTGTACAAGGATAACATTGACGATATTCTAGGATACGCGCACTCATTTGAGCTTTTTAAACAACCAGAAACGGTAAAGAAAATTTTAATGCCGGTTGTGTTTATTCCAGAAACGATGCTGGCCAAAGATGTGCTGAATATCTTAAGTAAAAAACGAAAAAGTATTGCGGTTGTAGTAGATGAGTATGGCGGAACCTCCGGAATAATTACGGTAGAAGATATTATTGAAGAATTATTTGGTGAAATAGAAGATGAACACGATTCTGCTGCCTTGACTGAAGAAACAATTGCAGATGATCATTATAAGTTTTCAGCAAGACTAGAGGTAGACTATCTCAATGAGATGTATAAATTAGATTTACCCAAGAGTGAGGCGTATGAGACCCTTGGTGGCCTTGTGGTAAACCATACCGAGGGAATTCCAGAGAAAGGAGAAAAGCTAATTATTGAAGGGTATTTACTGCATGTCTTAGAAGTTTCAAGCACTAAGATCGAGCTAATCGAAGTGCAACCAGCGCCTGAGGAATAATTTTTTTTACTTTCCAGTGATTTTTTTAATTTATCGTTTTTATTAATGAGTGGAAAATGGTATTTTCGCCCACTAAATTAATTGGTCTTATCCCTTGGTTTAACTTACAGTAAGTGAGGAAGAAAGCGCTGCAAGACGGAATATTTCAAAAATAATAAAGAAAATAAATACAGAATATAGATGGCTATACTAAGCAAAATTAGACAGAAGACGGTTTTTTTAATTGTGATTATTGCAATGGCACTCTTTGCCTTTGTACTAGCAGATGTACTTAAAGGCGGAGGAGGAAGCTCAAACAAAGCACAATCTCGTGTCGCTACAGTAAACGATACAGAGCTTTCGCAAACAGAATTTATGGCGCAAGTAGAAACGGTACAACGCCAGATGGGACCTACGGCAACTACGGCATCTGCTGTAAATGTAGTTTGGGATCAAGAAGTGAAGAGAGTATTGCTAGAAGAAGAATTTGAGAAACTTGGAATCCGTGTTGAAAAGGACCAGCTTGATGCTGCATTAGCAGAAGGACTTGCCGGTAACGAGATGTTCAAAAATGACATAGGACAGTTTGACCGTACTCGTATGAATGAGTACATAGCAGATGTAAAAGCTAATAACACCGTTGGTTACCAGCAATGGGTTACGTATGAAAAAGGTATTATCCAAGGTATCTTGCAACGTAACTACATGAATATGATCAAGGGTGGTTTAAAAAGCACACTTGCAGAAGGAGAGCAACAGTATCGTTACGAGAATGACAAAATTAACTTCCAGTATGTTCAAGTGCCTTATACATCTATCAACGATGTAGATGTAGCGGTTTCTGAAGATGAGATTAAAAAATACATCAATGAGCATACAGCAGATTTTGATGTTGATGCACAAACAGATATCGAGTATGTTACTTTTGACGAGAAAGCATCTGATGCAGACATTACAGCTGCTGAAGATGGTATGAGAGCATATTTAACTGCAGGGATGGACAACAATGGAGAGGCAAGAGTGGCTTTTAAAGACGCTGAGAATGCTGAGGTTTATGTTAATGACAACTCAGACGTGACGTACCAAGACAGATGGTATTTTGTAAAAGATATTCCTGCGCCATTAGCAGCAGCTGATAGCGATTTACAAGTGGGCGCCGTTGTTGGGCCTTACAGAAATGGAGCTGCATATAATGTAACGAGAGTAACAGAAAAAAGACAATTAGCAGATTCTATAAACACGAGCCATATCTTAGTAAGATGGGCAGGTACATTAAGAGCTTCTAGTGATATCACTAGAACTAAAGAAGAGGCTAAAACGATTGCGGATAGTATTTTAAATGTTGTAAAACGTACACCTTCTACCTTTGCAGCAGTCGCAGCGGCAAAATCAGACGATGCAAGTAATAAAGATAAAGGTGGTGAGCTAGGATACTTAAATCCTAATACAGGATTAGCCCCTAACTACAAGTCTTTTATGCTAGATAATAAAAAAGGAACAATCGGTCTTGTAGAAACAGACTTTGGATACCATATCATTAACATAACAGATGTTAAGAATATCCAACCAGCTTACAAGCTAGCGACGATCACAAAACAAGTAGAAGCTTCTGATGAAACTATCAACGAAGTATTCTCAACGTCATCAAAATTTGAAGACGCTGCTAGAAAGGGAGACTTTACTACCGTGGCTACAGAAGAAAACTTACAGGTACGTCCAGTAAATAAAATAGGAAATCTGGATGCTAACATTCCAGGATTAACTAATTCTAGACAAGTAATCAAATGGTCTTTTGAAGAAGAAACTGAAGTGGGTGATGTAAAACGTTTTAATACACCTAACGGTTATGTGGTTGCACGTTTAACACGTAAGAGTGCTAAGGGCGTTATGACTGTGGCAGATGCGTCTGCGCAGGTGACACCTATCTTACGTAACAAGAAAAAAGCAGCAATGATTATGGACAAGATGAGCGGCGATGATCTTCAGGCTATTGCAACAGCAAATAGTGTGACGGTACAGACGGCTACAGCGGTCTCAATGGCAATTCCTACCATCCCAGGAGCAGGTGCTGAGCCTAAAGTTGTTGGAGCGGCTTTTGGTACAGAAGCAATGGCATCTACCGGATTAGTAGCAGGTAAATCTGGTGTGTTTAAGGTAAAGGTGCTTGCGAAAGTTCCTGCGCCAACATTAGAAAACTATGCTTCTTTTGCTAACCAATTGGATTTACAAAACACAGGTGTTGAGGCTAAAGTAATAGATGCACTTAAGAAGAAAGCAGTAATTGAAGACAATAGAGCTAGTTTCTATTAATCAATACAGCGTATATTTATTGAAAGCCTCTTCCATTTGGGAGAGGTTTTTTTATAGACTCATTTCAGAAAAAGGAATAATAGTCTCGTATCCTTTCTCTTTAAAATAGCGCATCTCGACTGCGGTTCCAGTAGCCAATACAAAATCTCCACCCCAAGCACCAAGACTTTTAATAGCGCCGCTATAATCAGAAAAGCGTAATTCTTTGACGGTAGGCATTTCAATGATTTCTGAAATAGCTCTTTCGTGTTTTTCTACTAAAGTCTTAAAACCACCTAGTGTCGTTACGGCAATCATAGCTTCGGAAATAGCTGAAAAATAATTCAAGTCAATTTGTTGGGAACCTCGGCTCGCCTTATAATGTGAAATTCCTTCTTTGCTATCTTGTTTCTTGTTTAAATAGACAAAAAATAATTGGTCTGTGAAGGTCCAAGTTAAAGGAGCTGGTTTGAAACTAGGAGTTTTATGCGCCAGTTGATACAAAAATGCCGTGTCTATCTGGGCTGCTGCAATATCATAGCCACTGCCTTTAAAAGAGTTAAAAAGCAAAGAGAAGGCGTCTACTGCTGCCCATTGGGCAATGTTATTTATTAAGGTAGAAGAGGAGCCCAATCCCCAAGACTTCGGAAATTCTAATTGTGTCACTACCGTTCTTTCTGTCACCTGGGTTAAAAACAACGGATTAAGTCGCTGTGCCGCCATAAGAATCTCGCAAAGCGTTTTTGAAATTTCAGTGTTTTTTAGGGAAACAATACCGTGTTGACTTATGCTCAGCGTGTCTTCAAACCAGCAATCACCTTCCACAGTAAAACTGCGCCAGTGAATGGAATTGTTTTTTGAACCCGTGTGAGTAATTTTTAAAGTCTGTCCTTTTTTTGTAGGAATGGCAAGCGCCATTGCACCATCGAGAACGACATATTCGCTAGTGAGTAAGAGTTTGCCGTGACTGTAAAAGGTGCGTTCCACGGTTTAGTTTCTTAATAAGTTAACAAAAGTGACAACGGCACTATGAGTAACTGCCTGATTCGTAAAATGAGAAATTGTTTTCTCTTTTTCCTTAGAGGTTGCTGCAAGTTGGTTTAGAATATTCATCAAGTGCATTTTCATATGTCCTTTCTGTATCCCGGTTGTGGTTAATGATCTTACTGCTGCAAAGTTTTGAGCAAGGCCAGAAACAGCGATAATTTTCATTAATTCTTGCGCGTCCGGCTGTTGTAAAATTTTAAAGGCCACTTTTGCCATAGGGTGTAAACGGGTAAGTCCGCCCACGGTACCCACGGCTAATGGGATTTCAATCCAGAAGTGAAACGTGTCTCCTTCTATGCAAGCGTCTGTTAGACTCGTGTATCTGCCATCTCGCGCGGCATAAGAATGAACCCCAGCTTCCACAGCTCTAAAATCATTACCTGTGGCAATAACTAGCGCATCAACGCCATTCATAGCGCCTTTGTTATGCGTCACCGCTCTTCGAGGTTCTGTTTTTGCAATCTGTATCGCTCGTACAAATTTTGTAGCAAACTCTTCACCGCTTATGTTTTTCTGCGCCAACTCAGCCACCTTGCACGTGACGGAAGCTTTTACTATACAATCTGGAACATAGTTAGAAAGAATGCTCATCACAACCTCGGGAAACTTATTTGTTGCTTTAAAGGCAGGATGTGTTGCTGCTTCTTTTTCGAGCGTGTTTGCAAACGACTCTAAGCAGGTGTTAATAAAATTTGCACCCATCGCATCACCTGTTTCAAAAGTGCAGTGTAGTTGATAATAGGCCTCTAGATCTTTCGTGCTATCTACAAGAATTATATCAATAAGACCGCCACCACGTTTTTGCATATTACGTTGGGTGTCTGCGATACTCTTGATTAATATAGGTTTAATTTGATTGAAAAAAGTAGTGAGCTCCGTAGTTTTTCCGAAGTAGTTGATATGCACCTGTCCGTTTTTTACGGTGGAAATAACGTGGGCTTGAAAGCCGCCTCTGTCTAGCCAAAATTTTGCCGCATTACTCGCAGCAGCTACTACAGAGCTTTCCTCTGTGACCATCGGTAGGGCATAGAGCGTGTTGTTTATTAAAAAATTGGGCGCAATGCCAAGAGG
>Ga0307489_10001120_pt1 | contig 17474 bp, 30 predicted proteins | sample SB12metaG_FD_202247 | JGI IMG/M metagenome (GOLD analysis project Ga0307489, IMG submission 202247) | Sea-ice brine microbial communities from Beaufort Sea near Barrow, Alaska, United States - SB 1.2 | ecosystem: Environmental > Aquatic > Marine > Coastal | place: USA: Alaska | collected...
CGTCCGTGACTCGGTTCGTGGTGGCCAGACCGCTTTCCGTGCAAGGACGTTCCCTCGGCACTCCATCCCGTCGGCCGATTGTGGTTTCGCCGCCTGACGAGCTTCGGTCGTTTCCGAGGGTCGAGTGATTGTTGTGAATGACTCTCCTGCGAGGTGCAGTACCCGACGTCGGCGACGGAGTACAATGTGCTGGAGGAGATCGGACGCGGCGTCAGCGCCACGGTGTTCCGCGCCGAGTGCCCGTCGCTCAACGAGGTGGTCGCCATCAAGATGCTGAACTTGGAGGACCAAGACCCCGGGCATCTGGACGAGATCCGCCGCGAGGCAGGGCCGGGGCCGGGCCACACGCGGGGGGGGGGGGGGTGGACGCGGGCGGGCCTGACGCGCCCGCGGGTCACCCCTTGTTCAGCTCAACTGCACCACAGCTGTGCTAGCGGGGCCAGACGCGGTGTCCCGTTTCCGCTGTGAAATGCAGCTTCACACACGCCCCACAGCTGTGGTAGACCAGGCCTGACGCGCCGGCCCGGTTTCCGCTGAACGCAAGCTGTCACAGCTATGGTCGGGTCGCTGTGCTGTTCTTTTGTCGCTGCAACAACCACTGGCGGGTTCAGAGTGTTCAGAGTTGTCCCACAGCTTGACACTTCCGAGTTGAAAGATGCTCGAGTTCAGGATCAGGAGTAGCAGCCAAACCGGACTTGATACTCCAAAGATAAGCATTCCTTGAGTTGAGGACTTGAGGAGTTGAGAAGCCACCCCGACTTGATACGTACAAGATGCGCGTACGTGAAGCTGTGCACGGGACGACATGCGGCGGCCCTGGCGCTCGGTGGCGTCCATGAGCATGCTGAGCCACCCGAACCTGGTAGGGCGGTGCAGGTTGACCCTATCAAACCCAAGGAGAAACCGCCTGGAACTAAGCGCTTGAAACTGAAGTGTGAAATACTGCCTTCAACTTTTGCTTTCAATTCCAACTTGCGCCGCTACAACCTGGTGATGGCGCACTGCTCCTTCGTGGAGGGCCACATGCTGTGGGTCGTCATGCCCTTCCTCCATGGGTACGGCCCGCCATAAACCCTAAACCCTAAACCCTAAACCCTAAATCCTTCCTCCATGGGTACGGCCCGGCATATAGCGCTCGCCACGTTACAGGATGCCTTTCGACTCAAGAAATGAGGATTCGTGACGTCGGATATGACGTGTCGGGCAATGTCTGGCAGGCCCTATGATGGGGGGCTCCGCGCTTAACATCATGAAGTTCAGCCATCCCACGGGGCTGGACGAGGCCTCCATCGCCACTATCCTGAAGGAGGCAGGGGCTTACACTCGCTCACTTTGCAGCTGAACTTAAGCGCTTTCTGTGGGATAGGGGGTGCATGTAGGGGTTGTTTAGGCGGTGTTTCGGAGGTGTCAGGAGTTGTTGGGGGGGTGTTTGCTGTGTATTTTGTGTCAGAAACGGCTCAAGTTGAGCTGGAAAGTGGACGAGTGTAAGCCCCTGGAAAGAGGTGCTCAAGGCGCTGGACTACTTCCACCGCAACGGCAACATCCACCGCGACATCAAGGCGGGCAACATCCTGATCGATAGCAACGGCGCGGTGAAGCTGGCGGACTTCGGCGTGAGCGCGGCGAGTTGGGGCAGCGGCGCCAAGCCGCACAACACCTTTGTGGGCAGGGGCTTACACTCGTCCGGCTCAACATAAGCGCTTTGTGTGGGATAGGGGGTGCATTCAGGGGTTGTTGATGGGGTGTTTAGGGGGTGTCAGGGGGTATCATGGGGTATCAGGGGGTGTTTAGGGTGCATTTTGTGTCAGAAACGGCTCAGGTTGAGCTGGTAAAATGGACGAGTGTGAGCCCCTGTTTGTGGGCACGCCGTGCTGGATGGCGCCCGAGGTGATGGAGCAGGTGGCGGAGTACGACTACCACGCCGACATCTGGAGCCTGGGTTGGGCGGTGCAGGTTGACCCTATCAGACAAACGTTGAAAGCGCCTGGAACTAAGTGCTCGAAACTGAAATATGCTTTCAAAATCAACTCGCGCCGCTACACCTGGGCATCACCGTGCTGGAGCTGTGCCACGGTCACGCGCCCTTCGCCAAGTACCCGCCCATGAAGGTAGGCCGCCGCCGCACCTCAAACCCCCGCTCATCCGCGCTTGCTTCCACCTGTTCAGGCTAAAATATGATGAACCGCGCCTTCAAAGTTTGATTTGAAGTTCCGGTTGCGGCGGTATATGGCGGTGCTGCTGATGACGCTGCAGAACCCGCCGCCGCAGCTGGAGGCAGAGCAGGCTGAGAGCGGTAGGACGGTGCAGGTTGACCCTATGGAAACCAAGCTGAAACCGCCTGGAACTAAGCGCTTGAAACTAAAGTGCGTTGTACTGCTTTCAACTTCTGCTTTCAAATTCCACTCGCGCCGCTACAGAGCGGGCACCACTTCACGCGGCAGCTGCGGGACTTTGTGGCGCAGTGCCTGCAGAAGGACCCCAAGCGCCGCCCCAGCGCGCAGAAGCTCCTCGAGCACCGCTTCATCAAGGCGGGGCCAGGCAGAACACAATAGGCCGATTTCGGTATATCGCCTAGGTGGAATGCCCATACAGAGTTGCGTGCAAAGCGTCAGCGCTCCGCGCGGGAAAGCGGGCGCCAGGTTGAATGCCCATACAGAGTTGCGGGCAAAGCGTTAGCGCTCGGCGTTGGAAGCGATATACCGAAACCGGCCTATTCACGCGGGGTTCTGGGAGATTGACAACTCAGTGTCAGGGCGACATGGTGCCCTGCGTATCTGCGCCGTGATTGGTCGAGAGAAATACTGCTTTTGAAGTGTACCAGGTAAACTTTGTTTTTTTTGGTTCTCGATTCGAAATGTTCTGCTTGGTCGAAAAGCATCGATTCGATACCAAACCTGACACCGGGCTTAAATGGCATTCGATGACTCGGCGAGCAATACTTCCTTGACTCTACTTGGAGGAGGCAAAGAAACCCGACTTTCTGGCGAAGCATCTGCTGGATGGCATCCCGAGCTTGGTAGGGCGGTGCAGGTTGACCCTATCAAATCCACGCTGAAAGCGCCTGGAACTAAGCACTCGAAACCAAAATATGATGGATTGGTTTCAAATTTTGCGTCAAAATCAACTTGCGCCGCTACAGCTCGGGCGAGCGGACGCGGATCCTGAACGAGCGCGAGCAGAAGCGACAGATCGAGCGCGCTGCGGCGGTGGCCGCGGGTAACTTGAAGGGCGCGCCGCCGACCACCGCCGCGGAGGAGCGTCAGAGCCAGGCGCAGTACGTCAAGGGCGTCACGTCGTGGAACTTCAACATGGACGAACTGAAGGCGGAGGCGGCGGCGATGGTAGGCCGGTGCAGGTTGACCCTTTCAAACCCACGGTGAAAGCGCTTGGAACTAAGCGCTTGAAACTATGATATGACGAACCGCTTTCAAACTGTGCTTTCAATTTCAACTTGCGCCACTACACCATGGTGGACGAGCTGCCGACGCCAACGCCGACGCCGACGCAGGAGGAGAAGCGGCCGGGATCGCGGCCAATGTCCCCCACGGGTGGGCACGGGCAGGGGCACTCCTCGTCGGGCACGTCGAGCCCGCGCGCCGAGAAGCCTGCCGGCGAGCAGCGGGGACGCTTCACGTTCGTCGAAGATGACAACGGCGGCGGCAGCGGCGGTGGTACCGGCGCGGGGGAGGGCGCGGGCGCGGGCGGCGGCGGCGGCGGCGGCGGCGGCGGCGGCGGCTCCGTGGAGAGCACGCCCGTTGCAGGGGGCGTCCCCACCATGTCGCGGAGCAACTCGCTGAACTCGCAGGGGGAGGCGTCGGGCATGCCCGCGCCCAGCCGCACGGTGAGCGTCAAGAAGGGGCGCTTCACGGCGGGGCCTCACACCACTTCCAACTCACCAGTTACCTCCCCAGCTCAACTTCTTGAGCCGGTTTATCCCTGAAGAATACTTGAATCATACCACCATAATACCTCGAAGATGGACACTCAAGTTATCGCATCTTGAAACCTCGCAGGTGGACACTCAAGTTATCATACTGCAGTACCTCGAAAAGTTACAATCAAGTTATCACACCTGGACACCACCTGGATACCTCGAAGGTGTCCGCTCCGGTCATCACCACGAAGGTGACCACTCAGCTTACCACCTCGAGCGTGTTTCAGTTGAGCTGATAAAGGAACTCGTATGGGGCCCTGGTTGAAGGTGGTGGGCGATGGGGAGGAGGAGGGGGGGGCAGCAGCGGGGGGGGAGCCCGCGCCGCCGCCGGACAAATTCGCGCGGAAACCCGCGGTGGCGCCGTCCACTATCGTGGGCGCGTCCGAGCCCAACCCCGGTGCCGTGGCCGCCGCCGCCGCCGCCGCCGCCGAGCGCGCCGAGCGGGGGGGCGACCTGGACCCGCCACGCTTGAAAGTGCGCGGCATGTTGGAGGCAGGGGCTTACACTCGTTCACGTTGGAGCTCAACTTGAGCAACTCCAGGACACATTCATGAGTTAGGCTGGGTCATACGGGGACAGAAGAGCTCAAGTTGAGCTGAAATGGCAACGAGTGTAAGCCCCTGGTTGGCGGCGGCGGAGGCGGCCCAGGAGCACGCGGTCAAATTAAAGGACATGCACGCCCACATGAAGGCAAACCCTCAACACTCGCTCCCCTTTCATTCAACCTGTCTGTTTCATTGACCATTTTCTTACATTGTATCAGTGTTCCTCATACACTCGCCCCATCCTCTTCTCTGGCTTGACCACTGGTTCCCTTTCTCAGCGACCGTTAGTTTGGAATCGGTAAATAAAGTGTTCTGAATCGGGAGCCGGTGTGAGGTGAGGCCCTGCGCGAAGGAGCAGCAGGACAAGATCACGATGCTATGCGACGACAACCGATGGCTGCGTTCGCGGGTCAAGGAGCTCGAGGCTAAGTCCAACGCGCGGTGAGTCGCCTCGTGGATGTGACTTTTGGCGCGAGGAGGGTCGGCGCGATGTATTGGATGTAGGGGGAGTGAATGTGTTGGAAGTGTGGGATGAATTGGATCTGATGGATGGAGATGGGGATTGTTCATGGACTGGATTGATTCGGCTTGCGGCTAGAGGGGTAGTAAAGGTAGCGTTGTGATTCAGCTTGTGTACGTGTGGGTGTTCGACAATACTTTGTTTTGTTCATCTCGTTCTGTGACCACTCAAGGCACTACGTTGCTCAGCCGCCGATGGAAGCGTTTTGTTTAAAATCCAACGTTCATCGAGCCGCGAGGCGCTCACTGGCGCGGTGAGCTTTACACCCCATCCACCAGAGCTGCTCTGGCGCTGAGGTTGAGGCATGTGCGCAGAGGCGCGGCTATGCTAGGTTCACAAACAGGATGTTCACAAACATGATGCCGCCTGCTCATCTGTTAGTCCGCCGGAATCATGTCGTAGGAGAACCCCGGCGCCATGGCCTTACATACGTATTGTTTCCAGCTTAACTTGAGCTCCCTGAAACCACTTGAGTCACCCCACTGGCACACCTCAAAGGTACACAAGTTAAAGCAAGGCATCACAGGCGGTACTTTTCCAGCTCACACTTTGAGCCACTTGTTCCTGAAACCACTTCAGCGATCCCACTTAACACTTCCCGGTACGCGAGTGCAAACTGGAAAAAGTGCTGAACATAAGGTTGTAAGCCGTCTGTCCCATAAGCCACTTGAGTTCTCCTATCCCACTTGATACCTCACAGATGCTCCAGTGTCAGCCTACAAAGAATGCTGGCGGTGTGGGCCCTGCCTGTGCTTGTCGAACTAAGATAGTGCTTGCGCGGGGGGCTTTAAACTAGGCTAGTTTAAGCTACGAGTAGTTTAGGGGCTAGTGGTTAGTGGGTTAGTGGGTTAGTATCGGGGACCACAGTGGATCTCGTAAAATAGGGGGGTTTAAACTAGGCTAGTTTAAACTAGTTTAGGGGCTAGAGCTTAGTAGGCTAGTTTAGGGGCGACAAGTATAGCCCTGCCCGGCACCCTGCAGGAGGTGGCGACGAGGATGGTGCTGACGTAGGCGCCGGGCGCGAAGGTGATGCACCCCAGCACCGAGGGTCGTGTGGATATGGCTCGCAACGTCATCCAACGCACTTTGAAGCCCCGTCTCTTGTGCTAAATGGCACCCTATGATGTGACGAGCATATCTACCATTCGCTACGGCCATAAACCTTGACAGACTGAGGTCTGTCCGCTTGAAATTGCGGAGAGGGTTGGTTAAGCTCACCATGTGAAGCGCCGTGGGGATCGATGAACGTAAAAAAACAAAAAAAACCTACCAGCACCAGCATCGCGAGGCTGGTCCCGCGCTCCTCGTTTTGCGGCAGCGGCAGGTTGCCCGTGTACCGCCGCTTAGGGCCACACACATATCGCCCGCCGCATCATCGACACGCGTATCTGGCCCTCGTTTTGATGAGTTAAACGGCATCCAATGACGTGGAGAACAGGAACTGCCAGGCCCCATGCCCGCCATGCCGTTGACAAGCAATTTGAACCCAACGCGCGTTTCTAGAGTTGCGTGGCATCCTATACTGTGGCGCGCAACATCTGACAGATCCTACCATAGCGCGTAGCACGTGAGCAGCACCGAGCCGACCAAGAGCAGACCCGAGGGGAGGGCCAGGTTACCAATGTTCGCCGCGTCAGATGCGACGTCGTTTAATTTTCAACTCGCGTTCGTCGAGCCCCAAGCACCGGTACACAACGTGGTGGACGACGAGGCGAGCGCTGGTAAACCATGTGGACTTGGCCCCTGCCGAAAGCAAGCGCCCACGTTTTGTTGCCGGGCTTGCGAAGCTTAGGGTCCATGTGCTCGGGGACCTGGAAGCAGGGGCTTACACTCGTCCACTTTTCAGCTCATCTTGAGCCGCGTCTGACACAATAAAACACCCTACACACCCTAGACACCCCCAAACTCCCCGTTCACACGGGCGACAGGACCCCTACGCGCACCCCCTATCCCATGCAAAGCGCTCAAGTTGAGCTGAAAAGTGGGACGAGTGTAAGTCCCTGCCTGGAAGCGCGGGTCGAACCCGGACCCGGTCCCCCCCTCGTCGTCCAGGCGCGCGTACCGGTGCCGCCGCGTCGTCATCCTGTGCGGGTGGTGGGCTCAGCGGCGAAGGGGGAAGAGGCGACGGATTGATTGGATGCGGCGGCGATAGAGGATGCGGAGGTGGACTCGAAGGCCGTGCCGGGAGGCGCGCGCGGGGATGGCGACGGCGCGATGGGGTAGTGAAGCGGCACCCTCAGGCTGAAGCGGTAACCAAGCGACGGATGGGTGGAGGGGGAGCCACGGACGTTGCAGCGCGGTGAGGCGCAATCACTGGACCTGCCGGTGGGGTCGACGCCACACCGGAAGCGATCACGTGTGTTTGTGGCGGGAGGGAGGCGAAGTGGGGGCGCGCCGTGTTGGGGAGAGAACCACGGCTCACTCCCGCGTCGTTGTGACGGGACCACTGAGTCGAGCGACCGGAGGGGATTCCACTTGTCCATTTTTCAGTCCCAACTGAGCCGTTTTACTATTGAAGTCAAAGCCCTGGACTCATAGACGGCATCCCCAAAAAGTGCTTACGTTGGTCTGAATATCACAGTCTGACAGCAGACGACCGCCTGGTCGGCACCCATACCCATATCCACCGCTCACTGGCGTGCGACCCGCGGCTCACACACGCGGTCCGGACGCACACCTTGCACCGGCATCATGTCGGAGGGCGCCGCCTCCACCGCCGCCGCACCGGTCGCTGATGATACGAAGAAATCTGGGTGGTTCAGCCGTCTTGCGAAGGCGGTAGGAGAAGGCTTTGACTACGTGGCGGGGATAGATGATCCCGATGATCTAGAGACGGTAGACGACGGCGCGGGGGAGACGGCGGCGGACGCGGAGGAGGACGCGGGGTTCAACGGCGAGCGCAAGGCGCTGTGGAAGCAGCTGCGAGGGATGATGGGCGCGGACATCATGTCGCTCTTCTCCGTCCCCGTCTTCATCATGGTGCGTCGCGCGGCCGCCGCCCGCCCAGACGCCCGCCCAGTGTCACCAACCCACCCGCATCGACACACAATCGACCAGTGAACCCAGCAACCAACTGACCGCGCACCTCCACACCTTGGGCCACTGTCACCCACCCATCTGCACCGGCACGCCCCCGACCAGTGCACCCGCCAAGCGACTGAGCCCCACTACCCCGCCCTCCCGCCCCCCTCTTCCCTCCCACCGCCGCAGGAGCCGCTGTCGTGCACGCAGAAGATGGCGGAGATCATGCAGTTCGCAGAGATCCTGGACGAGGCGGCGGACGAGGAGGACGAGGACCTGCGGCTGGCTCGGGTGTGTGCGCTGGCCATCAGCACGTATAGCAGCAACGAGCGCACCAAGAAGCCGTTCAACCCTATCCTGGGCGAGACCTTCGAGTGCGTGCTGGAGAAGACGGGCGGGGTCTACCTGTCGGAGCAGGTGTCGCACCACCCGCCGTGCGGCGCCGGCCACGCGGCGACCGACAAGTGGACGTACGACATCACGTCCATGGTCAAGACCAAGTTCATGGGCAACTGGGTGGATGTGTGGCCTCTGGGGCGCACGCGCATCCGCCTTAACCGCTCCCGCGACGTGTACAACATCTGCCCGCCGCCCAGCCGCATCAATAACATGCTGGTGGGGCGCATGTGGATCGACACCTTCGGTGAGATGAGCGTGAACAACCTCGCGACAGGCGGCAGCGCGCTGGTGAAGTTCAAGGAGTGCGGCTTCTTCGGCAAGGGGCGGTGGGAGGTCAGCGGCGACGTGCTGGGCGCGGATGGGGAGGTCAAGTACCAGCTCAAGGGCCACTGGAACCACAGCGTGACGGCAGTCAAGCCGGCGGCGCGGTGCGAGGGCGAGGGCGCGGGCGACGGCGACGGCGACGAGGGCGGGGAGGAGATAGTTCTGTGGACTAAGGAGGCGATGCCTAAAGACCGCGACAAGTACGGGTTTACGCACTTCGCGCGGCACTGCAACTCGGCGGCGGGGTGCCCGCCCGGGCTGCTGGCGTCGGACGCGCGGCTGCGGCCGGACCGCGCAGCGCTGGAGGCGGGGGACCTAAACCCCTAAACCCTAAACCCTAAACCCTAAACCCTAAACCCTAAACCCTAAACCTTAAACCCTAAACCCCAAACCCTAAACCCTAAACCCTAAACCCTAAACCCAGGCGGGGGAGCAGCGCGAGGCGGGGGCGTGGAAGCAGGAGCTGGAGGAGGCGCAGCGCGCGGAGCAGCGCACGCGCGAGGAGCGCGGCGACCAGTGGACGCCGCGGTAGGGTTATGCAGGTTGACCCAATGAAACCCACATTGACAGCGCCTGGAACTAAGCGATTGAACGTAAAACATGATGAACTGCTTTCGATTTTGCTTCAATGTTACTTTCAATTTGAACTTGCGCCGCTACACCGCGCTGGTTCAAGCTGGCGCAGGACGCCGAGTTGCACGAGCTAGAGCGCGACATGGGCACCCCTGTCTGGGTGAGCCGGTGCAGGTTGACCCTATCAAACCCACGTTGAAAGCGCCTGGAATTAAGCTCTTAAAACTAAAATATGACATTTCGCTTTCTAAATTTGCTTTCAAATTCAACTTGCGCCGCTACATCTGGGCCTTCACCGGGGACTACACCCAGCACGCGGCGGCGGCGGCGCGCACGGCCGAGGCGGACGCGGGGGGGAACCCGCTGGGGGCCAAGTTTAACCCGTGGCAGTACGACGAGACCGCCGCGCAGTAGTGAGATGCGGAGAGTCAAGTTTGAGGTCGCGATTTGATTTTCGATAATAGAGCTAACGCTTGCTTTTTGTGAAAGAACAATAATTATCACAACCTTGTGATGATACGACGGATGTGATCTGTATAAAGTCAGTCGTCTGCGATAAGGTTTGAGGACGCCCTGCGGATCAGAGCGGTCGACGGTCAGCCGAACGGTCGGCGTAATGTGGCCTCGAAAGCACTCGCCGTCACGCTTTTGGTACCGGCGCGCAGCGCAAGCAGAGGGCTCTACATGTCTCATGTTTCCTCTCAGTCTCATGAATGTCACATGGCAAAGCTACGATGCTAACGTGTATCAGACAAACACACGGCCCGACACGCCCCGCCCCACCCTGCGACATATCAGATGACCCCTTGCTTGGTCGTCCCCGTGGGTTTCTCCTCCGTCGCCGCCGCCCAGGGACGCACGACTTTCATCAGTGTTTTTTTCAGTTGGCACTTTGAGTCATGTGTCCCTGATACCATACCACTTGCGCTGTCATACCTCAAATATACGCAAGTTGTGCCGGGAAAGGTGCTTGTGTGAAGCCTCACAGAAACTGAAATTGGGCTGAGAAAATAACTTTATGTGCGGCCCCGCCTGAGCGGCCTCGCGCGCGGCTCGCACCTCGCGCCGCCGCTTGAGCTCCTCGATCGGCACCCCGCGCAGCTCCCGCCGATAGTACAGCAACCAGTTAACCACCTGCGCGCGCCGCGTCATGTTCGGCGTCAACCCGCCAATCAGGGGCTTACAAGAGTTCCCCTTTTAGCTCAACAGGCATCGAGGTGAGCGTGAGCGTGCGGATATGTCAAGGCTGTTACATTTAAGCCGCCAGGCTTGAGGCAGCCTGTGAACACCGTGACCGTGACAAATCAACTGTCCTCGGCTGTCTGTGTTTATACTGGTGCTAAAACTGAGCATTCTCAGCTCCCTCACCCCCTCTCACAAGCTTCACGATTCTAATACTACCGCCGTATTCAAAAGCAGACGGCGCCGAAGGTATTTAAACATCACGACTTAAGAGTGGCTTCAGACACGAAATCACAGCTGTGCCGGCTGGCCGCGGAGCTGTACAGGGAACGCCGTATCTCGTGTCAGGCCAGGGAGGAGCATGCGGCGAGTGTGTGCGGGTACGCCGGTACACTATGAGCAAACAGTCAGGTTGGGCTGAAAAGGGGACGCCGTGGAAGGCAGGATGCGGCGAGTGTGCATAGTTACACTGTGCGCAAGCAGTCACGATGGCGTGTGCGTGCGAGTCCCTGCCGTCCATGACAAACCCCTTCCATCCCAGATGCCGAAGCGTGGTTTTGATACCTTGCTTGTGCTCCTCGGGGTAGCGGCGCAAGTTGACTCCGAAAGTAGAAGTTGAAACCAGTATATCCACACTTTAGTTTCAAGCGCTTAGTTCCAGGTGGTTTCAACTTGGTCTTGATAGGGTCAACCTGCACCGCCCCACCTGGGGGACTGAGCGAGTGAGAGAGGTGCACGCCTGCTTCACCGGCGCGTCCACCTCCGGGCAGAGGCTTACACTCGTCCACTTTTCGGCTCAATGTAAGCGCATTCTGTGGGAAAGGGGTGCCATTAGGGGTTGTTTATGGGTTGTTTAGGAGGTGTCATGGGGTATTGAGGAGTATCAGGGGGTGTTTAAGGTGTAATTTGTGTCGGAAACGGCTCAGGTTGAGCTGAGAAGTGGAGGAGTGTAAGACCCTGCCTCCGGGTAGTACTTGCGCGTGACGCCGAGCACGTCCGGGGTGTAGCGGCGCAAGTTGAATTTGAAAGCAAAGTTTGAAAGCGGCTCATCAGATTGTAGTATCAAGCGCTTAGTTCCAGGCGCTTTCAACACGGGTTTGATAGGGTCAACCTGCACCGCCTCACCGGGGGCTGCGGGTACGCCGCCGCCCACTTGGGGAACACGTGCTCGGGGTGCCACACCTCCACGCCCTCCAGGCAGGGGCTTACACTCGCTCACTTCTCAGCTCAACTTGAGCGCTTTTACCGGGATAGGGGGTGCGCGTAGGGTTGTGTAGCCCGTGTTAAGGGGGAGTTTAGGGTGCCTCGGGTGTTTTTGTGTGTCAGACACGGCTCAAGTTGAGCAGAAAAGTGAACGAGTGTAAGCCCTTGCCTCCAGGGTGTCCATGTCGAGATCCACTGACTTGGTGTACCCGAGCGCGTCCCACACCAACCGGTTCACCTCTACGTCGGGCGTCTGCGAGAGCACGATCTTCAGGAGGTTCTCGTTCGACAATGGGTCCTCTTCCGCGCCGCTCCAGGGAGTAGTGCCTCGCCACGTCACCCGACGCACTTTGAACCCGCGTGTGTTGTGTATGTGGCACCCTATGCCTCGCCGACCCCCCCGTGCTACGCTGCCAGCCGCGCAGTCTCCAACGTCCTGCCCCTGCGCTGGCTTCATCTTTCCACGTGGCGGGCAATGTGTGCCAGGCCCTACCAGGGCGCGGCACCGAACTGGGTCTCGTCAGGGGCTGCTTCACCGGTCGGGGGCAAGGATACGGACGCCGCGGCCGCCGCGGGCGCGCACGGTTCCTCGTCCGCGCCGCCCTCGGTGTTGTGGGCGGCGGCACGGACCGCCCGTCGTCGGCGCTGGAGGCGGCACCGTGTGGTCGACGACGTTGATGGGGGTGCCGTGGAGGTGGCGGGGGATGGGGAGGGCGTGAGGGCGGCGCGGGGCGGCGCCGCCGGCCCGAGCCGCCGCCGCGCCGCGCAAGTCGCGGACGCGGACACGTGAGTGGCTGCTGCTGCTGACATGACTGCAGGCGCGCGCGGGTGGGAGTGCAGGGGCCAGCGGACGCAGTGCCACGCATCAAGTGAAACGCGAGACCTCGTCTAAATGTAGTTTCCGCCTTCAGCAACATCAAGCGCAACAACAGGCCGCAGGCGCTCTTCAGCCTTCAAGTTTCAACCCGGGGGTCGCGGTCGAGTACAGTAAGTACCACGCGCCCTCGCCTCAGCACACGTGACCGACACACCCACACTCACGACGCACCGCAGTCAGCACGCCGCCGTCTCGCGGCAGTCTCCTCGTGCTTTCCCTCACTACGAGTAGCGCGCAGTTGCACGCCGAGGGCCGGAGGACCATTGCTCTCTGACGAGGGGATCTGAGGAGAGAGAGTCTGCCCCTCCCGCCCCTGAGCTCTGGACGACCAGGAGGAGGGGCGTTAGGGCGCTCGGGACCACTGCGGGGCGCCTCTCTTGCGGAGCGTCAACACCAGCTCTTCTCGGCAAACCCACAGCCTAGCCTGCGACTCGCAAGAACCGCCCGCAACTCGTTACGAGGATAAACGCGCTGAGGTGACTCGTGCAGTTCGTCAGAGCCAGAAAAAATGACGAACGGCCAGGACCACGCGGAGGCCTTCGGGTTCCCCGCGCTGGTCGTGGTGACGCTGGCCACCGCCGCCATGCTGCGCTACTTCGCCGCGAATGAGACCTCGTGGGCGGCGCGCCTGCAGGTCATGCTCAGCTGGACGCTGTCGCTCTCCATCATCGCCCTCGTGCCCGTCGGCAGGGCTTCCTCCTCCTCGCCCTCCTCCTCCTCCTCCTCTCCTCCTCCTCCTCCTCCCGTCCGCTTCCTCCTCCTTGTAGTCCCCGTCCTCGTCCCGTCCCTCCCCGTCCTCCTTGTTCCCGTCGTCCACGCACTGGCGCCTCAACTTGAGCGACTGAGCCCTGTCCCTCCCCCCCTTTACCTGGGCAACGCAATAATGTGTCTCCACCATCTCTCCCTCCGTACTACTCGGAGTTGCTCAAGAGTTAAGCTATGGCCGCCTGGACTTGAGCCATTTCGCCCTGATCAGCGCACTGTGTCCTTTCCTCTCAGTTAATCCCACCGTACTACTTGTACCTCGAAGCTGCCTCGCAGTAAGCTGCGGCGCCTGCACTTGAACAGTTTCGCCCTGAGCAACGCAGTGTGTCCTCCTCCTCAGTTGTGCAGTGTATCCCACCATGACACATCGAAGTTGCTTACGAGTAGGAGTTGAGGTAGCGCGTTAAGAGTGACGGACCCTGCGCGCCGACGTCGCCGCCACCATGCGCGGCGAGCCCGTGCCCGTCCTCGGCCTGCTCTGGGTGAGGCGGTGCAGGTTGACCCTATGAAACCCAAGTTGAAACCGCCTGGAAGCTGGAACTAAGCGCTTGAAACTTGAATACGATGGACTGCTTTCAAACTTTGGTTTCAAATTCAACTTGCGCCGCTGAATCTGGGACCTGTCCTACTGGACCACCTTCTGCCTCACGTGGTTCGTGCTCCCCATCCACCAAATCTACGAAGACGCTGCGGACTTCACCATCCAGGCAGGCCTCTCGTCTGAGCTGTTTCCCAGCTGGCCCTTCAAGCCGTTTGTCCCTGATACCACAATACCTGAGTCATTCCACTTTAGCACCTCAGAGATAAATATGACAAAGTGCGTGAACCCACTTCAAACACTCAGCAACAAGTAGTACTAAGTAGTCCAAATGGAGCGTTCTGATTGGTCGAGCGGGCACTAAGTAGCACTAAGTAGCACTAAGTCTCACGAAGTGTCTAAGTGGTTTCACGTACTTTGTCATAACTGAGAAAGAAGATGCTTGTGGAAGGCCCTGCATCCGGGGCCGGCTCAGGACAAGCATTCGCGAGAACCTGATCTTCTACGCCATCATCGTAACGGTGGTGGTGTTTGGAATCGTGTTGTTGTTGGCGTACGGCAGCATGACGGCCGCCGGGCTGTCCGCGTTCGGCATCGCGGCGTCCAACATCTTCGGTATCTCCACGGGCATTTTCCTGCTGGGGTATGGGCTGGTGGAGGTAGGGCCTGCCAGTCGTTGCTTACCCTTAAACCCTAAACTCTAAACCCTAAACCCTAAACCCTAAACACTAAATCCTGGCCCTAAACCCTAAACCCTAAACCCTGGGAGTCGTTGCTTGCCGCGACATCCAACGTTTTCAACGCATATAGAGCCGTCGTTTCGTGAGTTACACGGCATCCTTGACGTGCCGAGCAGTGTCCGCGGGGGCCTCGGTGAAGGTGCCGCGGAGCGTGTGGCGGTCGGCGGACATCGCCGCCCGACCGGCCGCGGCGTATCGCAAGGTGGGCGTCGTGGCCAAGAGCCTCGAGGCAGGGCCTTCTCCTCCTCCTCACCCTTCTCCTCCTCCTCCTCCTCTGACTGTTTGCTCATAGTGTACCTTTACACAGTCGCCTCCTCCTCCTCCTCCTCCTCCTCCTCCTCCTCCTCCGCCTCCTCTCCTTCCTCCTCTTCCTCCTCCTCCTGCTCCTCGTCCTCCTCCTCCTCGTCCTCCTCCCCCTCCTCCTCCTCTCCCTCCTCCTCTTCCTCCTCCTCCTGCTCCTCCTCCTCCTCCTCCTCCTCCTCCTCCTCCTCCTCCGTGGCTTACGATATGACCATAATCACCACGTTATCCTCCGTCTTGTGCAGTATGCCCTCGATCGGTTTCCGTTTCCGTCCGGCACTCGCCCGAGGAGGCGTTCGTGAGCCTGGCGAAGATCGTGAAAGCGTCGGAGACCACGTCGGAGGCAGGGGCTTTCACTCGTCCACTTTTCAGCTTAACTTGAGCGCTTTTTAAGGGATAAGGGGTGCGCGTAGGGGTTGTGTTGGGTGTTAGGGGGGTGTTTGGGGTTGTGTAGGGTGCTTTTGTGTGTCAGACACAGTTCAAGTTGAGCTGAGAAGTGGACGAGTGTAAGCCCCTGGTCGGAGGTGATGCCGCGGCGGCACGCGCTGCGGTGGGCCATGCAGGTCATCGCCGCGGAGACCCCCAAGAGCTCCGCATTTGCGGGTCACACCGGCGCGGCGGCGGCGGCGGCGCACGACGATGACGAGGACGACTGCCTCGACTACGACTACGACGAAGAGGTGGGGCGCTAGTGCCTGGTCTGTACTCCATACTACGTCTAGTACTTCGTACTAGATGTAGTACGGTTGGAATTTGGTGATTTGGCCAAAAGTCATATGTGCTTTGGTGATTTGGCCAAAAGTCAGACGGTACTACAAGTACTACAAATTAAGACAGAACAGACCAGGCACTAGGGCCCCACTGCGGGCACCGGTACACTTTGTCGTGGATGACGTGCCGAGCACCGGTACACTCTGTGCCTGCCCTTGCCGCACTCCCCCACGTCAGCCCGCTCATCGCGCCCGCGTCAACACAAAGTAGTCAACTCAAGCGATCCCTCTCAATGTGGGGGAGACTTTCTCACCACACGTGTGCTCTCCTCGATATGCCGGCCCGGTGGTTCCACCTGACACGACCCCACGCAATGCGGGGCAGTTGATTATACCAAACGCGTGTTCTGTTTCATACGCAAGGCCAATTCTTCCACCTCTTACGATCCCACTCAACGCGAGGCATTCACCCCTAAACCCTAAATCCTAAATCCTAAACCCTAAACCCGAAACCCTAAACCCTCAACCCTGAATGCGGCGGGCCGTGGCGTGCGGCGGACCTAGTGAACCTGCGGCGGGAGCTCAACCGGAAGCTGCGCGTGTACCGCCGCACCGCCGCGCTATACGCCATCGCCGTGGTACGGCCTCAGATATTGTTCGCCACGTCATAGGATGCCGTTTGAAACAAGAAACGATAATTCAAATGTGTGTCGATGACATGTCGAGCAATACAGGATGCCGTTGAAATCGAGACACGAGACTCCATATGCTAGTCGATGACTTTGCGAGCAGTGTCTGTGAGGCCCTAGGGTGTGGAGGCAGCGCTGGAGGCAGAGGCGGTGGGCGTGAGCGCGGCGTCGTTGGCGGGCGCCAGCTGCTGGGCGCCCGTCGGCGGGGGGGGCGCGCCGCGCTTCCGCTCGCCGCTGCGCGTGGCCCGCACCGGGAAGCTGGCCGAGGTGCTGGAGACCGCGGAGTGGTGGTGGAAGTGCCGGCAGGGCTAACCCTAAACCCTTCACCCTGAACCCTAAACCCTAAACCCTAAACCTTAAACCATAAACCATAAACCCTTAACCCATCGCGCCCTGCTGTCAACTACCAACGAGTGTCCCGGCACACTATGTGTTGTGTTGCGTCCCCTGATACTACTCACCAGTGTGCCAGTACATACCGAGTATGTGTTGCATTGTGTCCCCAGCTGCCTTCCAAGATGTGTGGCGGCACAGGTGCACCCGCACCCATAGCCCGACCCTAAACTCTAAACCCTACACCCTAAACCCTAAACCTGCGGCGGCCCTGGGCTATGGTTGCAGCCCGTGGTGCACCGTGTGGTGGCCGTGGCACTGGCCACATTCTCCCTGCTCCTCATCTGGGCCGAGTGCACCATCTGGACCACGCAGATGGCGCACACCTCCGACCTCTCGCCCTTCTCCGCCGTCGTCGCCGCCGCCACCTCCGAGGCCGCCCTACACCTGGCTGTCATGCTCCCCCTGGCAGGGGGGGGTGCTGTATGCTACGCGGCCCATGGACCCGCTGTTTAATAAAATTTGGGTGGTCGGACTCCGGTCGGCAATTACACTGATTAGACGGTGTCGGCCGGTCGGGTGGCTGGTCGTGAGTTTTCAGTTACAGTGTGTTTCCAGAACTCACTTCTGACAGGCAAATTTTCTTACACAGCGGGTCCGTGGGCTGCGTAGTGAGCATTCACCCCTGAATGTGAGTCATGCTCCGATCTCGGTTCGAGTGCATGATCTCAATGACTCTCGTGCCTTGGCGGACCTGAAAGGGGGATCATTGAGAATAAGCACGCGAGACCTACGTTGAATAGACCAACCGAGTCCTCAAG
>Ga0307489_10001121_pt1 | contig 17468 bp, 29 predicted proteins | sample SB12metaG_FD_202247 | JGI IMG/M metagenome (GOLD analysis project Ga0307489, IMG submission 202247) | Sea-ice brine microbial communities from Beaufort Sea near Barrow, Alaska, United States - SB 1.2 | ecosystem: Environmental > Aquatic > Marine > Coastal | place: USA: Alaska | collected...
GGCGGCGGCGGCGGTGGCGGCGCGGGCGGCGCGGGCGGGGGGGCGGGCAGCGGCGACGGCGCGGGTGGCGGGGCGGTGCACGCGCTACCCGCGCACGGCGGAGAAGTGACCTGCGTGGACTGGCACCCCACGCGGTCGGTCGTCCTCACGGGTTCCGCCGACCACTCCTTACAGCTCACGCACATAGCGCTGAAGCCGCCTCCTTAGGTCTGCATCACGTCAACGAGCAGCGTGCACTACTTCGCATGGAAACGTGCCGGCATTGTCCATTGTGGTTCGAGACATAGCTCTAGAATGTTTTTAGATCTTAATCGTCCAACACGTGCACGTGCCCGGCGTGAGCGGAGCTGTTGCGCGTCCTCTCGTCCCACGAGCAGTCGTGCTTCCGCAGCCATTTCAACACCTCCAGGTGCCCGTGCTGGGCGGCGCTGCACACGTGATTTCATCCCATGGGCAATCGTCCTGCCGCGCCCATCGCAACACCTCCGGGTACCCGCCCACGGCAGCCAGCGTGCAACGTTGTCACTACGCCGTTGACGAAGGGCGACTGGATGTGCTGAGGTGGGCAATCGAGCACGGGTGTCCGGGCGACTGGCAATATGCGCACCATTTGGCATGAATGCCCACCCCTCACCTACCAGGCTTCAGGACAAGGCGCGAGGTACAGGCTCGCTTGAAGCAAAACAACGTGCATCCATTATGGATTCAGATAGCGTGTAAATATCAATTCCGGCATCATCCACGATGAAACCGTTATGCATTTTCTGTAGCTGTACTCTGTATCGCGCTATCAAAAAGCTAGAGCTCTAGTCGCCAGCCTCATCCTCGCTACCAAGACGCCCGGCGTCGTTCAGTTTCGAGACGTATCGCGGCCTTCAGAATCAGCTAGTCGCCGTCGTCATCGTCTCCAGCGGGAGCGAGGGAGCGTCGGCACGGCAGCCGAAGTCTCCGCACTCGCATGCGTGCTTCCGCTTGACCTTCTGAGCCTTGCTCTCCGCCGCATACATACACACACGTATACGATACACACACGTATACGGTTCTTCTCCCCTTGGCCTCATTTCGCCTACTTGATGGTGTCAAACCGCCGGAAGTGCGCAACGCTGCAGTCGATGTGGTACGAGCTGTCGTCGTTGGGGGCGAGCATGTGGCGGCCGGAGAACAGGGCAGCGATGTATGTGTCGGGGACCGAAGTTAGGGTTGGCAGGGATGTTCCTTCCAGATCCCACAGGCACCCGCTCGTCTTGGCCCAAGTCAGCTGATCGACGGACCTGCAAACCCCCCTGCGCTAAAGGTGTTGCAGCACCCGCGGCAAGCCAGGGGTCAGCACCGTCCCCATCCATGGCCGGCCATCTGGACGAGCAGGGCGCGGAAGTGGTCGGGCGGGAACCTCTGCAGCAGGTAAGGCAGCGGCGAAAAGTCGTCGTCGTTGGTGTTGTCGTTGTAGGCGTATAGCCCCCGTCAGAGAGGAAGAGCGCGATGGACGCGGCCTCGTAGCCGTCGTCTGACGCAGGCACAGGCAGCTTCTGGAGCAGGTCGACCGGCGCGCAAAGTTCGTTGTCTTCGTTCGTCGTCCTCGCCCGAGCGGTGGCACCTTCTCGGGCGGATCAAGCAGTAGCGACTTTGGGGGGGTGCCGGGGCCGCCAGAGGATGAAGAGGCGGATGATTAGGCGGAGGAGGAGGAACAGAAGGAGGAGGAGGACGATGAGGAGCAGGATAAGGAGTAGGGAAGCGGGGAGGTGGAGGCGGAGGGGAGGGGAATGAGGGGGTAGAGGGGGAGAAGGAGGGGGAGACAGAGAATGGTGAGTTGGACGAGGGGGAGGAGGAAGAGGGTGGGAAGGGCGAGGAAGAGGAGGAGGAGGGTGCGGCTTCCTTTCGTCAGGCGCAGGCGGTTGCTGCCAGCGATGCGGCGGGCGGGCGGCACGCGGCCCGTGCAGTGACGGCGCATGTAGTAGCGGCGCGGCGCGTGTATCGGATGTAGGGGGGATGCGGCAGCGTCGCCGCACTTTGTAGCCAGGCAGCCTGGCGGTTAGGTTAGATCACAGTATCTGAAAGCACAAGAATGTGTTGTTTCACGTGTGCCTTGCCACCTGCACCCCGACAGGTGCCCAGCCTACCAGCAATTCCACATATTGAGGGTCTTCTGCCAAGGCAACCGAACTCCGGCTTGGTTCACTCACCCCCGCGCGCCACCGCCGCACGAGCTAAGCACTCTGCCCCCCGTGATCCGAGTTTGAAGGATCATGCCGAGCATTCCCGCCCCGGCGCTGTACAACGCGTGCGCGGCCGGCAACGCCGCGGTGGTACGAAAGCTGCTGCCCGCGGGCGGCACGCGGCTCAACCTGAGCGGGCCACGCTTCCAGTCAGCCGACGATCAGGTTACGCCGCTCATGGTGGCGGTTCAGAGCGGGCACGCCGACATCGTGCGAATGCTACTCGAGCGCGCGCCCAACACCGCCGTGGGATACATGAACCCACCCGGCGTCACGGCGCTGTGTTTGGCGGCGCTTTACCACCACGCCGATGTCGTCCAGCTGCTGACTGACTGCGGCGGCAACGTCAACGTCGCGACTCGGCCTCTGTTGATCACTCCGTTGCGCGCCGCCGTCGGGCGGACGAACCCCACCGCAGGAGGCCGAAACCCTGACCCCGACGGCGCGCGGCAGTTCGCCACGGTGATGGCGCTGCTTCGGCTCGGCGCGAGTAGGTTGCCCCCCCGCCTCCTCGAATTTCAGACCCCGCCGCCCTCACGCAACCTTTTTGAAAAAACCTTCCCGCCTAAAACTCCGTGTGCCCCTCACAACTCACGGCCGGGCTGATCCGTCTTACACCAGCCCATACCCAATCCCCCCCCGCAGACCTCGACCCCGTCGATGGATACGGCATGACCCCGCTCTGCCTCGCCTGCAACCTCGGCAACACCGAGGTCGCCGTCGTATTCCTGGACGCCCGCGCTAACATCGACTTCGTCACGCCGCCCCGCCACGAATACGCCGGCCTCACGCCGCTCATGTACGCCGCGATGGAGAGCCGCACTGGCGTCGCCAAGTTGCTCCTGAAGCGAGGCGCCGATGGCACTGTGAACACTACCCACGCAGCACACGGGCACGACGTGGAGTCCACCGCGTTCGACATCGCACGCCGTCGCGCCGACCGCTACACCGACTGCGCGGAGACGTTCGTGGTGCTGCGCAAGCGGTGCTGCAGCGCGTGCGGCATGACGTCCCCCGGCCTGGCCGCGAAGCCGGCGGGCGAGCAGAGGCACCTCAAGCGGTGCAGCAACTGCCCCGCCCGCGGATCCCGCGCACGGTATTGCAATGAGGACTGCCAGCGCGCGGACTGGGTGTCGCGGCACCGCGGGGAGTGCGCGGGGCGCGGGTGGGTGCGGCAGGCTGCCGGGACGACCTAGATAGCGCATGCATCACGGACCTGAGACAACATACTTCGCATTACCGAAGTAGCGATGCTGTAACATCATCAGTGGGGAGTGCGATAGAGCGAATCATGATTAACTAGAGCTATAACGCCCCCACACTCCTTAATGGTCGTTCTAGCTAGCCGGCTCACACGCATCCAATCTCCGTCCACGCAGTTTTAAAAGGAGGCACCAAGCGTTCTCCTCGCCCCCCCTCACTCCTTCTTCTTAGCGGCCAGCAGGCGATCCACGGTGTACCGCCCCGCGCCACCCGCTAGGGTCTGATGGATAGTGCTCACCACGTCATTACACGCACTTGCAGCCTCGTTTCTTGAATCAATTGGCTGCCTGTGACGCGGCAAGCTCTATCCATCATTCCCTTGAATCCTCATTTCTTGAGATGCATGGCATCCTATGACGTGGCGAGCACTATCCATCAGTCCATGCCGAAGGCCTGCAGCAGCAGCAGGCCACCGCCGCACGCCATGTTGGTCACAAAGTGGCTCCGTGCGTGGTCCGGCCGGACCTCAGGGCCACAATGAAATGAATAATACCAGCCACGTCAAAGCTGTCACTGAGCTAAATGAACCAAGGTTTGTTCATGACGTGATGGATGACGCATGACGACGTGGTGGTATGAATGACGAGATGGTGAGCATGAATTACTCATCGTTGTCCCGCCTGAACTGGTGCGCCGCCCAGAAGTTCCAGCACGTGAACGCCTCCATAAACAAGGTGAATGCCAAGGCTCGCGCCGCCCACTCGCTCTTGATGTAGCGCCGCAAGTTGAAATCAAAAGCAAAGTTCGAAAGCGGTGCATAATCATGTTTGTTTTAAGTGCTGTAAGCAAGCGTTTCCAACATGGGTTTCAAGCGGTTTCAAACTGCACCGCCCAACCTTGAAGCCCACGGCTAGCGGGATGCCCAATGCGAACTGCCCCAAAAGCCAGTTGTTGTCGTGGCCGTCACGGTACATGCTGGACGGCGGGTGGTGCGCGATGAACGCAAAGTCGCGCGCCACCACCCGGTCCCAGGGCCAGCTGCTGCTTGACTCAACCTTCAGTCCTTGTGCTACGCGGCATTCTAGCTCTATGACGTGGGGGGCAACATCTGACAGGCCCTTGGGGGGAATTCTCACTCGCCACGTCAAGGGTGTTACGCGATGCTCAAGAAACAAGGGGTAACATCGCGATGGAAGACGTGGCGAACATCATGAGCTCGTCCCCACCCGGTTCATCTGCCGCAGGCCCACGAAGAAGAACAGCCCCGCCATGATGTAGCGGCGCAAGTTGAAATTGAAAGCAACGTTTGAAAACGGTTCATCATGTCGATGTGTCTAGTAGACCTCCTGGAAGCCACCAACATTTCCTTATTCGTGAACACTCGTTACCACGCACTTTATAGCTCGTTACACACTGCATGCTTCAAGCACTGAAACCAAACGTGGTCATCCTGAGGTCAACCTGCACCTCCCTGCCATGAGCAGCCGAGACACCAGCAGCGCCGCGCTCTTACCCTTGCCCGCCAGCTGTGTCTTGCCCTTCTCCTCGAAGAGCATCCCCGAGTATCGGTCCTTCGCGGCGGTGTCCTTGACGCTGTGCGCCACCAGCAGGCAGGGGCTTACACTCGTTCACGGCAGAGCTCAACTTGAGCAACTCCAGGACACATTCATGGGTCAAGTTGGGGTACACGGTGGACAGGAGAGCTCAAGTTGAGCTGAAACCGGAACGAGTGTAAGCCCCTGCCAGCAGGCACGTGCACCCGAACAACGCCAGCCTCCAGGGTCTCATGGTTAGTGCTCGCCACATCATAGGATGCCATTTAAGTCGAGAAACGAGGGTTCTTACACTCAGTGTCGGCCTGACCGGTCAGGTTTATCTCCTCGAAATCGAGGGTCTATTCACTCAAGGATCGCGACCAGGTGGGACTGTCGGCGGGTCGGTGGGTGGGATTATGAAATGTACTGATCTGATTGGTCGAACGGGATTCATATTCAGTACCAGGGTTTCGATACCAGACCCGACACTGAGTCTGATGCGTTTGATGACGTGGAGAGCACTACCCGTCAGCCCCTGCCAACTTCTTCATCACCAGCTCGTTCAACATCAACTCACCCGTCAGAAACACCGAGGTGCAGGGTCACCGTCAACAACCTTTCGAACGGTCATCAAAGCTCAATGTACCTTCCAGGGAAACTGCTCATACAGACGCGCGCACATGGTTCGTGATGGCTGACCGACCGCGACCTATGAACAGTCACCTACGTCCCAATTTCGGTGTATCGTCGATACAGTGTTGGTCGAGAAGGTGTGCTCAACAACCCCCCTGCCTCGGACAGCAGCTCCAGCGAGTCCACGATGTCGTAGGCTAAGATACACAGCGAGCATACCACCGCGCAGGGGCTTACACTCATCCACTTTCGGCTCAACGCAAGCACTTTTCTGTGGGATATAGTGGGCGGTGTCAGTAACCACAACTGAGGAACAGCTCAAGTTGAGCTGAGAAGTGGACGAGTGTAAGCCCTTGCCACCGCTCCCTTGTTGTGGATCATGAGTGTGGCGCACACCACCACGCCCGCCGCGAGCCAGGGGACACCCGTGGGGTGCATCGACTCCATGCCGCGCTGTGGGCGCAGCCCGTACTTCTGCGTGTACTCCCAGTACTGGAACCGCCAGACGTACTCTGAATACTTATCCGCGCAGATATTGAAGTAGTAAAGCGCGATGAGGAACCGCGCCAGTACGAACAGCTCGGGCGCCGCGCAGCAGGGTCGCTCGAACCGATATTGGAGCATGACTTACCTTCATGGTGAATCCTCATGCAATCGCGATGGGGACGAGGAGGATATTCGACGTCGTCAATGACCACCCTGCCTGGTCCGCGTGCTTAATCGCCGTTCGGATTTTGTTGCCGGCGTCGGACGCGCTGGTGGACGCCTTGACGTCGTCGTAGAGCGCTCCGAGCTGGCTGGCGCGACTCTTCATCGTCTCCTTGGCTGCCGCCACCGACTTCTTAGCGCCCTCCGTCGCCTCGCGCCGCACCTCGCGGCTCATGTCCCTCATCAGCCCGGGCGTCATGCCTCCGCCGGGCATCAGGGGCCTACATTCATCCACTTTTTCGCTTGACGTGAGCACTTTTCGCGGGTATACTTTGAGAATTGACGTGAGCCCTATGTGCGAGAAACGTTGGGACATTGCAGGGTGTCAGTCACAAAAATGGGTGGCATGTTGAGCGAAGAAGTGGACGAGTGGAAGCCCCTGCCAGTGGTGCCCGCGCCGGCAGGGCCGCCGCGCGAGCCGATGCGCGCCACGATATAGAACAGCCAAAGACTGACGCTGACAAGGGGCTTACACTCGTCCACTTTTCGGCTCAACATAAAGACTTCTCCAGGGAGTCGCTGTGAGCTTTCTATGCCTCAGTGACAAAAACGACTCAAGTTTAGCTGAAACGTGGACGAGTGTAAGCCCCTACCGCTGACGAGCGCCGCCAGGCTGAAGACCATCACCGTGCCCTTGATGAACGGCGCGTGGCGGTGCGGCGGCGCCTCCTCGTGCATGGAGTCTCGCGACCCCGCCGCGGCGATGTTCAGGTTGTGGTTGTGTCTCTTCATGAGCGTCGGGTGGTTCAACCCCGCTTTCTTTGCATCCTCGTGCTGCCTCGCGCGGTGCTCCGCCGCTTTCTTCTCAACCGCCTCTGTGGCAGCGGCGGCGGCGGCGGCGGCGGATGTCTCCTTCTCCTGAACGGCGGCAGCGGCGGCGGCGGTGGCAGCGGCGGCGGCGGAGGCAGCCTCCTTCTCCTTAATGGTGGCGGCGGCAACCCTCGCGCTCTCCTCTGCGGCGGCCAAGCCAGCGGCGGCAGCGGCGGCGGTGGCATCTACCCGCTGCTTTTCCTTCTCCTCGACAGCAGCGTGAGCAGCGGTATGCTCCGCCTCCTTCTAGAGACTCATGGACAGTTTCCGCCACGTCATCAAACGCATTCCTTGTTTTTGAGTTTAAGGACATCCTGTGAGGTTGCGATCATGATCTATGGTTCCCTACCTCCTTCGCAGCAGCTGCGGCAGCGCCATCACTCCGCTGCTTCTCCACTTTAGCGGCGTGGGCGGTGGCAACGGCGGCGGCGGCGGCCAGGGCCTGATAGCTATTGCTCGCCACGTCACAGGATGTCATTCAACTCAAGAAACGAGGGTTCATAATGCGGTAGATGACGCGGCAGGCGGTATCTGTGAGGCCCTACCGGCTTTGGCGGCGACGGTGGCGGCGTCAGAACCAACCCGCTGCTTTTCCTCAGCAGCGGTGTGAGAGGCGGCGTCCTCCGCCTCCTTCGCGTCCAAGCCGACGGCGGCGGCGGCGGCGGCGGCGGCGGCGGCGGCGGCCCGCTGCCTCTCATCAGCAGCGGCGTGCGCGGCGGCATTGGCTCGCTCGTTCGCGTGCGTAGCGTCGTAAGCCGCCTCCGTGTGATGCGCGGCGGCGGCGGCCCTCTCCGTAGGAGGAGATGGATAGTGATCACCACGTCATCAAGCGCACGTTGAGCCCGTGTTTCTTGACTTAAACGGTATCCCATGATGTGGCGAGCACTGCCCATCGGTCCCTACCTCTCCTTGGCGTGGGCGGCGTCGTAAGCCGCCTCGCTCGCATGTGCGGCGGCCAGGACGGCGGCGGCGTCGGCAGCGGCGTCGTGACCGCGGGCGGCGGCCGGCACGTGGTCGTGCACTCTGTTGCCATCGGGTGACCCCGCGCCGCCCCCGCCGCCGCCGCCGTCGTGCGCGATGTTGCCGTCGTGTGACCCGCCCCCTTCGTCGCCGCCGCCGCCGCCACGCGTTGCTTCCGCCTCCTTTTTCGCCTTCTCCTCCCCTTCCTTCACTCTCGCCTCCTCCTGGGCCGCCCTCACTCTCGCCTCCTCCTCAGCCGCCATCACTCTCGCCTCCTCTGCCGCCTTCACTTTAGCCTCCTCCTCCGCCGCCTTCCTTCTTCGCCCTCCCTCTTCGTCCTCCTCCTTCTTAAGCGAGTTCGGGTGCTTCTCCTCATGCGCCGCGCCCGCATCCGCGCCCGCGCCCGTGCTTGCGCCGCCGTCAGCACCCCCATCCCCCCCCGCCGCCGGCGCCCCCCGCGGGTCCTCCCACGCTGACTTGTGCGTCGCCGGGTTGTAGAAGTACTTCCTACCGCTGCTCGGGTCGACGTGCTCCTGATACGCCTGCAGGCATCAAATATACCGGGCTCTGTGAGTGGTTCAGCGAGGACGCCACAAGTTCTTGAGGACGTTCCGGTAATGTGTCCGCGCCTCTTCACTCTGATCAGAGCACAAGAAGCTGACGCCCCTTGTGCGGGCTACCTTGCTATCGCTCCGACCCTCGGCGGACGCTCAGTGTAGCACAGCAGAGGAACAGTGCGAGCATTCTTGGAAAAAGATTGTGCAGACACAGTCGTCCACAGCTGTGTACACGGTCGGGGCGGAAGCACAAGGCGTGGTTACGATGGGGAGTTAGCGGGGAGCTTGCAGGGAGTTACGGGGGTCGGGGTGGAGGTGGGGTTGGGGTGTAGTGGGGAGCGCGGGGCGGGCGCGGGGCGGTGTGCGTGTGTCAAGTCACTCACCACGCCTTGGTGCGAGAACGCCACTGACAGCTCTGGGTTTGCCGCGGCCGGGGCGCCGCCCGCCAACACAGCGAGCACGAGGATCGCGGCGGCGTTTCCGGCGGCGCGAATGGACCGCGCCATGGGTGGAAGGCAGTTGCGGTAAGTGCGTGCGCGCGATTCTGAGCAACAATCAGCGATGATGAAGGGGTGAACTCCAGCAGGCAGGAAACCCTAAATCTGAAACCTGAACCCTAAACCCTGGAACCTTGTCCGTGGTGCGCGCGCGATTGCGACGAGCTGCCACACATAAACGCGCGCGCAATGCGCCCCTCGTGGTGGCTGGCGCTCGTGGCCACGCTGGCAGCGGCGGTCGCGACCGTGTCCAGCTTCGGTACGGACCGGCATGTGGGCGCTGCGGACCGGTTGGCGCAGGCGGAGCAAGGGGTGGTGCTGAGCGAGGAGCAGGCACCCGCACCACCGCTGGGCACCGCGCGCGGAAGCGGGAGCGCTGACAATGGCGACGACGGTGACTCCAACGCGGGTGCCGAGGCGGGCGGGGGCGGGGGAGGGCGCGACGCCACGGAGGGTGCGGAGCTGACTGCGCGGGTGGGGTCGCGCACTGCTTCCCTTCCACGTTCCACCTCAACTCGCTCGGCGCTGGTGTGCAATGCAATCTTTATGCCCTCGTACACGAGACGGTGAGTAACACGACGTGAAGATTACATTACGGTGGTTGCGCTGACAAGGAACCTGGGTGTTTGGCTCTGCGCGCGGGACTCCAAGTACCCGCCGTGCCCGGCGCCGCCGGCGCGCGGCGGGCTGTCGGACCTGCAGTACGTCATCCGCGGCTTCGAGGCAGCGCCGCTGCTCGACGGACCCTTCGAGTACATCACTTACTGGCATGGGCTCCCCTTGCACCGCACCCCATGCACGTGAGTGGACGGCGCGGGGGGCATGGCGGGTACTTGGAGTCCCGAGCGACGTTCGGGGGCGCGGTGCTGACAAACGCCGGGAGCGCTGACGCGGTTTTGTGGAAGATGAGCGCTGATGTTGTGGGTCGTTCTGGGTCGGTGTTTCCTTGTGGGCACCCAGTGTCAAGGTGTGCACCACGTGCCAGCTGTGTGCGCACAACATGTGTGGCGCTGCTCCAAGCGACCCCATCACCTACGCACGAGCACACGCACACGCACACTCACGCGCACGCACATGAAGACACGGCTACAACCACACCCACACCCTGGGATGTTCGCGGCGTCGCCGGTGCTCGACGGGCCGTCCAAGTATGCCTACACCTACTGGCACGGGCCACGCACCCATGTGATGGGCACCCTGTTAAAAACTTAATCTCGCACCGCATGCCAGCTGTACGCACAATGGTCAGGAGGTGGCGGCGGACCCTGCTATCCGGTGCAACGTGTGGCCGCCGGACATGTACGCGGACATGGAGCGCTACTTCCCGCCCACGTCCGCCTTGCAGGCAGGGGCTTACACTCGCTGCCTTCAATGCTCAACTTGAGGACCTTTGGGACACATCGCTCACGTTAGAGCTCAACTTGAGCACCTTCGGTACACATCCACACATGGGGGACAAAGTAAGCTTGAGTTGAGCGGAAAGGGGCAGAGTATGCTCAAGTTGAGCGGAAATGGGAACGAGTGTAAGCCCTTGCTTGCAGGCCGCCCCGCTGTCGGAGAACCGCAACAAGGCGGCGTTCAGCGCTGCCGGGAGCAACAACTACGCCAACCGGCGGCAGGGCCTTGTACTCGTCCACATTTCGGCTTGACGTGAGCGCTTTTTGTGAGATGCGTCGCGTGAGTCTCATGCAGTTTCAGAGACAAATAGGGCTCACTTGACCTGAGAAGTGGAGGAGAGGAAGACCCTGAGCGGCGGTACAAGATCAGCGGGTATGACTACATCAAAACGATTCCGGAGGGGATGGACGAAGAGATGTACGCGGCAGGGTCCACTTCTCATCTGATCCTGAGCCGTTTTTGTCGCTGCAACTTCATGTACTACCCCAAATATCCCACAAAAAGCGCTCACGTCAAGCCGAAAGTTGGACAAGAGTAAGCCCCTAGTATGCGAGGTCAAAGCAGGTGTGGAGTCGCGTGAAGAATATTCTGTTCTCGCCCGAGATGGAGGCGGCCATCTGGAGAAAGTTCAACATAACGCGGGAAAATAATCGGCATGATTTCCGGATTCAGATCGACCACGCGGGTAGGGCTCGACAGATAATGCCTGCCACACCGGGGCATTTCTTGGCACGATGTCTGCCCCCGCCGCCTCGTCATCCTCCACATTGTGGACCCTCGTTTCTTGAGCTCCATGGTATCACATTACATGGCAACCGTTGCCTGTGAGGCCCTACACGCGGGGTATGCCATTGGGGTGCACCCGGACACGCCCAAGAAGGCAGGGGCAGATGGGCAGTGCTCGCCACGTCATAGGATACCGTCTAATCAAAGAAATGAGGATTTAAACCCAGTCTCCGCGTTACATGTAACGCTGAAGGCCCTCATATGATTGGTCGAGAGAGTCAGTGAATGAGATTTGATTGGCTGGATCCCACACACGTTCGCGCGGTAAACATGTATGGTCCCTGATTGGCCAATGGACAGTCCATCGTTTGCCCACGTCCCTGATTGGTCGAGAGGCTGTATTCTGGCGGTTCAGGGGGCAGTCAAACCGGAGACTGGGTTTAAGATGCGTTTGATGACGCGGCGAGCACTATTCATCAGTCCTTACAAGAAGGTGCTGACGATGCAGTTCTACCTGCCGGAGCGGGGCAACGCGGCGCAGGGCGGGTCCTTCGGCACGTGCGTGCACACGGCGGAACAGTATGCGGCGCGGGACATGCAGAATAACGGCGCGGGGGTGTGCGCTAAGAAGTTTATGTTTGTGCCGAACTCGGCAGGGTGGTGCAAACCCGTTCCAGCACCCGTTCCAGCACCCGTCTCAGTACCCTCCCAGCAACCGTTCCAGCACCCGTTCCAGCACCCGTTCCAGCAACCGTTCCAGCACCCACTCCAGCAACCGTTCCAGCACCCGTTCCAGCACCCGTTCCAGCAACCGTTCCAGCACCCACTCCAGCAACCGTTCCAGCAACTGTTCCAGCAACCGTTCCAGCAACCGTTCCAGCAATCGTTCCAGCAACCGTTCCAGTAACCGTTCCCGCAACTGTTCGAGCCACCGTTCCACAAAGTTGAAGCCGGTGTTGAAAGCGCCTGATTCAGCTCTTTGGAATTTAAATACGACAAACTGCTACCCGTACCAAGTTTTGCTGTCAATTTCAAGTGGCGTTCCGTACAAGTCGGCGTACTCGTTCACCGTCCACCCGACCAGCTACCACAGCGTGGACGGCGTCGGCGAAGCCGTGGGACTACGCAAGACGGTGAGGCGGCGCAGCTCGACCCATCGCAGGTTGACCCCGGGTTGACCCTGGGTTATCCGCACTTGGGTTCAGCGCTTGATACAAATTGTACGATGAACCGCTTTCTAAGGTTGCCTCTTATCCCACCTTGCGCCCCGGGTTGACCCCGGGTTGACCGCGCTTGGTCTCAGCGCTTGCATCCAAATCATGATGGACCGCTTTCAGAGCTTGCTTTCAATTTCAAGTTGCGCCCCTCCACGACGGTGCTCGTGAACTGGTACGACCAGCCCCCGCATTCCTCGTCCTCCTCCTCTTCGTCGTCGAAATCGAAATCGAAATCGAAAACGTCGTCGTCCTCGTCATCGAAATCGTCGTCGTCGTCGGGGTGCAAATCGTCCTCGACGTCCTCCTCCTCGTCCTCGTCGGCTTCGTCGGGGGGGCAAAACGGGATCCTCCCAGCACGTGGGGCGGGCGTCGTCGGCGAGGAGAGCGAAGTGGGAGAGGGATGTGAAGCGGTCGGACAAAAGAGAGGGATGTGAAGCGGTCGGACAAAGATAACACCCCGGGCCAAAAGTCCTCCAGTAGCCGGACATCCAGCAAACAAAGTGTCAGAAGGCGCAAACTGTCAGAAAATCGCTCAAGTGAAGGCAGCGCGGTGTAGTGCAGGGTTCGAATAATATTTAGCTCATTAGCTCTAGTGTTTGGGGATCCCCTGTAGCTCGAAGTCATAACATCTCTGCGTAGTGTACGTTTGATGTAAAGAGGAGTGACAGGAAACCGTATGAGACGGAGGGATAGCGGTATCGGCGGCGGCGGCGGCAGCAGCGCATGCCCGAGCTTTTGAACCACTGCCAAGTGGCAAACCGTTCATGAGGTTGTAATTTTACAAGGAATTGACCGGAAGGCCTAGGAGAGGGAGTGGCAGCGGCGGTGGCGGCGGCGGCGGTGGCGGCGGCAGCAGCGGCGGCAGCAGCGGCGGCGGCGGCGGCGGCAGCGGCGGCGGCGACGGCGGCCGCGGCGCGTGCAGCATTTTATTGTTTACTAGCGTTAGTCGAGGCTGAAGGCGCTCATATGATGAGCATTAACCAATTCCATCCGCCTTCTCCAGCGGAAGGACCCTGAAGTCTTTCAGGTTTGAACGCCATGACCAGGGGCACTATGAAAAGGCGGCACATGCCCCGGGTTTCAAACCACTAGCATGTCGAAGAGCACTTTGCCGCGCGCGCGCCGCGACTTGAGCCGCGCGAACGCCGCGTCCACGCCGGCCGACCGCCAGGGCCGCGCACTCGTCACTCGTGCACGTGTCAGCTCAACGCTATGCCATGGAGGAGGATGCGGCGAGTGTGAACAGATACACTTGTGCACTATGGTCACACATTGAATGTATTGAAGGAACACGGGGGCCGCGCACTCACGCACGTGTCAGCTCAGCGCTAGGACATGGAGGAGGATGCGGCGAGTGTGAACGGATGCACTGGTGCATTATGGTCACACATTGATGCAACACGGGGGCCAGGGCGAGAGCTTGGGGCCTCTTAAACTCAGTGTCGGATATGGTATCGAAGTTGTGGTACCGAAGTCCGTTTGACCAATCCGAACATTCCAAATCGAACATCCGAACGCGCCGCCCGGCAGAGATCCGTACTGGTCGCGATTCCTGAGTGAATAGACCCTCGGTTTCGAGGGAATCAGCGTAACATGTTACGCCTACACTGAGTTCAATGCACGCGGACGCATCTCTCGCTTTCAACCAGTGAGGGGAGGAGTGCACGCCCCCGCCTCACTGAGCGCGTGCACGGAGTCGATCTCCGGGGCGACCGCGTCACCCCCAAGCTAGGGCCAGCCGGAATATGCTTTCCTTTTGACCCAAATTCCCTATGCTCAATGCCCCAAATTCCCTATGCTCAATGCCCCAAATTCCCTGTGCTCAATGCCCCAAATTCCCTATGCTCAATGCCCCAAATTCAGCCTGATATAATCAAATTATGCCCATTTATACCCATTTATACCGACCAGTTTTCCAAAGACGCGTAGGTAAAATGCCCAAAAATGCCGGCTGGCCCAACCCCAAGCAGCGCGTCAGCCCCAAGCAGGGGCTTACACTCGTCCACTTTTCAGCTCAACCTGAGCCATTTCTGACACGAAATACACCTTGAACATCCCCTAGCATGCCCAAACACCTGTTAAGTACCCCCCAAACAACCCCTAAATGCACCCCCTATCCCACACAAAGCGCTCACGTTAAGCAAACAAGGGGACGAGTGTGAGCCCCTGCCCCCAAGCAGCGCCACCATCTCAGCCATCTCCGCACCGTTCTGATTTGTGAGCATCATCTTGCGGCGCGGGCCCTGCCACCAGGGGCTTACACTCGTTTTCAGCTCAACTTCAGCGCTTTCTGTGAAATAGGGGGTGCATGTAGGGGGTATTGAGGGGGTGTGCAGCAGGTGGGCGGGGGTATTAGGGGGTGTGTAGGGTGTATTTTGTGTCAGCAACGGCTCAGGTTGAGCTGAAACGTGGACGAGTGTAAGCCCCTGCCTGCCATCCGGTCAGCAGCCGCACCCACGACCAGGCGTCGCCGTTCAGCGCCACCGCCACGCCGCCGGGCCGCACATTGAAATTGAAAGCAAAGTTCGAAAGGGCTTCATCATATTCCAGCTTCAAGCGCTGACTGTAACTAGGCACGGTCAACCCGGGGTCAACCAGGGTTCAATACGGGGTCAAGCTGCACCGCTGTACCATGCCGCCGGGTTTGAGCACTGCGTCCGCGAAAGCGGCGTAGTCCTCGCCCGCGCCGCTGCCCGTCGCCAGGGGCTTACACTCGTTGACGTCTCAGCTCAACTTAAGCCGCTGTGGTCACACCTCCCCGTGTCCTCCTGTCTAATAGACTGGGGGGAAATCATGCAACCAACGTATCCCACAAATTGTGCTTACGTTCAGCCGTAAAGTGCACGAGTATCATCCCCTGCCCGTCGCCACATCGTACACAACGTCAAAACGCGGACCCTCAGCCCGGAGCGCGGCCATTGCCTCAGGGTCGTTGTAGTCCACCACTCGTGTGGCCCCCGCTCCTCGCACCAACTCCGCGTTGGCGCTCGAGCACACGCCCACCACCTCGGTCGCGCCCGTGCAGCAGGATCATCGAATATAAGCACTCGACCGAGATCGGAACATGACTTACCTGCACGGGGAATGCGCATGCAGACGCGCGGAGGAAGATGAGGAGGTGTAACGTCGGTCGAGTGCTGGGTCATTGAGAAGAAGCACACGACCGAGATTGGAGCATGGCTGACCTTGAGGGTGAGTGCTCACAAAGCTGCGGGGAGTGACGGAGGATGATGAGATTTAACATCGGTCGAGTGCTTGTTCTCAATGACCCCCCTGCCATGGCCTTGGCCAGGTGCACGCCCGCGGTGCCGCAGCCCCCGGAGGCGCCCAGCACCAACACCGCATCCCCTGCCGTGAGCCAGGGGCTTACACACGTCTACTTTTCAGCTCAACTTAAACGCTTTGTGTGGGACAGGGGGTGCGCGTAGGCGTTGTGTAGCCCGTGTTCATGGGGTGTTAAGGGAGTGTTTATGGTGTGTAGGGTGCTTTTGTGTGTCAGGCACGGCTCAAGTTGAGCTGAAAAGTGAACGAGTGTAAGCCCCTGCCTTGAGCCCGCCGTGCGTGGTCAGGGACTGGTAGCCCGTGAGGTAGTGGCGCAAGTTGAGATTGAAACGAAAAAATGAAAGCAGTTTACAATGGTTTACTTTGAATGACTGGAACCATGCAGTTTCAACGCGGGTCTGAACTGGTTTCAACGTGCGGCACCCAACCGTGAGATAGGCGGTGGGCAGCGCGGCCGCCTGCAGCCACCCCAGGCCAGGGGCTTGCACTTGTCCACTTTTCAGCTCAACCTGAGCCGTTCCTGACGAAGAATACACCCGCCACACCCCATAATACCCCCCGACACCTCCTCAACACCCCCTAATCAGCCCTTAAATGTACCCCCTATCCGACACAAAGCGCTTAAATTGAGCCGAAAATGGACGAGTGTAAGCCCCTGCCCCAGGCCGGCGGGCTTGCGGCATATCTTGGACGCGTCCGCCACGGCCCAGTCGGCGACGGCGCCGCTGGCCGCGAACCCCAACACCTCGTCCCCCGTGCTGAACCCCATCACATCCGAGGACCCCACCGCCTCCACCACCCCCGCCATGTCCAGCCCCGCGACGGGCCCGGCAATGAAATTGGGCAGCTTATAGTCCACGGGGTTGACGCCCGCCGCGCGCACGCGGACCAGCACCTGCCCCGGCGTCCAGGGTCCGCCAGATACTGCTCGCCTCCTCTTAGGATGCCATCGCTGATTCACCGCGACATACGAGTATACTATGACGCCATTTAATTTTAAGAAACGAGGGTCACGAACGTGTGTTGATGACCCGGTGAGCAATATCAGCCGGGCCCTGCCGGCTTGGGCGTGGGCTTGACGACGCCGGAGCGGAAGCTGATGCCGCTCGAGACTCGGCACGCCGCGTTCATTGTGATGGTGCTTGCTGGAAGACCGCGGATTTATGTGCGACGAGTAGGCACCCTCCTTGGACGGTACAAAGCGACGGCTGTGTGGGTTGGAACTGGTGATGGGGAACGAGGAGGGAGGAGGGAGGAGGGGGAGGGGATAGACGGTGAGTGCTACTCGCACCAACGCCGGGGCTGCGGGGAACTGTGCCTTCACGGCGCGGCTCGCTGTTGTGGCCCAGGAGAGTGCGCTTCGGGGAGGAGAGAGGTGACGATGACGAGGAGGAGAGAAGCGGGACGGCGCGAGGCGCGGATCAGGTCGGGCAAACCTGAAATCTCAAAATCGCAACTTGGCACGTTCGATGTCAGCTGTCGGCCATTTTGGGTCCGCGCGATCGCACGGCGGCGCCGCCGTCGGTCAAGCGGCGAACTGCTGTGTCAGAGGGTCATGCGCGGCGGATTAGAGCAGCACACCGACCGCCTGCGGCATCGCTCCCTTCCTACCCTCGACCGTTTCAACAGGCACCACCAGCAACAGTTCCATTCCTTTCGGTTGTGTCGATGCGCCTGGCTTGTCTTCGTGGTGGCCTGGACGTTCCCTTGTTGCTGCACCGGCAAGTCG
>Ga0307489_10001122_pt1 | contig 17455 bp, 21 predicted proteins | sample SB12metaG_FD_202247 | JGI IMG/M metagenome (GOLD analysis project Ga0307489, IMG submission 202247) | Sea-ice brine microbial communities from Beaufort Sea near Barrow, Alaska, United States - SB 1.2 | ecosystem: Environmental > Aquatic > Marine > Coastal | place: USA: Alaska | collected...
TGGGTGAGCGGGGCGGTGTGAAAGGGCGAGAGAGATCAAGGTCATTTTCATCTATTAAAATACCTGTGCTGAAGGTTGCAGGGACTGTTTGTTGAATTGTGTGTTGTTTGATCGTAGCCACGAGCGTGCCCCCCCCTCCGTGGGGCCGGCGCTCAAAGTCCCGTGCACGTGTTTAGGGTTTAGGGTTTAGCCACACCCTAAACCCTAAACCTGTGGTGCAAGCTACGACGCATCGTCTGTACTGGCGCACCGTCTGATCCACCCACCTCTCTATGGGCTCAAACAGTCATCAGTACTTCTAACCCGCGGCCACCGTCCCGACCGACCCACCGCCACCGTCGAGACCCGCCGCCCATGCCGTCCAAATACGCGCGTGCGTTTAATGACACGTGGCGCTTAGAGGCCGCCGATGTTGGCGGGGATGTGCATGATGTTGGTGGCCGTGCGGTAGGGAACACAGCACATGATGTACCGGTACATATGTTAGTACTAGTGCGTGGTCTGCTCTGTAGTACGGATCCTAATTTGTGGTGACTTTCGGCCAAATCACCACAACACATACGACTTTTGGCCAAGAACACCAAATTTCAACCGTACTACATCTAGTACGAAGTACTTCGTTTATACAGCGAGGAGCCCTGCCATGTTGTTTCCGAAGGGGTCAACGAGGTGGTCCTTGAGCGCCGCAACGGGGCCCTCGCGGTAAATGAGGGCCTGCGTCACGATGCCGGCGAAGGCCAGCATGGCCAGCCGCCCGTTCTTCACCTCCTTCCAGGGGCTTACACTCGTTCACCTTCCAGCTCAACTTAAGCGGTTTTTTTTGGGACAAGGGGTGTTTATGGGGTATTCAGAAGGTATTTATGGCAGAAGGTATTTATGGCGGGGGTGGAAGGGGTGTTTAGGGTTTTAGGTGATTTTTGAGTGTCAGACACGGCTCAGGTTGAGCTGAGAAGTGGACGAGTGTAAGCCCCTGCCTCCTTCACCGCCATGGACCCGCCGTTCAAGCCCAGAGGGTCGAACGGGAACTGGTCGTTCACGCCCGACTTGCCGGTGGCCAGCCACCCGTTCATGCGCTTCAGCTCAAAGATGCCCGTCATGTAGGGTCACCCGGTGGATGCTGCTCGCCGCGTCATCCAACGCACGTTGAAAAGCTCGTCTCTCGAGTTCATTGGCAACCCAGGACGTGGCGGGCAATATCCGTTGAAGAATGGCGCCACAGGACTCGGCGGGCAACAACCGTTGAACCCTCGTCTCTCGAATTTACTGGCGCCCCAGAACGTGGCGGCAAGGTCCGTTGAACCCTCGTCTCCCGAATTAACTGGCACACCAGGACGTGGCGGGCAATGTCCGTTGAACCCTCTTCTCTTGAGTTCAGTGGCACCCAAGGACGTGGCGGGCAATAGGCCGGTTTCGGTACATCACTTCCCGTGCGGAGCGCTGACACTTTGTCCGCAACTTGGTATGGGCATTCGACCTGGCGCCCGCTTTACCGCGCGGAGCGCTCACGCTCAATCCGCAACCTGTATGGGCTTTTCACCTAGACGATGTAACGAAATCGGCATATGCAGGCGGCCCTACCATGATGGGGAACTGGATGGCGAGCAGGGCCGGCACCGGGAAGTCGTAGTCTGCCGCGCCGGCCTCGTACCACGGACCCTGCAGGGCGGGGGGGGTTAGGGTTTGGGGTTATGTTTAGTGTTTCGGGTTTAAGGTTTAGGGATCCCCTAGAAATTAGGAGTGTTTCGGGTTTAGGGTTTAGGGATTAGGGATTAGGGATTAGGGTGGGTGCACCGGCCGCACGCCAGCTCACGTTAACGATGGTGCTGGTGCGTTTCACCCCCCCCCCCCATTCCTCTCGCTCACGTTGGCGACGGTGCTTCCCCCGTTGATATCGAGCGACATGAGCTCCCAGTAACGGTGATGCGGTCCCCTCCCAAATCATACACAGCTGTCCGCTCTCACGTGCTCCACTCCGCCGATCACCCCACGGCTGCCGAGCCACCTCAAAATGGGTCATGAAGCCTTAAAAGAATGTGTACCTGGACACTTGGGGTACAAGGTGCCCAAGGCATCATCCACTTGCCCCGCTCCAAGACCGCATGCTCCCAGCTCTGATCACCGCCACGCGTGTCGCGGCTCCCCCCACGCTGTGACGGCTCCCCTCAGGCCTGCCGCGGCTCCCGTGTATCACCCCTACTCCCACCACCAGCTCCACTTGATCATGCCCCGCCCACTATCATTATCGATCATGCGCGAGAAAGGGAGGCCGAAGGGATCGTGTTTGAGTGAGACATATTGTTTCTATTTAGTGCACGCCGGGTACTTATACTCGTCCACATGCCAGATCGACATGAGCACAATTTGTGGCATATGTTGGGTCGTTTCTGTGACTAAACCCCATGAAACAGCTCAGGTTGAGCCAAAAAGTGGACGAGTGTAAGCCCCTGGTGCACGCACCCCGATGCCCATGACCTCGGTGACGGTGATGCCCGTCACGGCCATCATCGCCCAGCGCGAGTTCATCAGCTCAGCCTCCAGCTGGCAGGGCCACACACCACTCCACCCAACATCCGCGTCTGTACGGTGCCATTCCACCCAAAATCCACGTCTGTACGGTGCCATTCCACCAAAAATCCACGTCTGTACGGTGCCATTCCACCCAATATCCACGTCTGCACGGTGCCATTCCACCCAACAACCACGCACACACCACTCCCCAACGCAGCTCGACACGTGAAGCCGCACACGCTGTGAGCACGCCATCGCCAGTCCCCTTGGCAGCTCCACGTGTAACCCGGCAAACGCTGCGTGTGAGCACAGCTGCGTGAGCTGCGGCTGAGGTTCGGTTAAGCTTTCCCCCCTTGCACCCACTCACTGCGGTATTGCCCCCACGCCCCCACTCGAACTTCGAAGACGCTCGATCACAGCTGTGTGAGCTGCGGCTGTGATTGGGCCAGAGGTCGTCCCCTTGCATACTCTCACTGAGTAAACGATCTTCCCCATTCTGCGAATCAACGCATCAGTTGGACGCTCATAGGAACGCATCTTTTGCCGGCGGAGGGCCCTGCCTGGTAGTACTTGAGGCGCTCGGGGTCGGCGCCGAGACCCAGCGGGTCGAAGCCGAAGTCGCCGGGGAGCGTGCCGTCCAGGTGCGCGGGGGCCGTGCCATCCTTCAGCCTGAAGCCACAAACAAAAAGTGTTTTGGGGGGAGACTCAGTATTCAGAGATGGGTCGGCGTTTATGTACCGCCCTGGACCTGGGACGCGCCTCGCCCACCACGGCGAGGGCGCCCCCGCGCTAACGCCGCCGTCCGAAACCCGCGTGTGCGCCCCAGTGAGAGCGTGGCCCTATCCCTATTGCTGGATCGTGCAATCCTCCGCAGTCGTCGACACCACCACTTCGAAAACGAGTTCGGGGGCTCCCACGGCCAGGGACGGTCGCGCGCGAGCGCGGGAACGACGCCACCGCGCCGGCAAGCGGTCAGGGTTTCTTTGGGCGATACCGCGTGCGAGCCCCTGCGCCCTCAGCCCCCCCCGCCACCCCTGGCTCCCGCCCCAACCCACCGTCTCCACCAGATAGGAATCCGTTCCCAGTGCCTCAGTTTTCCCGAACCCTGCCCCCCTCGCACGGATTTCCTCCCCTGCGCGTACGCGAGCCCGCGACATCGCCCGTGGCGGATGCAACGAACCCTGCTCCGTGGCATGGTAATGAGACCTGCATCGCGGGGGGCGTACCAGTTCTCGCGGACCGAGGCCGACACCTTCAGGGTGGCGCTGCGCGGCTGGGCGGAGGCACGCGCAACGGGCGCGGCGAATGCCTTGGTGCTCCCGGCGAAGGCGCTGGAACGCGCCGCGCGGACGGCGACGCAGGGGGCGGAGGTGATGGCGGCCATGACGCTGAACGGAGGCGGGGTTTAAATGGGGAAGTGTGCGGTGAATGGCTCGCTACTTCCGGGTCGCGCCGGGGACGCGGAGAGCGCAGAACCGCAAGCATTGCAGGGTGGCAGCGTCAGCCAATCACAGGCCTCGGTTTGGGTTGGGTTGCGATTCTCTCAGGGTTGGGTTTAGGGTTTCTTCCAGGACTTTTTGCGTTTATGTTTAGGTTTACAAACCCTAAACCATGAGCTGCAGCGGGTTAGGGCAACGGTGCCTCGAGCTCGCGAGACGCTGCCTCCCATTGTCGACGCCGCAGCCTGCGACGACGTAGCGACTCTCGTACAATGGCGTCCCTCACGATGTCCATGGCGTCCCTGACGGTGTCAGGCATGGGCCGCCCAACGGCGACGGCGCGCATGGGTGCGTCGGCCAAGGCGCCGGTCGCGACGAAGGGCGCGGTCGGAGGCACCGCGTTCTTCCCAAGCCCCGCGAAAATGTCGATGCGCACGGCGCTCGCGGGTGCGTCCGTCCCCATCCCTACCCCTCCTTCCCCTCCCCGAACCATCCCCGCCCCCGCCGCGGACTCCTCGTACACATCGGTTGTCATCCGAAGCGTCCGTCCTAGCGCCGCTGCGAGGGTCGTACACCCCGCGGAACGCCGCGCCCGAATCCGCGTTGTGACGACGGAATCTCGCTTTTATCTGAAACCCTTTTCGTTCCGTTTCGTTTTGCAGGTGTGGCGATGCCGAAGGCGGTGGCGACGCGGAAGCCGTGCATGCGCGGTGCGCTGGTGGTGACGGCGGGCGGCAACTCGCTGGGGTGCACGCTGCACGGCACGCGCCGCGCCCGCGCGCGCACCAGCGGGTTCCGCGCTCGCCTGGAGACGCCGACGGGCCGCGCCGTGCTCAAGCGCCGGCGTGCCAAGGCGGGGTCTGGACGGATATCGCTCGGTGCCACTGCTCGCCACGTCACATCAGGGAGCCATTCAACTCGAGAGACGAGGTTTAGGGCCCCACCATCACCGCACCCACCGCCCTGGTCGTGGGACGCTCCTCGCCCACCACGTTGAGGGCACTCCCGCGCCAACGCCGCCGTCCCACCCGCGTGTGCGCCCCATTCACAGCGTGACCCTAGCGCTCCTGTGGACTAGGGGCCCCCACAGTCCTCCGCTCTCGTTGAAACATCACGTGTGGTCGAAAACGAGTTCGGGGGCTCCCAAGACCAGGGACGGTCGCGCGCGAGCGCGGGGACGACGCCACCACACCGACACGCGGCTAGTATATCTCCCCCGGCAATGCCGCGCGCGAAACCATGTGCCGTCAGCCCCCCGGGCACCACCAAGTGCGATGGATGACACGGCGAGCAACATGCGGCAGGCCCTACTCCCAGGGGCGCAAGTACCTTGCGCCTGCTGGGGCTGTGAATGGCTGGAACCGGGAGAAGAAGAAGAACCTCAAGTAAGTTGTGATGCAGCGGCTCAATTGGGTTAGGTTTAAAACGGTAGGGGGGTGCGGCAGGAACAGGGGCGGGGGAGGTGTAGGCGGGGGATGGAACCTAACGGCGCTTGCCTGGAGGTGCGGAGCAGGCGCGTCAGGCACAGGAGTTGGGGGGGAACTCCGGGGAACTCCAACACACTTTCCCATCCAAAAGACTGGAAATTGTAAGATAAGGTTGCACGCACCCGGTGCGTGCTTCATTCATTTGTTCAATGAGTCCTCACAATTTTCTGCAACTATGATACGATCACTACTCTCACCGCAAACCACTTTGGCTTCCCTAGCGCTACCTCCCAGAATTTCCCAGATCCAAAACCGCAAAATACTGTGTCAAGTCGTTGGCGTCGACATCGTCAAGGTCATGGTCCGGGTCGCGCCGTCGCAGCCGTGCGCGTGGTTGGTGATGGTCTCCCCGATCTCCTTATTACATTTCATTTAAATTTGGCACCAACCATTCCCTAAGCGTTCGCAGACTGTTCCCAAACCGTGCCCGCACCCTGAAACCATCCCAAGACTAAACCATTCCCTAAGCGTTCACGAACTGCTCCTAAACCATGTCCGCAACCTGAAACCGTTCCAAGACTGTACGCTCGGCGCACGAACCGTGCCCGCACCCTGAAACCGTTCCACGACGAAACGCTCGGCGCACGCGGAGCAGTTCAGTAGTCGTCGACGTCATCGTCCGGGTCGCCGTCGCAGCCGTGCGCGTGGTTGGTGATGGTGTTCCCGATCTCCTTATTACATTTCATTGAAATGTGGCACCAATCATTCCCTAAGCATTCCCGTACCGTGCCACCAAGCTGAAACCGTTCCAAGACATAACGCTCCGCACCCTGAAACCGTTTCAAGACTATACGCTCGGGGCACGCGGAGTCATTCAGAGTCGTCGGTGTCATCATCGTTCAGGTCATCGTCCGGGCCACTGTCGCGGCCGTGCGCGTGGTTGGTGATGGTCTGCCCGATCTCCTTATTACATTCTGATATTTGGCACTAACCATTCCCTGAGCGTTCGCAAACTGTTCCCGAACCGTGCCCGCACCCTGAAAGCGTTCCAAGACTAACCGCTCGTCGCATGCAGGGTTCCCGAACCGTGTTCGCACCCTGAAACCGTTCCAAGACTCAACGATCGGCGCACGCGGAGTAGTTCAGTAGTCGACATCGTCAAGGTCATCGTCGGGGTCGCTGTCGCAGCCATGCGCGTGGTTGGTGATGGTCTCCCCGACCTCCTCATGACATTAAAGAAAATGGCACTAACCATTCCCTGAGCGTTCGCAAGCTGTTCCCAAACCGTGCCCGCACCCAGAAACCGCTCCAAGACTAAAGGCTCGGCGCACGCGGAGTCTTCGCAAGTTTCCAAGGTACCTCAAATGGCGGTCAACGCTCTTCGAATCGGAAGATTCGAGTAAATAGACGGTCAGATTTGCCATACAATCGTATAATATGGCGATTCGACCGTCTATTACTCAAGAATTAGCGACCGCCATTTGAGGTACCCTGGAAAGCTGCGAAGGTAGTTTAGTAGTCGTCGGCGTCGTCGTTGTCGAGGTCATCGTCCGGGTCGCGCTGTCGCAGCCGTGCGCGTGGTTGGTGAAGGTCTCTCCAATCTTCTGGTTACATTCTGATATTTGGCGACAACCGTTCGCAAACTGTTCCCAAACCGCGCCCGCGTCCTAAAACCGTTCCAAGACTAAACGCTCGGCGCACGCGGAATAGTAGTTTAGTAGTCGTCGGCGTCTTCGTCGTCGAGGTTATCGTCGGGGTCGCCGACGCAGCCGTACGCGTGGTTGGTCATGGTCTCCCCGATCACCTTATTACATTTAATAATGGCACCAACCATTCCCTAAGCGTTCGCAGACTGTTCCCAAACCTGCCTGCACCCTGAGACCGTTCCAAGACTAAACGCTCGGCGCACGCGGAGTAGTTATGTTGGTGTGTGCCCGGTCTACGTGGTATAGACACCTGCTGAGTCAGCGTCAGCATCAGCTAAGCTAGCTTGGTCTCAGGCCCTGGTCATATCCACATCACTTTCCCCAGGCGTGCGACACACCACTACAACATGGTATCGAAGTATCGCTTCCACTGCGCATCCCAGACGCGGCCGCAAGACGCCGAGCACGCACGCCGCTACCACAAGTTTAGTAGTCGTCGGCGTCGTCGTCATCGAGGTCATCGTCCGGATCGCTGTCGCCGCCGTACGCGGCCGCCTGGTTGCTGATGGTTTCCCCGATCTCGTCGATGTCCTCGCCCGAGTACCTGCGCGTGGGTGCGAATGATGGGATGCTAGGGTTTAGGGTTGCTGCCCCTCGATACGGCCATAAACCTTGACAGACTGGGGTCTGTCCGCTTGACAGGGCGAAGAGGGTTGGTTAACCTCACCATGTGAAGCGCCTTGGGGCTCGATGAGCGTTATAAGAAATCAAATAAAGGTGATGTTGATGGGACCGCGGGTGTCCCGATGAAGATGGGAGAGAGAGAGAGAGAGACGCGTCCGCGTGTATGAGGAGGCACCAGGCTTTCGCCCTGGCCCCCGTGTCCCGATGGAGATGGGCTGTTGGTGGCAGTTGATGGCATGGCGGGTTCCACTTGATGGGTTCACATGTTGACAGAACGGTGGGTTCGACTTGACGGATTCAGTTAGAGAATGCGTTCATGTGTGCTTGAGGTGCATTCAGGACGCCCGAAGGGTGCATTTAGGGGTATGGGTTCAGTTCACGGTGATGGTATGGTTTGAATCGGCCGATTTCGGTATATCGCTCATGTGGAATGCCCATACAGAGTTGCGGGCAAAGCGTCAGCGCTCAGCGCGGGAAGCGATATACCGAAATCGGCCTATTGACGCACCCCCAGGACTGCAGCGCCGCCTTGCCTGCCGCCGCCTTGGACGCGCGGCCCCAGCCCGCGCCGATCTCACCCAGCACCTTACCCTGCGACTGTGTGGAGGTCAGCCGCGTCATCATGGGCGCGTCCGTCGGGTGTATGCCCCCGGCGCCGCTGCCCAGGGCCGGTTGATCACATAGCGCTCGGCGCATCAAAGGATTTCGTTTCAATCAAGAAACAAGTGCCGAAGATGTAGATATGGTGGACGACGTGGGAGGCGTTATCCATCATCGCAGACAACGGGTGTGGTTGCCTAGTGCCTGGTCTGTGAGCCGTGAGTAATTACTCCACTAGTAAGTACTCGGACGCGTCATTAACTCGTCAGATCACTTCCTTACTTACTCAAGTTACTTGGCTAACAGAACAGGCACGAGGCATACATTGCGAATCGTGACGGAGTGAGGACTTCTCAGAACGCATAGATGTTCACCCCAATCGAGCCTCGGAATTGGATGAAGAAGATACAAAATTCACGCGTCCCTACCTTTCCCGGTGAGCGGGTTGAAGACGCGCGGGAACGGGAGGGGCAGGGGCAGCGGCGCGGCGGCGGCGAAGCGGTGCCGCGGCGCGCGGTACATCTCCGTCTTAAGCGCCGCGTCCAGCGCCGATACGGCGTCGCACGGCTTCGCCAGGCTGGTCGTCCGCGGCCCACCGCCAGGGGCTCACACTCCTCCACTTTTCCAGCTCAAAGTGAGACGTTTAGGGTGACTTAATCACTGAAACTACGCAGCGTATCCCTTAACAGTTGCTTAGGCAGGGGCTGACACTCGTCCATTTTTCAGCTCAACCTGAGACGTTAAGGGTAATTGAATCACTGACACTACGCAGCGTATCCCTCAGAAGTTGTTTAGATTGAGCTGTAAAGTGGACGAGTGTAAGCCCCTGCCCACCGCCCGAGCCGCCCGCCACCTGCCGCACCCCTCGCAGCGAATAAATCTCTGCGAGAGGTTCCATGTCATCGCCGCACCTGGGAGTAGGGCCGTGCAGATATTGCTCGCCGCGTCATAGGATGTCGTTCAACTCATGCAACGAAGGTTCACAATACACGTCAACAACTTGGCAGACTATACGAGTGCACTCTTTGAGTAATTTTCCGGGCCAGGTATGCACTGGAGTTGTTCCGAAACTTCTGGGCTCTGGACGAAGCGAGTTTCGACGATTTCGTTCGATTTTGGGCGATTTCAGCGCAGCTACGCTCCAGAAAACATACCTAGTTTCGAGGTTCTTGGGTTGCTACGGAACAATGTTTGAAGGGTGCACACGTATCTGGCAGGCCCTACCCGGGCGTGAGGTGGCTGATCCCCGACAGAATAGCGCGCGCCTTCTCCGCCTCCGCCGCCTGTGTGTGCGGGTTTAGGTCCAAAGGATGTCAGGTTCAGGTGACACATGTTAGGTTCAGGTGACAGGACGTTAGTTTCATGTTGATAGGATGTTGGGTTCAGGTAATGGGATGTTGGGATGTTACGTTCAAGTTGACAGGATCTTAGTCTCACGTTGACAGGATGTTACGTTCAGGTTGACAGGATCTTAGTCTCACTTGACAGGATGTTACGTTCAAGTTGACAGGATCTTAGTCTCACGTTGACAGGATGTTAGTCTGACGTTAATAGGATGCTAGGTCCACGTTGATAGGATGAAGGGTTGATGTGAAAGGGGTTGCAGTACCTCGTCGTCCTCCGCCTCGCGAGAGTACTTCATGGCGCGGCTGCTGCTGCCCTCCGCCTCGGCCCTCCGCTGCTTCATGCAGCGGCGCAAGTTGAAATTGAAAGCAAAGTTTGAAGCCGGTCCATCGTATCTTACTTTCAAGAGCATGGATCCAGGATCCAGGCGCTTTCAACGTGGACTTGATAGGGTCGACCTGCACCGCCCTACCTTGATGCGGTCGGCCGCCATGGCCGCCTCGTACGGGTCGGTGATGGCGGCCACGGGCAGCGCCACGCTCACCGCCGCGAATGGCCCGTAGCTCAGGGCCGCTCAATCGTTCCCTAGTCTGCTCAACTTCAGCACCGTTGAGGTAAGCGGCTACTCGCGCCGAGCCCATCTACCATAAGAAATCTGAGGTTTGAGTGAGATGTTCCCGGATCCGGGAACAACTGTCGACCGGCCAACCGGCCGGGCTTCGCTTTGCCTGAGTTAACAAACCCTCAAATCGACCATTTTGAAGAATCGAAGTTTAGGCGCGATTTGACCCCTCAGCTTCTTATGGTAGAGGGGTCGGACCGTGCAGGGGGGAGCTTAACAATCGTTCCCATATTCAGCTGAACGTGAGCCATTTTTTCCTGAACCCCACGTACCTCAACGGTGCTGGAAGTTGAGAACCACAGGGGGGGGTTGTGCGGCCCTGCCTCCGGCGCGCGCCGAGAGGTGGCGGGCCATGGAGCGCATCTCCGCGCCGCCCACGGCCCCCGCGGCGCAGGGGCTTACACGTTCACTTTTCAGCTCAACGTAAGCGCTTTTCTATGGAGTAGGAGGTGCGTTTACGGGGTGTTTAGGGGATGTTAGGGAGTGTTAGGGGGCGTTATGGGGTAGGGGGCATTAGGGGGTGTTTAGGGTACATTTTGTGTCAGAAACGGCTCAAGTTGAGCTGAAAAGTGGACGAGCGTAAGCCCGTGCCGCGGCGCCGCTCACGCGGTACGGCAGCGTGGCGGTGTCGATGCACGCCGCGGCGAGCGCGGATGTGTGGTACCACATGTTGGGTTTCAACCCCGGCAACAGCGGAGCGCCGCGCGCCGTCCCCGCTCCCGCAATCAGGGCCCGCACCGGTTCCAGATTTAGGGTTTAGTATTTAGGGTTGGGTTTTGGAGTCTAGGGTTAGGGTTTAGAGTTAGGGTTTAGGGATAGGGTTGAGCGTTTATTGATGGGCACTCACATCATACCCATAGCGTACCAGTGCTCGCCACGTCACTCACTTCATACCCATAGTGTACCGGTGCCCACCACCACGTCACTCACATCACACCGATAGTGTACCGGTGCTCACCACGTCACTCATAGCATACCCATTGTGTACCGGTGCTCACCACGTCACTCATGTCATACCCATAGTGTACCGGTGCTCACCACGTCATTCACCCTGTACCGATAGTGACGCATATGCGGGCAACCTCACATGGTGTCATGAACGAGCGTTTACAGTAGTGTGAACGACTGGCATAGGCCGTTTTCGGTTCATCGCCAGGTGAAATGCCCATGCGGAGTTGCAAACAAAGCGCCAGCGCTCCGCGCGGGAAAGCGGGAGTAGGTTAAATGCCCATACAGAGTGGCAGGCAAAGCGTCGGCGCGAGGCGCGGAACACGATATAGCGAAATCGGCCTATTGCATGCAGCGCCAAGCGGCCTACCCGCGATCGGCGCGTACATGTCCGCGTTGGGCGCCAGTAGCGCCGTGGCCAGCGCGTCGTTCAACAGCCGCATGCGCGCCTGCATCTTCAGTGAGATCTCGTCGTCCTCGCACCAGGGTCATTGCACCGCAGTTTCCAAGGGTACCTCAAATAGCAGTCAACGCTCTTCGAATCGGAAGACTCGAGTAAATAGACGGTCAGGTTTGCCATACAATGGTACAACATGGCGATGCGACCGTCTATTACTCAATGAGTGGCGACCGCCATTTGAGGTACCCAGGAAAACTGCGAAGTGAGAGCAAGCACTCTGAGCGAGATCGGAGCATGACTTACCTGTAGAGTGAACGCTTATACTGACGCGCGGAGGACGGCAGGAGATTCAAGGTCGGTCGAGTGCTTGCTCTCAATGACATCCCTGCCTCGCTGTCTTTCGCCGTCCCGGTCCCGTTACCTTTGTGTAGCGGTGCAAGTTGAAATTGAAAGCAAAACTTGAAAGCGGTTCATCATATTTTACCTTCAAGTACTGACATTGAGACACCATAGGCGCTGTCAACACGAGTTTTGATACTGTCAACCTGCACCGCCCTACCTTTGCCCTCTTTCGGGTCTGGCGGCCGAAGAGAAAAAATGGATATCGGCGTCGACGCGTACTCGTCCCGAAGTCAGGGGCTTACACTCGTCCACTTTTCGGCTCAACGTAAGCACATTTTGTGAAATACACTGTCTCTGTGGGCGGGGTCAATGACAGCAAACGGCTCAGCTTGAGCTGAAAAGTGGACGAGTGTAAGCCCCTGCCCGAAGTTCCTCCACCGCCGCCGCCGCCAAGCCTCCGAACCCGCCCAGGTCCTCAGCTGTCAACTGGAAGCCCTCGCAGTAGAGTCATTGAGAACCCGCACTTGAACCGAGATCAGGGCATAACTTACCTTCAGGGTGGATGCTCATACAGACGCGTGGCAGAGGAGGAGGAGGTTCAATGTCGGTCAAGTGCTTGTTCTCAATATACTTGTCGAATTAGGCTAGTGCTGGCGAGGGGGCGTCTTGAACTAGGCTAGTTCAGCCAAGCTGAGGGTTAGTGGTTAGTGGTTAGTGGTTAGTTGTTAGTTGTTAGTGGTTAGATAGGGGCCTCAAATAGGGGGAGCGTGAATTAGGCTAGTTTGGCCTATTTCTCAATGACCCCCCTGCCTTGAGGGTGTCACACTCCTCCGCCCAGAACCGCACGCTGTCGCGCAGCGCCTCCCGCCGGTCCTCCACGCTGTAGCGGCGCAAGCTTAGATTGAAAGCAAGATGTACAAGCAGTTAATCGTATGCTAGCTTCAAGTGCTGAAACCATAAGCGCTTTCAACACAGGTATTGATACTGTCAACCTGCACCGCCCTACCACGCGCACGTACTCGGTGCCCTCCCCAAACCCCGCGAAGTTATCCGTGCCCTGCCACAACCCTTGAAGCAAGTACGTGCTGCGCGGGTGCAAGCACGCCTTCATGTAGTCCGTCCGGTGTTCAGGGTCGGCTGGACAATAGGCCGATCCCGGTTTATCGCTTCCCACGCCTAGCGCTGACGCTTTGTCCGCAACTCTGTATGGGCATTTAACCTAGCGCCCGCTCTACCGCCCGCGGAGCGCTGACGCTTTGCCCGCAACTCTGTATGGGCATCCTCTGGGCAAAATACCAAAATCAGCCTATTCCCGCCAAGTCAGTGGAAGCCCTTCATCATTAAGGTTGTTAAACACTACCTCGAAGCATGTGAGCTGAAGAGCTTGATGGGGAGTACTCAGGGTCAGTTGGGCAATGCCCGCCAAGTAATTGAAAACCCTCGTTTATTGAGTTAAACGCCGACCTATGACATGGCAAGGCCGGATGCATCTGACCTTACCAGTATTTGGTCTCCTGGTCCAAGGGTCGGAGGAATAATGCTCGCCACGTCATGGGAAAGGTTTCAACTAACTCAATACACGAGGGTCTACTATGTGGCGGATGCGGTGGCGAGCACCGGTACAGGTTGCATCCGACCCAGGGGCTTACGCTCGTCCACCTTTCAGAACAACCTAAGCCTTTTCTGAAATGAGAAGACACCCTAAACCCCCCGTCATGCAGCCTGGAACCCCCTGAACACCCCCTGCACAAACCCTAGACGTACCCCCCATTCCACAGAAGGCGCTTACGTTGAGCGAGAAGTCCACAAGTGTAAGCCCCTGATCTGACCCCACCTCATCCAGGCGCTCTGCCGAGGCCTCCAGCTCCACGGCGGCCTCCCCCCAGGGCCACCCACGTCACATGATGCCTTTCTACTCAGCAAACCAGGGTCTGCAATGTGGTGAATAATGCCGAGGGCATAATCATAATCCCCGCCTCCTTAGCTGAAGAGAACGGCTGTAAGGACAGGGAGGAGGATGTGGCAAGTGTGTGGTGGTAAACCGGTACGCCATGCAAACTACGCGGTGCGACCACCACTACTTTGATAAATCGAGGGTTTGAATGTAAGGTACCGGAATCCCGGACTTTTCGACCGACCACGGCCGGACATTTACAGTGCCTCTTCATTTATTTAATCCCAAAATTTGGTCACATTAGTTTCAAGTGATTTAACCCTAAGTTGCTTCAAGTAGAGGGGGTCGGACTGCATAGAGCGCCCCACCTCGTCCGCGGCCTTCTTTGTTTCGTCCGCGTCCATCTTGAGTTTCTCATCCTCCTCAATCTTGGGCTTCTTGGGCGAGTGCAGCAGCTGCACGGGGGAGGCAGAGGCGGAGGCGGCGGCGGCGGGGGGCGGGCGCTTCAAAGGCCGGAAGCAAAGCGGAAGCAAAGGAGCCGATGCGGGCTCGAGTTGATAGGATGTCAGGTTGACGTTGACTGGAAGTCGAGAGGATGTGAGGTTCAAGCCTTGTGAGGCTGATAGGATGTGAGGTTCAAGTGTGTGTGATTGTGTGTGTGCATTCCGGATCAGAGGATATCCCATAGCCTAACCCAGAACAGAACTACGCAGTTCTGGTGGGGGGGACAAATGGGAATTTAGATCCGCTTGAGTTAATAGACGGTCGCTCATATTTACAGTGTAGATCAACCTCCGATATTGGGAGGTTGCTGTTATATGGGCGAGGGTCCATGAACTCAACGATGGTGACCATACCGCGCTTCGCGCCATCCCCATCTGCCGCCCCACCAGAACTGCATAGAACGGAAATATCGAATAATCAATTACATGGACGGGTGGATTACCTGGCCGGCCATGTTGGCGCGCAGCGCGTTGATGGCGTCCATGCCGCCATCGCCACTGCCGCCACCCCTGCCGCCGCCGCCGCCGCCGCCGCCCCACTTTTTGTTGCTCCTCCTCCGGCCGCCGTTTAGGGCCCGGCAGATATTTCCCGCCGCATCATAGGATGCCATTTGCCTCAAGCAACGAAAGTTAAAAGAAACTCGTGTCGATGACGTGGCGGGCAATGTTTTCTTGTCCCTAGTGCGCCAAAACATAGGATGCCGATTGACCTAAAACCCGAGGGTTCAACATGCGTGGCGGGCAATATCCGCCAGGTCCTACCATCGTCCTCCTCGTTGTAGCGGCGCAAGTTGTACTTGAAAGCAACCGTTGAAAGCAGTTTAGGATATTGTCGTTTCAAGCGCTGAAAGCATAGGCGCTTTCAACACGGGTTATGATACTGTCAACCTGCACCACCCTACCTCATCGTCGTCCTCGTCGTCGCCGGCGTCCATGCGTTCATCGGGATCCTCCTCGTTGTAGTGGCGCAAGTTGAAACTGAAAGCAACCGTTGAAAGCAGTTTATGGTAATCTAGCTTCTAGCGCTGAAGCCATCGATGCTTTGAACACGGGTTTTAAAACTATCAACCTGCATCGCCCTACCTCGTAATACTGCTCGTTGTAGCGGCGCAAGTACATTATGAAAGCACGACTTGAAAGCAGTATATCATACTTTAGACTCAAGCGCTTAGTTCCAGGCGGTTTCAACATGGGTTTAACAGGGTCAACCTGCAGCGCCCTACCTCGTCCTCGTCGCCGCCGTTCTCGAGGTTCCGCAGGAAGCTGCTCTTCGCCGTCGGCTGGGTCCTGTACACCGAGTGGTAGTGCCCCGCTACACATGATAGGGTTTAGGAACTAGGGTTTAGGGTTTAGGGTTTAGGGTTTAGGGTTTGCCGCGTCAAAGGATGACATGGGTGGTGCCCCGCTACACATCATACAAGTGCCTGGTCTGTTAGCTAAGTAAGTTGAGTAAGTAAGGCAGTGATCTGACAAGTTAATGACTCGTCCGAGTACTTACTAGATAAGCAAATGCTTACGGCTCACATACCAGGCACGAGGTCGCCGCGTCATGGGATGACACGGGTAGTGCCCCGGTACACATATTATGAGGTGACCATTATTCAAACGAGGCCCGGCTAGGACAATACACTGGCCGATCGCCACGTCATAGAGAAGCGCTCAACTCCAGATTCAGGTGGTTGACAATGATGTCGATGACGTGGCGAGCATGGCTTATGGCTTAACAGGCCGATTTCGGTATATCGCTCCCCGCGCCGAGCGCTGACGCTTTGTCCGCAACTCTGTATGGGCATTCAACCTGGCGCCCGCTTTCCCGCGCGGAGCGCTGACGCTTAATCCACACCTCTGTATGGGCACTCAACCTGGAGCCCGCTTTCCAGCACGGAGCGCTGCCGTTTTGTCCGCAACTCCGTATGGGCATTTCACTCCGTATCGGCCAATTAGCCCTACCTTCATGTTGCCGTCCCAGGTTGTGACCCAGGGACAGGGCCTTTCGGTACTCTCCTTTCGAGTTCAACACGAGCCATTTTGAAGGCAGCTCGTAAATACAGCTGCTTTCAAACCACAAAGTCCGCTATTCAAACGAAAGTAGCGCGCACAAAGAGAGGTCAACCCTGATCCTCTGCTGACTTCCAAAAGTCTGTTGGTACTGGTCTATGGTATGTACCTGCAACCGCCTAGAAAACTCTTGATACATCGAAGATGCTCAAGTTGAGGTGAAGGAAATACTGTTTAGGTTTTGCCCGGGGGCGGTCTGAGAGGCACATCCACTCATCGAGCAACTCGCGGTGCACGGCCCAGTTTGGTTAGGTGACCATAGCACCACGTCTACGCTTGGTCAAGTGACCATATATGCCAGGCCCTGCCGGGGGGAGGTCGTCGTTAGTGTCACCATAGAGTAGGGCCCGGTGGATTGTGACCGCCACATCACAGGGTAGCACTTGACTCAAGAAAGGAGGGTCTGGAACGACCGGGGGAGCATGACCGCCACATCACAGAGTAGCATTTAACTCCGCAAACGAGGGTCTAATCTAAAATGGAACACGTGGCTGGCATAATTCGCTTCGTCTCGACGAGACAATGTTGAGGTGTCTCACTAAATGCTGATATGACAAAAGTGCGTGAAACCACTTAGAGAGAGTTAGTGCTAAGTCGTCCCACTCGACCAATAAGAACTGTCCATTTGGACGACTGAGCAGTCAAAGTTGCCAAGTCGCTAAGTGGTTTGACGCACTTTGTCATAGTGCAGCTATCAAAAAGTGCGTCAAACCACTTAGCAACTTAGCGACCTAGCGTGCTAGGTCTTCCCGTTCGTCCAATCAGAATCGTCCATTTGGACGACTTAGCACTCAAAGTCGCTAAGCCGATGAGTGGTCTGACGCACTTTGTCATATGTAGTCCCTTGTCCTACCGTAGAGGTAGCCGGCCTGCTTGACGCCCCCCATGCTGCCGCACAGGTCGAAGAACACCAGGCGGGGTGTGTACGTGGGTGCGCCCTGCGTGTGTTTGGGGGCCGCGGTGTCAGAATGGGCGCCATTTTGGGTGTGTACGTGGGTGCGCCCTGCGTGTGTTTGGGTGCCGCAGTGTCAGAAAAGGTG